>FUFK010042783.1_pt1 | contig 30460 bp, 29 predicted proteins | sample 1021851 | NCBI WGS metagenome assembly FUFK01 (sample SAMEA51879418, study PRJEB19060) | metagenome | reverse complement strand
TCTCCATATATAATTTATCCCATATATAATAAAGAAAAAAGGGGACTAGTCAAGCCCCCTTATAATTTATCTTCTCCGTCTTGTTTTATTGGTTTTTTTCATAAGTTCATCATACTTATCGCCATATAATAACTTACCAATCCAAGTTAATATAAACAATCAATCACCCCCTTTCGCATTAAAATAACTTTTTAAATTCATTTTATGTTTAAGATTTACATCTTCTACATATCTTGGGTCGTCATCTTCAATGACGGTAACATTTGATTTTTCTTCGGGGTGAAGATCCCAATACTCTTGTTCAGCTTCTTTATCTCTATCTCTTAGTTCCTTTTTCAAAGCTATTTGATCACCTAGTAACAAATCCTCTTTGTCTTGAGCATACTCCCATACTTTTACGAATCGGATTAACCAATCTCTCTGTGTCTCAGATAGTTTATCGTTGCCCATGATTTCTTCTAAAGCACAACCAAGTGGCTGAAGCTTTTGTTCATCACCCCATTTGTTGTACATCTCAGTTAATTTATATGTGCTTATCATTTGTTTCTCCATTATTTTTTGGATAAGTTGTTAATATTGGATAATTCAAAAGTTTTAAATATTTTTTCTTTTGTTTTTTATTGCCAATAAAAGTTACATATCTGTGCTTTGCTGATCTATAAACCCTATTAGTTCTATCCCCTAAATGATGTCTACTGTGTTTACCATCTTTACCCGCCATATCTGTTCTGGCTTTGGTAGTTCCCGTAAAGAAAAAGTTACTCGCTTGATATATGCAACCTGAATGACCTTGTTGTGTATCGGCATAACTAACAATACATCTGGGCTTGGGTAATAACTTAAGAGATTGACCTACTAAATAACTCGCTTCGTTCTTTTTATTGTTAATCAATACCAAACGATTTAATTCTAACACCTCAGATTTATATTCCTCGCCCATAATACCTTTACATAAAGAGGGACTAGCAGGAGTGCCATATGATACCAAACCAACAAACTCATTATTCTCAAATAGTCCATACGCAAAAGATATGCTTGGCATACGTCTTGCGTAATGAACATTCAAGATAAGGTGTTTTGTATCCTTATACCCAATCTGTTGTACGGAATAGTTATTCATCAAGTGCCATAAAAATAGTTAAGGCTTTTTCAAAAGGTAAATCATTAAGAATAACTGCTTTTGGGTGATGCTTTAAAATTACATCAGACGCAATATGTCTTTTCCAATGATATAATTCACCATCAGCATCTTGTATCATTGAACCTTTATTTAAATTACGTCTAAGTGTTTTAGAGCATTTCCATTTGTTCAATTCTTGGTGACACCATAATTCAAGATCCATAGTTAATTCATATTCTTTGGGTTCAACATCATCAGCAAATTTAAATTTGGATTTAATTTTAGGCTGATCACTAAAATACTTGTCAACATCTCTTAAAACGTCAAAGAAATTTTTACGAAAATCTGACCTAGTAAATGCAGGATGTTCAAGTTGGTAATCACTTCCACCACTACCCTCATTTCTTATAAGGGCAAGAGGCTTATTATTTAAATAAAGCTTTGCTTCATAACAAGGTGTTTCTTGAGATGCAAAGCTACTGTACTTTATATTTCTAAGTTCTAATTCCATCACTTAACCTCTCTAAATTTTTCTCTTAAGAGAGTGCTATCTAATAGATAATAATATACAATATCCAAAGCTTTTGTTACTTCAATTGGAAAACAATCATCATTGTCCATACCTAGTAAGGTAGCTATAGTTAAAGCATCAACTTTAAGAGAATGCGTTTCTCCATGTATCCATTCAGAAATAGGTGTATCTGATAATTTATATTTATCTAAGTGTTTCATCACTTAACCTCCATGTAATTGTGATTCGTTTATGATATAAGATTATATAGGACAAATCAAGTCCCAAACTTTTTCCCACTCAAAAGGTGCTTTCCAAACTTCTTTTGGTTCGGTCTTCAAACCGTTCATTTTAAGGTCAATGGCTTGGGTCGCTTTGTATAAATATAACTCGGCCGTAGTAGTTGGATTGTTTTGTTTCTTTATTAATATCCAAGCACTACCTTGCTTATGCCTAGTCAACCAAGCTACTTGATGAGGACTAAGATTAACGGCATTAGCCTTGACAAACTTTAACTCTACAAAATGAAATAATCCTAGTTCATCACAGATAAGAAGATCAGGTATTCCTTGTCCCGCCCAATTCTCAATCCTTGTCAGAAGTAGGTTTCTCTTGGATCTCTTGCTCGCTGATTTCAGTTGCTGATATAGTCCTGCTTCTTTCTTGCTCGTCTGGGGTAATATCAATGGTTTGTTCACCGTAAGACCTTTTTATTTCTTCGATTGCTTTTACAACTTCATCTTTGCTCATACTATCTATTGATCCGTGTCTTATCTCAGACTTGTTCACATAGATGTCTCCTTGAGCCATACCTCTACGATATTCAGCTTGAACGGCAGCTGAGTAGGCTCCGTTTTCTAAAGCTAAATCTCTAATCTGTTGTAAATCTCTAATATGTCTAGCGTAAGTTACTCCAAACTTTTCATCTAAAAGATCTCTTTCTCTTTTAATAGCGGCTACTACATGAGGACTTAAATGTGGATTAGTAAGCTCATAAGCTCTAATGTGTGCAGAAGATTTAGAATATCCCGCCCGCATAGCAGCTTCCAACAAAGTTATCTGACCGTCGTTAGATACAAGCTCTTTAACAAAAAGTTCTTGTCGTCTAGTTAACTTTTGATCTTTATGTACTCTAACCCTACCTCTCTTTTCGTTTGGATTAGGTGGAGGCTTCTCTTTTACCCAAGATGGTTTAGGATTATTATTCAAAGTAAGTGATCTGGGGATCTTTTTATAATCAAGCTTTGAACTCTTATTTAAGTTTGCCATACTCTGCTCCAACTATAAGTCTTTTCTTATATGTACGATACTTTCTTTATATATTCCAGTAAAATATTTTTTTAAAAAAAATGAAAAATATTCACATTAAGCCAAATCGAGGGTTACATTTTTGTATTTCAAGGTGTAACCTTTTATGTAACCTAGTTTTGTCCTTATATATAAGGGGTTTTGTACAAAAGGTTACGCGGTTACACTGGTTACACCTATTTTNCACTAAAAATANTTTTTTCTATTTTCTCAGCTATATAAGTAACCGTAACCGACAACAACAATATTTATTGTTATTTTATCTGAGATTGTTTATAATTCTTTTTATGTCGTCGATGTTACCACCTTCTATTATTCTACCACCTGAAACGGCTCCTGATGAGCCNATTGGTAGTCAAACCCCTACTGTTGATCCTAACACAGGGCTCAATCCCTATTTTGATCAATTCAATCAAATGCAACAGGGTTTTCAGAACACTATGCAACAGATCCAAAACGATCCGTTTCCTCTGATTGAACAGTTCCTCGGTCAGCGGGCCATGAGCCAAGTAGATCAGGCCANNNAACCTATGNAACANGAGGCCNTACAAAAAGTATCTGGTGTGATGAGTGGTATACGGTCCTTGGTCAACGAAGCGTTTCCTAATATAAGTGGNGGTGGNATATCCACGACGGGTCAGCTAGGTCAAGGCATAGCNTCCTTGGGTGGTNCGGCCATACCCGCAGCTCCTTTTACAAAACCCGCTGANATACCTTCAACACCTATGCAACCTCCTACACAACAAATTATGAGTGATCTTAGTCAAATATCAACACCTCAACCTATAGAGGGTGGTGGCGGTATAGGTTTACCTCCAATGGTCGGGGGTAGTGGTATGGGTAATCCTTTGATAGAGCCACCTATGATTTCTAAAATAGGTGCAGACGTTGAAGGTCCTGTAACATCTGAGGAAGCATACAATCCTGCGATGGAATACTTTAATCCTANATCTCCGATGCCCATNNAAAAGCANGTTGAAGATCCGTTAATCAACTTAGCCTATAACTTTAATATGGAGAACTCTCCGTTTTAAATAGAAAAAGCCCCGTGAACCGTGATCCACGAGGCTTTGTTTGTTATACTCTCCACCTTGCCCACAAATAACGACCATGTGGGTCAACGGCATCTAATTTTTTGTTAATGTTACGACAATGTGTTAAAAGTGATTTATTATCATTATATCCTGCTTTTACATCAGATATCCAACCACATACCATTGCATTACCATCTATAGATTCGTTCCAAAGTTCTAAATCCCAATTATTGTTTAAATTTAAAGTTACTGTACAAGAACCATTTTTGTGTTCATTGTAACAAGCNTNTTGAACTTTTGAAAACAAATTAGTAACGGCTTCTCTTGGGTCATCTTCATATTGAAACCAACATTCAAAAACATCTTCAAGACAATCCGACAACTGTATTCTATCATGGTGCAAAAACCACTCAGTCTTGGTTAACTTAAAAGTAATCAAATCTTTTTCTAACATATTAAACTCCATGTTTAAGTTAAAGTAATCTTCGATCATCGACAGGTTTCTGTCTACGAATAGTTTTCCATCAATGTCAAAGAGCAAGTGATTCTTTACGAATCACTATATTTATTATATCAGATTTATCTTATATTGTCAAGTGTGATAAAAATGTCACTTATGTATAGCTATCCATACAATCCCGACTAGGATGAAAAGTATAGCAATGACGACGCTGACATAAAAAAGAGTTATCACTCTTTACCAACAACAAAATGAGGGTCCACCTCATTGTATTTACAGGTTTGCTTTTCGACGTAGTAATTATCTTTGGAAACTTCTTGAACCGTGATCCCCTGACAACAGTCCTCTACAACGGAATGACACTGTGAGCATTGCTCGTGCCCATGAACATAAANGGTTTTGGCTTCGCAGCCACATCTATTGCATCTCATCTATTTCCTCCATTGTCATTGGATAGACAAACACGGGTGTTTGTTCNCCNACCCATGCACCTACTGTATTAAACTCTAAATACTCAACGGCTTCTTCTTCTGTCATCTTGTCACGATCTACTAGGATCTTAACGGCTTTGTTAAAATCATAGACAAGAACGTCCTCTTGGGAACATCTCCTGCCGATCCCGATAAGTGCATCATCAAGTCTGTTTGCTTTTAAAATCTGACTACTCCTCCTTACCCATATTAACAATAATATCTGGTCGGGGCAACGGTTCTTTAACATACCACTCTTTTTGTTTGTAAGATATAAAACACTTATAGCCCTCGCCATAGATCTTATCGCTCCACATTTGACACTCTTCGGGCGTGGTAAAGTGCATGACGGTCAAGAGACTATACATAATTACTTGATTGGTCATTGTTTTCCTCCATTTAATACACGCATTTTATCGCGTTTATTTCTATAAACTTTTTGAGTAGACCTCAATATGTAGTCTGCTCTATCTATAACTTGCATTATTTGAAGTACCGTNAAGTTCCCCTCTTTGCTCTGCAAAAAACTAATGAGTTTATTCGCCAAACCATGTAATTGATGTTCATCTAGTTTTTTAGCCATTATACTTCCCTCCCTAATCCTCTTAATTTCAATACATAATTCTTGAGTTCTTCTCTTGCTCTTTCGTGATCCCTAGCTACGTCCTTGTGTCTTTCTAGTTCAAAGACCTTGGTTTCGTAGTGATCTACCTGTTTTCTTAAAAAATTTAGTTCATACTCTTCTGCAGGACTAAGTTTTTTTGTCATTCTCTTTCCTCTCTGGTTTTTTAAATAGACGAGCCGGAAGTTTTCTCCAAACCCAACGATTAGTGTATTCTTTGTTGGGTTTGTAAAACTTGTGGATGCCAAACTGCTCGGCTAGTAATTTTTTTTTATTTTCCAACTGAATTTCTAACTATTTATTTTTAAATATTCTACGGTAATGTACTTGATCAGTTTCATTCCATTCTTTTCTTATGGATGCAGTTCCTTTACCATAAATATTATTTACTTTTATTCTAATTTTTTCAGCCACATCTAAAGAAAACTCTTTAGTATGATCTACTAAAAAACTGTCCCCTACTTCTAATTTTTCCCAAAACTGCTTTAATTCAGAAGTATCTGTCTTTGTATCTCTACTGACGTTTTTTTCAATTTTGTATTTATCTAAACATATTTGTGCTTCTAAATGTCTTCTTCTATAAAATTCATCTTGATCATCCATTTTTTTCTCCTGTGTAATAAAATTAGTAATGTTACAAGCCCAAGCCTATCACTAGGCACTCGAGCTGAAACCTAACTTGAACTTGTAACAGAATCAGTATGCGCTTTTATGGGATAGCTGTCAAGATATAAAAAAAGAGCCGTTGTTATGTTGGTTTGAACAAATCATAGGATTAACAACGACTCTTTAACACATGGAGTGACTAAACCGTAAAAGATATTATGGGATATGTCAAACTCTTTTTTCAGGTGGTTCCGTAGAAAAGGTTAATTCTTTATTTTGATAGGCTTCATAGACTTGATACATGATCTTCAACTGTCCCCCCATCGTGCGCCCTTGTTCGCGGGACAGTGCCTTCAATTCTTTGTACACTTCGATAGGAACAAGCACACTTTTCCATTTAGTTGTATCCATTTTGCATCTCCTTTAATGAGAATATATAAGATTTTATTGGATTATTCAAGGGAAAAAGGGTGCCCTCCTCGAAAGGGAGGAAGGAGGGCACAAGTTTGAGATGGTATACAGGTCATTGAGCGGTTCCCCAACTGCGACCCACCTCCACATCACATTTGTTAGGCACCTCCAAGGGTACTGCATTTTCCATGATTCGGGAAATATTTTCTGCATCTGGCTTATCTTGNACAGAAATCGCTACCTCGTCGTGTATTTGTATAAGAGGAACGCGACCTGATTGGTAAATATCGACCATAGCTTTCTTTGTCATGTCCGCGGCCGACGCTTGAATAAGCCTGTTCAGGGCTTTGTAGGTATAAGCCCGCTTGAGCTTGGTGGTNTTACCATATTCCTGTACAGCTTGCTCAAAAGGCATGGCCTTGTTCATTTCAAAGCGGTCAGGTTCCCATAAATCAAAGCGGCATTTTCGGCCGAGTAGTGATCTTACGGAGCCTGAGCTATCTCGTTCATTCAAATGGTTCATTACNCCGTTCATCAAGCCCTTCACAAAGGGCACTCGCTCGTGGTACTGACTGATGATGGACTTAGCTTCCTCTACTTCTATGCCTAATTGCTCGGATAACTTGTTGACACCCATGCCGTACATCATGCCGAGGTTGATGGTCTTNGCNGACTTACGCGGTATCTGTGCCATTTCTGCAACCATCGTATGAAAATCGGTAGTNGGGTCGCTATTATAAGCTTCGACAAACTCTTTTGCGCCTTTGAGAGGTACTTTTCTGGATACACCAAAGACATGAGCGTAGTGAACCAAGATCCGTGGCTCCTGTTGCGAGAAATCAATAGAACCCCACTGCTCTCCCTCTTCAGGTAGGAACAAAGAGCGAATCATAGGACCTAATTCAGGATCTCTAGCGGGGATCTGCTGTAAATTAGGGTTGTTCATGGATATCCTACCCGATACCGTGCCCCCTTGGTCGGANCGTATCTGGTTAATATGGCTATGAATGCGTCCGTCTTTGTGGCAATGCTTCATAATTGTGTTGATAAACGTCCCTCTGGCCTTGTTAATGTTGCGCGATTGCACAATAAGCTTGGGTAAATCATGCGGATGCTCCGATAAAAAAGCTTTTGTAAACGAAGGTGCGCCCTTTTCGGTCTTTGGATACTTGATATTCAGGGCATCAAAGCCTTTTGCAAGCGATTGAGCCGCCCAAATCTCTACATCGTGGCCCACCATGCGTCTAATCTGCTGATTTAAAACAACTTCCTTCCTAACAAGGTCATCTTTAGTCCTTTCTANTGCGTCTTGGTCAATTCTAACGCCTTTCCATGTCATATCAATCAAACAGGGCAGTAAATTTAGCTCTAAATTAGCTATTTTTGACAATCCTTGCTTGTTTATCTCGACAGAAAAGTAATTCCAAAGGTCCAAGGTCAGTTTTGCGTCGTCGGTAGCGTAAGGACCTACAAACATGGCAGGTAACTTCCACATTTCAGCTTTTGGATCGACACCAAAGGCAGATGCAGCCTCATTTAACTCCTTTTCGGACTTGGTTTTGCTTAAATAGTCGTAAGAAAGCGCATTTAGGCTATAACTAAAGCGGTTTTCGTCCAATAGAGAGGCAATGACCATTGTATCAATGATTCTACCGTTTAAAGTAAAGCCCTCTTGTCTAATCCACCCTGCATCATACTGTGCATTGTGCATAATTTTATCTGCAGGGCTCTCAAAAACCTTTTTTAACCACCTATTGACGATTCTTTCGTCTAAATTACCCCCGCCGACGTGTTTAACAGGGATATAATGTGACCATGATTCGGTGGCAATGGCATATCCTACAATCATCCCGTCTCCTGTAGGCCAACCCGGTCCTTTAGACTTGATGTTCGGGTCTCTGGTTTCTACGTCAATGGCAATTTGCTTACAGTGACTGAGATCAGGTAGTTCATAAGGGGGCACCCATTCGCTCTTGGGTGCAAACATTGTTAGTTGTAAGGACATATCATCCTCCATCTAGGGATTGGTTTGAGTTCTTTACCATCAAGAGTTATGTAAAAATTTTTGCAATCAAACTTTACAGATGCGTCACCGTAGTGCATTTGCTTGTGGTGATTAGCACAAAGACACATAATATTGTCGGGCGTATCGGCACCCTTTTGAGAAAGTGGGATAACATGATGAGCCTCTGAATATTGACGACCGTTTTCTTTAATAAAGGAATAGTTTTCAAAAATACCTTGTGCATTACATATTTGACACTCATCCTGAAAATGTTCTTTGACTAAATCCCCATTAGGACCACGCTCTATACGTTTAGATTGTATCAAGTCCTCTTCTTTTTCTTCCTTTGTTTGATAAATCTTTTCTGGATAAGAAATGATATCAACGTCTCTTACATAGTTTAATTGTGTATACTTACATTGTTTGAGGTAATCTAATTCTTTGTTGCCTGAAACATTAGCTGTAAATGAAAAGTTCATGCCCTCAATGATGTCATGTTCATCTGAAAAACGGTTGAAACTTTTGCTGTTTGTTTTATAAAGATTTTCATAAGTGTCTTTAAAAAAGAAACCATCTTCACCAAGAAACCATTCATCTGTGAAAGAATTAATATTTCCATACTTTGTATCTACACAACAAATAAAGCTTAAATTAAATTTTTTCTTTTTTTCACCTTTTTCAAACCAATGCTCTGAACCTTGATAATCGGATAAAATTTTATACACCTGAGACATAGAGTGTTTGTTGCAAGCCATTACTTCTCTCCGCCCAAAGCACCATAGCCACAAATGTCAACCCAACTGTCATCATGGTCAGGTGTTTCTATTAGTCGAGAAAGCTTGGTGGCTACCATACATTGATAGACTTGAGGCACGGTTACTTCTTTTTCCAATAAAACAGACCACATTTTTGCAATGCGCTCATGGTTTTTATAAGCGTCCCCATAGTCTTTGGCTCTGGGTCCGTTNATCATTAACTCTGCCTTTTTTAATATTTCTNCTCTTTTCATAAATCGTAACTCCTCGTTGCGTCTTCGGGTTCTACTATATATAGATTTTCTTTTGCCCTTGTTACGCCCACGTAAAAAACCCGATGGATATCATCAGGTTCTAAACGTGAGCTTTGTTCAGCTGCCCACGACAAGTCGGTATGTAATACGACATTATCGGCTTCTCCTCCCTTTGAGCCGTGGATCGTGGACACTGAAATGCGGGGAATACCATTGAACTTTTCTCCCCGCCTCAACATGGCAATAATATACGCTCGTTCCTCTTCAGGAATTTTATCAAGCGCAAGATGCCATATCTCTTCTAGGTCTTTTAACAGACCAAAGTTATCTTTTAACTCAACATAGGTAATCATATCACCGTCATCTAAACCATTAAGCTTCTTGTAACCACGCTTTACACCNTTGCCGACAGACATATAGTGATACATGGTTCGTGCTTCCTTACCTGAGATAGGTCTTTCTTTACGTAAGTCCTCCCAAGCATTGACGGCAATACTGATCTTTTCATTGATGGACCGTGAGCCACGGTATTCAAACAGTAATCCATTGGACCGTAAGGTATTTTTAACAGGGCTCAGTTGATACCCCGCCTGAGCTAGAATGAGCCACTCGCCCTCGGACATATCTAATTGGTTGATATCCCAGATACGTTCTACCTGTCCGTCTAAATTCCTTGGTTCGTACTTCTTGGCATGACGTTTTTTTATACGCCTAGCTACATTTTCTGCAACGCAATGGACATTCTTAGGGACACGGTGGGATTGAGACAAGGTTTCTGAGGGGCTATCCATCGTAATAAAATGATGTACATCTGCACCTGCCCACTTATAAATAGCCTGATCATCGTCCCCTGCACAGTACATCTTCTTTGACTTCTTCTCTATAAGATGAGCTATCTGCCATTGTAAAGGGGACAAGTCCTGTGCTTCGTCCAGAAAACAAAGGTCAAAGTCAGGGCAATAACGGTGGGACTCCTGTACAAACTGTTCAAGCATATCGGTAAAGTCAAACAAACCGTTTGCTTCTTTGTACTTCCTGAGCCCCCTGTCCACGTAATCAACTGTAACCCAAGGCTCCTCAACAGTGCTATTATCATATTGTTCTTTTAANGATACCCTCCTGAGACGAGCTAGATTGATAAGACCAAGGATCGGGTCGTGAGCCTTGAGCATATCGGGTAGGTCATCGGACGACGGTTTATCTACATGAAGAGTAATACCTATCTTCTCGGATAGTTCCCTGTAGTTCTCTGCTTGCATAACCTGTTCAGTNCGNATGTCTGACAAAGTAAGGGCAAGACTATGTAAAGTACGAAAATAATATAGATCTTTTTGTGGATCTAGTTTAAAGCGTTGGCAAGCTCTTTCCTTGGCTTCGTGGGCAGCTTTGCGGGTAAAAGCCAAGAATGCTATTTTGTTTGGGGTCACACCTGAGGAAAGGGCTTCGTCTACCATATTAAGTAGCGTAGTGGTCTTACCTGTGCCGGGTGGTCCAAATATTCTAAACATTACCAAGGGGTCTTTCTTTTATCGCCAAACTCAGGTGTATCGACTTCTACTGCAGAAAACTCAAAGGCAGGTATCTTCCATACCCTAAGTGTAGACCCTTTGATCTTGAGGACGGTGCTTTCACCTTGTATGTCCCTAAGTCTTTGGGCCACCTTATGAGACTTGTACTCAAAGAACCTATTCTTTTTAAGGTGGTTCTCAAAGTCCTTAAGCCTAAAATAGGTAAAGCCCTCCTCTTCATCTGTCCAAGGCTTGCGTAACAGGATCTCTTCCCTGTCCTGTGCCTGTTGCAAATGACGACAGAACTCCTCTAGGTAATCATAAAACTGTCCGCTAATGCTTGCATCTTGGGACACTTCCATAATGGCACTTTCGTTTTCTTTCATTTCGGTCATCAAAGAACTAATCCTGCTTTCCCAAATGTTTCTGGATACCGTTCTGGGCATCATGTGTAATTGTTCCATACAAGCCTTTTGAAACAACCCTTGGCTCATCAGGGCGTCGGTATCTAATTCAAGCGGTTCTCCGTTTACATCAATAAACCACACAGGCGGGGTAGAATTATATTTTCTAAGATTGGCAATGTTTGCCCCTTGTACCGCAGCCCCGATACCATAACGTCGTGTACGNCACAGTTCTTTGTTGCAGTGGGCGTTGATAGGGGCATCCGAACACTTNTAAGCATAATCTTTACGGTGTAACTGTCTTGCCACTACATTGACTTCATTCAANGGCAATGGTGGTTCTAAATACTGCATATTGTAATTTAGTATTTCACTCTCCCACGAATCAGGAAAAGCTTTGCGTAGGTAAACACCAATGTTAAACAAACCATTGTTGCGTCCACCCTCGGATATCTTACCCGCCATAATAATCTGTAGACAGGGCGGACCATCCCTCATAGAAGCAAACTCTGGTTGTTCTTCTATCTGTAGCTTTTTCATTTGCTCTGGTGTCTGCTTAAAACGCTCGTACAGGGCGATAAACTCTTCTAGGGTAGCTGAGGTGCCATCATCAAGAAAGGCGTACCGTAGCCCCTCCTCGTGGTCGTAATAAGGTAAGTTCAAAAANTTACCTACGTCACCACGCTCTAAATTCAACTTAACCTGCTTGGGAAAGATCTCACTATCTCCATACCCAAGGGCAGCACTAATATGTTGTAAGGTTCTTTGTAAATCTTTTGCATCTACCCAATCGGTTAGAAACAAAAAACAGTGTGCCCCTCCTGACTTGGAGCGACACACTACTAAAGGGAGTTTGAGTTTTCTAATCTTATCGACAAGATTTTTATGGTCAAGTGGATATTGATCAACATCAATACATCCCCATTTACACCTATTGCTCTCATTGATAGGAATAATGCCTAACGCATCACCCTTACCAGATAGGTGTCCCTCCCAAAGGTTCAGGGTCCGTAGTTCGCGGATGATGGAAGCCTTNCCNGTGTTCTTACCGTTTACTTGTGTCTTTTCAACTTTGTAAGTACCGTAGGCTTCCTTCAATCCATCAAAGATTGATGAAAATTGCTCTACTGACATTAGAAGGGTGCTTCGTTATCATCTTTCTCATGTTTAACAACAACGCTACCCTTTTTAATGCTTTCGGCAAAAGACTTTGCCTTAGCATAAATGTCGGCACTGTTGACGGGATCTTTCCTAGACATCTCCCATCCGTGCCAAGAGCCTTTTGAGTTCTCTTCTGCAACAGACTTCATGTGATACACAAACCCAAAACGAGGTGGTGTAAACAATCCGTTCTTCCCTTTGATGGTTGCAGATAACATCATGCTATTCCATTTACGGCTTTTCTTTAANTGTGTAGATTTCATAGCAATCAAAGCTTGGTCTGCACCACCNTCTTTATTTAACACCAACACATAATGCTGATGTGTNTCTTCGATGTACTGTCCTGATCCATCAGTTAGATAATCTTTGTTATCTTCTGCACTTCTTTCAAACTCAGGGCATTCATCNTTGGTTTTATAAACNGANACAGGTGCCCCTGTTCCCTCACCACGAGGCGACCATTGAATATATACTCTTTCATAAGCACAAGGTACGACATCGACCCCATCCTTACCTTTGTATATTTGATCTGTNACACTATTAATGATGTCCCCTCTTTTAGCATTATCCAAGTCGTCGAGCTTACTGTCGAGCCCAGATAATATTTTTAGAAANGGCAGAGCTAGATCATCACTTCCTAAATCATTGATACCAGACCCTGCGTCTGCTTCCATCATTGAGGCGTCAAATGCAACTACCTCGGTTTTCTTTTTTTCATCTACGGCAGTTGTCATTTTTTTCCTCCTTTAATGATTGCACGTTGACCCATAAAAGCACCAAAGAGTTCTGTTGGAAACTCCTCCCCTGCTTCCATTCTTTCTTTAACCCAAGCCTTTAAGGTTTGAGGTTCTATTTTGGACTCTTGATCGGTAGCTACACCGTTATCGTAAGCTACACGCATAAAAACCTTGGCATCGTCCTCTTGTCCACGACCAAAGGTAGCGACAACTTTATTCTTGATAATGTCATCGTGCCCATGTTCTCTAAGCCAATCGTAAGCTTTCTCACGGTTAGCAACAAGAATGGATGCGCCATATATGTTTTTGATTTCAAGAGAGGAGCCGTCATCTAACTTAATAGATGCCAACCCTGTTTCTGTCATAAGATTTGGTATTTCTTCGTCACTGATTCGTAGAAGCTCTTTCTTGGCTTCTTTTAATTCAGCCTCCAAGTCTTTGACCTTTTGTTCCTGATTTTTTTGTTTTTTAGCCAATGATGCAACAGAAGTTAAATCATCCTGCTCTAAATTATTAATGTTGGAAGATTGCTCTTCCTCCATGTCTTCAAATATACTATTCATCGCTGTTCCTTTTTCGTTGTTAAAGACCTTTTTATGGCCTTGACTTAACCATATAAGATATTATAAGATGCTGTCAAGAGGTAAAAATGAAATATAAATTTAAAACCAAACCCTTTAAGCATCAGGCCGAAGCTTTGGAGAAAGCCTGTAATGAAAGATACTATGCTTTTTTTATGGAGATGGGTACAGGTAAAACCAAGGTAGCCTTGGATAATCTAGGTATGTTGTACCAACAAAAAAAGGTATCGGCTGCTTTGATTATTGCACCAAANGGGGTGTACGATAACTGGGTNAAGGTAGAGATACCAAAGCATTTATCAGATGACGTGCCNGTNAAAGTCGTAAGGTGGCAACCCAGATTAAGTATTGCTTACAAGAACCAATTAGAGAGCTTTGTAAAAGAANGATATGATGGTCTGAAGATNTTTGTGATGAANATNGAAGCGTTGTCCACNACCAAGGGTGCAAAGATAGCGGGTGTCTTTCTTATACAAAATGAAGATAANATGATTATTGTCGATGAAAGCACCACTATAAAGAATAGAGGGGCTTCGCGGACAAAGAACTTAATGACGTTAAAAAGTTACAGTAGTTATCGTAGGATCTTGACGGGATCTCCTATTACTAAGAGCCCAATGGATTTATATAGTCAGTGTTCTTTTTTATCTAACAGAGCCCTTAACTTTAGTAGTTATTACGCATTTCAAGGTCGGTANGCNATTATAAAGCAAAGGGCCTTTGGTGCGCGGTCATTTCAGGAAATTGTAGGATACAGGAACCTTGATGAACTTAATGAGAAGCTNGAACAGTTTAGCACACGCACTTTGAAAGAGGAGTGTTTGGATTTNCCTGAGAAATTGTACACCAGACGCAATATAACGCTCTCTGACGAGCAATCCACCGTTTACAATCAAATGAAGAAGCTTGCCTTAGCACAGCTTGAGAGCGGTGAATTATCGACGACAGCAAGCATTCTAACACAGATTATGAGATTACAACAAATATGTTGTGGGTTTTTTCAGCCCGACATAGGAGATATACGTCCTTTAGCAAACAACAGATTAAATGAATTGCTAGATATNACGGACGAGCTACAGGGGAAAGCAATCATTTGGGCATCGTTTACACATGATATTCAACAGATCGCTAGATCCCTGCGCGACCGTTTTGGGCCTGATTCGGTCGCACTTTATTACGGGGAAACACCTCAAGAAGACCGACAGGAGATCGTACATAGGTTTCAGGACATGAACTCTGACTTACGGTTTTTTGTCGGTCAACCAAAAACAGGTGGATATGGCATTACGTTGTCTGCAGCAAGCACCGTTATTTATTATAGTAATAGTTACGATTTGGAAAACAGGTTACAGAGCGAAGACAGAGCCCACCGTATAGGGCAAAAGAAAAATGTAACTTATATAGATCTTGTTTGTCCTGATACGATTGACGAGAAAATATTGGAAGCCTTAAAAAATAAAATTAATTTATCCCAGAAGGTCTTTGGAGAGGAAGCGAGGAACTGGCTAGAATAGGATCTTTCTCCTCTTCTTCCATCGCAAAAGATCTTGCCATTGGTTCTTTTGAAAAACCAACTAAATTTGGATCCTCAGCCATTTGAAGCTCTACCTCTGCATCTCTTAATACGTCGCCCGGTAGACCTAATTGTTCTGTAAGTTCTGTTGGTCTAGGAGGGGATAAGGGCTGAAAACTAGGGGTGATTGGATCTTCTGACTTAAATATATTTAAACTTTCTAAAACACCTTGTATATCTGTTTTTGGTTGAGTAGCTCCTCTGGCCTCTGCCATTTCAAACATAGCACTTTCAACATTAGGCGATTGTTTAAAAATTTCTAATTGTTGAGGATCATTTGGATTTATACCATTGTATGCAGCCATTACTTTAATAGGATAATTTATTGTTTCTTCTACGGTAATGGGCTCACCCTTTGCTTTTAAATTAAGAACTCTATCAAGCCCGTAATTGTAACCTTGAAGGGCAGTCTTGATATCTCCACCACTATAATCAATCATAGCCTTTAAATAATCTCTACCAAATTTTGTATTTAATTCAGTGTTAAACAAAAGTCTTTTGGCTTCTGACAAGGACTCTTCTGCAAAAGGCACATTCATTTTTCTAGCAAGTGTAAAAATATCATCTACGCCATAGCCGGGTTTCATTGCAGTTTCTGGCATTATTTGTGTTAAACCGATAGCTCCTGCAGGACTTACTCTATCTGGTATACCACCACTCTCAACTTGTATTAATGCCCTAAATAGTCTATCAAAGTTTAAAGCCTCACCACCGTTTGCCATACTTAAAATTTCGCCACCAAGAGCCATGCCTTTTGATCTTTTAAAATCTATGAATCTTTGATCCGCTTCATCTTGAGTAATTATCCCCTCTTCTAAAAGCATTTTTAACCTAAGAAGTTTATCTTCTAGTTCTTTCGCATCAGAGAGACTTTTTAAACTGGCTATTCCTTCCTCAATACTTGGCATTAGGACATAATCCCCTTTGTCATGGCCTGTGATGCGGGGGCCATGAGCATTCGATTACGCAAAGACATAATNCCACCACCATCTTTNAGCATCATAGGATTGGTAGCAATACCCATAATTGAGGTATATGGAGCTGTACGATTAATTTGTTCAATGTCCTGAAAATATGGGTTGATACCCGGCGGACCTTTTGCTCCTCCTCTGTGCATTACATCTGCAAAGGTTTGAGGTTGTTGAGGTGTAGGAGAAACAATAGGCATAAATGGAGGTTTTGCCTCAATGGGAATAGGCTCAGGTTGAGGGATGATAGGACCTGCTTGTGGTTGTGTAGGCACTGGAAATAGTCCTTCTACGGGTCCACCTTCAATGGGACCGATAGGCTGTATCGGCTGTTGCGGAAAGATAGGTTGAAACCTTGGATCTGTATTAATCGGCTCGTCGGGCGCGGTGCTTATAGGATCTGACCTCTTGGCAGGTGCAAAGAAGGTTGTCCTTTTAGGTTTATCTTTGTCTGGATCGGGGTCAGGATCAGCACCGCCACCACCGCCACCTCCCGAGGGTGGATCTGGGTCTTTTCCCTCACCGGGTGGTGCAACACTTGATCCACCTGTATCCTGAATTATTTCACCAGTGCTTTTAGGGACAGGTTGAATACCAAATAATTTTTCAAAATAACCGGGTTCTTCATCATACCTTTTTTTGAAGTTTTCATAACCAAATGCCTCAGCCTGATTAAAAAAAGGTTCTAAATTTTGTAATTGAGTAGGAGGATTTGAAATAGTAATGTTTTCTTTACTAAAAGGGTCTTGAATAAAATTTGGAAAAGGATTTTTGATTCCTGTATCTATTACCGTTCCACTTGGTTTAATTGAAAATACATTATCAAAACTTAAACTTTCAATGCCAAAAGGAGGTTTCTTATCTTCTTGAAACTGTTGAAACTCAACAGGGTTTGTTTGATCAAAATAAGAGGTGAATCCTTTAGCTAAAACGGGTGAGGTATAAGTAGATGGATCATATTTAACGGGATTTCCTTGATCATCAAATCCTCCAAGTTGTGTAGGATCTCTTGTAATATTAGTTGCACCAGTTGGTATCCCTCTACCTGTCCCAGAAACATCTACGTATGTTCTTGTTTTTCCGGTTTTTGGATCCGTATAATCATAAAAAAGATCATTGTCACCGGGATCATCTTTAGCTGCCTGCTCTTCATATTGCTTTAAAGTTTCGGGATCAGTCACTCCACCAAATGTAAGATTTAAATCAGTTAAATCTTTAAAAACAAAATCCTCGTCCCTCTTTGAATTTATACCTGTAATTTTTAATTTGGCATCTGGAGGTGGCGCACTAAGAAAACCCGTATCTCCAGATTTACCCTCATTATCGTCATAAGTGTAAGATTTACCAGTGTTTTCATCTATCATGTATATAAAACTACTACCCCTTTGAACTCCGGGAATGATGTTTCCTTGATTAGAAGTTAAATACATTTTTTGAATAGTATCTTCTTCAGGAGCTTGTTGCGCCTGTGCCTGTGCTTGAACAGGAGCCTGCTGTGTTTGTGTTTGAGCAGGGGCTTGCTGTTGCTGTGTTTGCGTTTGAGCAGGTGCATACTTTTGATTTAAAGCAGCTACCTCAGCTAGATAATCTGGATTATTTCCATCTACAACATTAGTGTTAGGATCTTTATACTTATTCATTATGTCAATGAATTCTTCTAATCTTTCAGAGTTAAAAGTTCCAAACATCACGTCCTCACATTAGTTATGCCACCCGAACCAAGCATACCTGATATTGGGTCGTCTGGAAACAAAGAAGCGTACCTAGTTCTTGTATTAGGATCCGCAGACCCCGAACTAGGTTGCGCTTGCGCCTGCGGTGTAGGTGTGGGAAATGAAGCAGGCGGGTTAACTTGGCTTAGATTAATTTGTCCATAGGGAGTTTGAACAGGTGCTTTTTGTTCAACGGGTGGAGTGGGTTCAGGTAAAGTTAATTTCTCCTCCTCTGTTTCTCTAATTGTAGGTATAGTTTCTCTAATAGTAGGGTCTAAAATAAAGGGCTTTATAAAACCCATCTCTGTTAATTGATTTATTAAATTACCATTTATTCTAATTTTTTCAGCTTCTGTTCTTCCTTTTTTTAATAATGAAGCTAAAAGTTGTGGATTTTTCATAACCTCTGACATTAAATCAGTTTGAAGAGCTGCGGGCATTTGATCAAAAATCCTACGCATGGTTTCTGCACCTTTCCCTGCAGCAACTAAAGCACCCGGTCCACCGCCTCCTGTAAATAAAGCCTGTGATCTTGTACCGACTGCAGAACCAGTTATGGCTAAGAAGAAATCCATTACAGGACCTGCTTGATCAATTATTTGATCTAAAGTTCCAGTGGCTTGAGCCCCCTGAAATCTAACCATTGTTTTTAATAATTCTTGTAAATTATTCATCTCAGCTTCTGAAGCTAAATCATTTGCTATCATCCAATCTGATATACTGACTTTTTCTCCCGGCTTACCACGAGTATCTACAAATAGACTTCTATATATTGTGACGGGGTCTGCGGTTCCACTCTGCAAGCCACCTCCTGTATAAGCCCACTCTAAAAGTGATGATTTGTAACCCTCAAGAGCCGACTGCTTTAAATCTTCAGGACCATTCATAATTATTTGTTTAATTTTGTTAAGATTACCCATTGGTGTTTTATTATCCGAACCTTTTCTTAATGCAAAAGAAATAGCCTGAGTAGGAGATTCCGAACCGACTGAAATATCTAATATTTCGTCTCTTCTAGGGTTCATTAAATAAAATAAAACTTTTTGATCTTTTTCCTCTTTCATTCTTTTCTGAAATAACTTTGTGTCTTCATCAAGAAGTAAACTAGCTTTTCTAATATCTGTTAAATCCTTTTTTAAAGCAGGAAATTGTCCTAATATGGCGTCATTTCTTTTCATCCAGTTACTTAAAGTACTAGCATTAACTTCACCTGTAGGATTACCGTCCGCGTCTTTTTTAAACATATTGTCTGTTGCTCTTGCATTTCTGAGAATAGACTCTAAAACACTCCTAACAGTTCCTATGTTCTCTTTATAACCTTCTAATTTTTGTTTTTTTGCAAATTTTCCAACATCAAAAATTTGTTCCATTCTTAAAAATATTGTATCTGAACCACCTCTTAATAGTTTTTCTGCTAAAAGTTCAGGTGGGGTAACTTCCCCACCAAATTTATCTCTAGCTAAAGCCTTTCCTGTAAAAGCTCTCGTAAAAACATCATTAAGTGCTTTTGAATAAGCTCTCGCTATATCATAACCTTTTTTAAAACCTTTTCTGGATGTACCAGAATTAAGATCCTCTAAAAGAGATTGAGCAAAATCATATCCAACTCTAGCTTTATCTCTCTCGCCCATACTCATAAAAGACCTTGATTTATCTAGGACTAAGGATCTAATTTTTACTAGTTCTTCTGAAGTAACAGGTCTTAATTCATCAGGAAGATCCTCAGGGTCAAGTCCAAGCTCTTTAAACTTTCTCTCCACAAATTCTGCAATAAAAGGAAAAGATTTACTGTATTCTTTTTTAACTTCAGGAACGCTTGTTAAATTATTCCATTTTTGTATAAAAGTTGGCACATTGGTTCTTTTTCCTTTAGAATCTTTAAAAGTTAACAAAGGCATATTCTCTACGCCTGACCAATATTTTTTTTCTTTAAGCCTAGCCTGAAATAAAAATTCTTCTAAAACATCCGCCATTTTTTGTGACAAAACTGAATTAGGTGCATTTGTTTCCAACTTTTGAAAAGAATCTAAAAGTTTTTTTGTTCTTCCCGCTATACCTTTCTGAAAGTCAGCTGCAAATATATCATAAGACATATCGGCTGCTGTTTGTAACAATCTCTGATCTTTAGTATTGATTAATTTTCCTATTATTTTCATAATGGCATCATTAGCCGCCGTTGCTCCGGCTTTTGTTTCTGCGCCTAAATCACCACCCAATCTGTCTAAAGCACTTTGTATTCCAATAATAACAGGATTTCCTGTTTTGGCACCTGCCGTTAATTGTATTCTTTTACCCGTCTCAGGATCAATAAAATCAGGTGCTTCTAAAGCTTCAATAACGTCAGCAACTCTTTGCTTACTATCAGCCATTTCTTGATTTAGCCTACTAAGTTGTTCTGAGGAAAGTTCATTTTCTGGAATAGGAACGGTGTCACCATTTTCATTTACTTTCGTGAATAAAGCTTTTCTAGTTGCATCTCTTAACGAAATTTCATTTTGTTCCAATAATTTTATCATACTGTTGATTGAGCTACGCATTCTTCTTTGTTTAATAGGATTTAAAACACTGCTTAACCCTTCATCTCGTAGTTTTCTTTTAGTAGCACTTAAAATTTTGTTTGAATTTGTAAGTAAAGAGTATAGGGGTTGAACAAGCGCAACTGAACCTATACCACCTACCGTTTCATAGCCTAGTCTAGTCAAAGCATCGCCGGGCGCAGTAGTTTCTGCCAATTCTGCCCCTTTGGTAGCTCCAAAGCCAAAAATACCCTCTAAACCAAGCGTTTGAGCAGGATTTTTCATTGCAAACTTTTTACCACCCGATAACATTCTTTCAATGCCTTGTACAAATCTAACTGTAAAAGGAGACTTCGCACCCTCTGCTAAAGCTAAATTTTTTAAATATTTAGCTGTTCCTAAATCTACATTTTTTGAAATTAAAAAAGGTGTAGTTAGACTAATTGGATTAAACATTGTTGTTGCCGTTCTCGCTTTTTCATAAGCAACTCTATGTGCAGGCAAAATTGGTGTTTCTGGATCTAAAACAGCTTCATTTATTTCTTCACCACCTTTATAACCTAAGATAGCTCCAGAGATGCCACCTAGTCCGGCTAAAGTGGCTTTTGCTAAGGGATGAATTGCAAGAGGTTGTAAAAGTCTAGTAGCCGTTTTACCACCTGATAAAAGACCAATACCACTTAAAGTGGTTGGTATAGCTTCTTTTTTAAAACCTTGAAGTTTTGGATCTAATCCTAGTCTATTACCTTGAGTATCCTCCGCAAAAATTTGTAATATCTGTGTAGGATTTAATTTTCGTTGTTGAGGGGTTTGATCAACTGTTTCTGCATATTGGTCGAAGAAAGGTGCTGTGCCGTCAATCAAACCTTGAAAAGAGATTAATTCTGGAAACTCTGTGCTTAATTGGTTCGCAACTTCTCTAGCAATAATATAACTTGGTCCCTCTGGATACAAAGCTCTTCCCATTTCATCTCTTTGAGAAAAAAGATCAACAAACATATCAAACTCAGGTTTATCAAAAGTTACCGCCTTAATGTCTGCCGTTTTTAACCCCAAAACTTTTTTTTGAGAAGGTGACATTTCAAATTGAAATTTTTCTTCTGCAAAATCAGGTCCTTTAGTTTCAAGCCCTCTTCTTTCTAAAACGGGATTTAAAATATTTTGTTGAACCATTAATTTGTCCTTGTAGATTGTATATATTTACCTAAAGATTCTACATTTGCTTCATTTTCAGTAGAACTTTGGGTATTACTTTCAAGACCTGAAGGCACACCTTGTAACAAGTGCAATAATCTATCTATTTCAAAATTATTAGATTCAACTTGCGCTCTAATATCTTCAGATAAAGAACCTCTTAATTGTTCTAAATTTCTTATATATTGTTGTTCTGCAGTTTCTTTAAGTATTATAAGTTTTTCTGCTTCAGATTGCGGGTTAGCAAAGAACGCATCAGGTCTAGGAAAAAGCAACCCAACCTTTTCTAACTCCGCAACAGGAAATCTAGGATTAACAACTAAAGCAGACCTACCCAATACTTCTAATGCTCTCAAATATTGTCTTGATGCCTGAGTATCTTTAAACAAACCTCTAATAGAATCAAAAGGAATAATACCAGTAGCTGCATCGGCAAAAGCGAATAAATTAGCATAAAAACCTGTGCCTGTACGAGCAGCTTCAAAAGCATTTCTCATAGCTGTACTATCTTCTTTACTTATTGCTTTTGGATCTTCTTTAGTGCCTGTTTTTACAACACCATATATTCTTTGTTCAAACTCTCTTAATTTTTCACCTGCTATGTTCTTTTTGTTTTCAACTTGTACAATCTTAAAACTATTTTCTGGACTTAAACGAATAGCCTGTTTTCCTGTAAGACTTACAATTTCACCCTGTTCATTAATATATGTTCTTCCACCATCATAACTTGTAACGTGCTTACTTCTGCCCTCAGATTGAATGATGAACGTGTCAGCTACTGGTGTTCTTGTTGTAGGTGTTTTTGTAATTTTATACCTAGTTGGATTATTGTTTTGTTTTGCAAGGGCTTGTTTACCCGCATCAGAGTTCATATCGACTAGAGTTGTTTCATTAGTTTGATTGTCAGTAAAATCCATAAAATCATGTTTATATTCGTCTACAGCCTCGAATAAAGTTTTTAGAGGAGCTTCAGGATTATCTTTATCTCTTACAAAAATATTACCGTCCTCAACTATTGTTTCGAACCTATCTCTAGCCACCTCTTTTGTTTTTATTTTTTGATTAAAAGCTTGTTCTTTCTTTTGTAATATTAACTTTTCATTGTTGAGTATTTGATCAGCTTCAAATTTAGCCTCATCTAAGGTCAAACCTCTCTCCGTCAATAATCTTGTCAATTCATTTTGAGCGGCTTGAAAAACTCTATCTTTATCACTTTCTTCAACATCAAAAGTATTTTTTAATCTTGCCAACGCTTCGTTAGCCGCTATTGATTTATCCTGCCTTGAATCTTGAGCAGCAATCTCTATAGCCTGTTTTATTAAAGAATTTTTTTGATCTACCTCTTTATTAGCAAGAGAATAAGCTTGTTGTGTAGCATTTATAGCTTCAGTTATTTTCGCTTGCTCCTTCATCTCATTTATTTTGTCCGCTGATTTAACCCCCTGTAACGTAAGATTATTTTCTAATTCCATTGCACCTTTAAATTTAGCTAAAGTTTTATCAATTTCTGCCTTCTCTGCCTGCAATTCAAGATCATTTTCAAACCCTCTAGTTTGCTTTAATTCTTCACTTTTTCTTTTTAAATCTTCTACTTGTATGTTTATTGCTTTTTCGTTTGTAAAGTCTAAAGTCTTTAAAGCAACATCAAAACCGTACTTTTGTTTAGCTTTTCTAAGATCAGCTTGAGCTTGAGCCCCTAATTTTTTTAAGTCAAAAGCTTGTGCAGCTTCTGTCTGAGCCTGACCGAGAGCCGCGGTCAAAGCACTAGTTTCAGCCTGCCTGTCCTGAGCTTTTTGAGCTAATTCTGCTTTTTGAATTATGTCCCCTCTTTGTTGTAAGCTTGTAGTCAAAGGTGTGGCAGCGGCTGCCAACTTTTCAACAAAAGACATAGGACGATCCGTAGGCGACGCTAAAGCAAGACCTGCCCGTGCAACGTCAAACGCTGCTTGCGATCTTTGCATACGCTTTATTTCATCTAGTTCAGCTTGCCTATCAGCCTCTGTGCCAAGAATTTGTTGAAATAAAGGTAAAAATTCACTTTGTAGTTGAGTAGCTCTGGAGACAACACCTTGTGGATCTCCTAGAGCATACCGTCGGACCTCTACAGGTCCGCCTTGGTTAAAATTTACGGGTGGAGTGTTGCCCGCCCCCATTGCCATAAGCTCACCCACGCCCTGTCCCATCGGTGTTGGTTCACCCGTCGGTGTTTCCATATCCGAACCTGCAATAGACTGGATTAGTTCACCTATACCACTGTCCATCGCACCTTGTTCCGTCATCATAATGGTAGGTTGCACCATTGCTAAAACACTTTCTGGAGTTTGTTGAGCGTCACTCTGCCCAACAAAACCTGCTAATTCGTCATATCTAGCCTCTATTGGCTTTTGATTGCCCCGTAGTCCGTTAATAGCACCCTCTATATCCTGCGCCTGATCTATATTCCGCATGGTATCTTGAGCTAGTTGTTCGCCAATATTAGCAAACTGCGCCTCTGTTTGTTGTACCATAGGATCACCTTGCGGTGGTATAGGAGGAGGTGGCGGTGGAGGCGCGGGCATCGGTGCGGGTTGCATGGCCTCTGCAGGACCGCCCATTTGCCTAAACAAAGGGCGTTGCAATACTCCGCCACCCATATTGTATTTCTTTGCTAGTTCTGGATCCATCTTCTGCTGAACGTGTTCAGGTAGCTTTGAAAATCCTTTATATTGAGAAGGTACTGTCATCAAAATAATCCTTTTGCACCGCTTGCTGCACCCAATCCTGCTATGCCAAGCCCTGCAGCTTGCATAAACGGTGAAGCAGGCGTACCTGTTGTCATTGTCGTTGTGGCTTGCGAAGTAGGTACTCCAGAGTAAATATCAGACATAAAGCCAAGTTGCTGATAAGGTTGTTGATATTTTTGTGTGTCAGAGGCTTTTATAGCGTCTAGCTCTGCTTGCTTTTGTGCCTGTAACATACCACCTGTACCCATAAGGGCGTTAATATCCTGTTGCTGTAAGGACTTCTCTAATTCACCTAGTCCTGCTTGCTGTAGACCCATACCTGCCAACTGCTGTCCTATCCCCGCTTGGGTAGAAGCACCTGACAAGCCTAGATTACCCAGTCCAAGAGCTAAGTTACCTGTTGCCTGACCTGCTTGCAGTCCTGTGCCTGCACCTTGTTGACCAATGGCACTTGTTGCCTGAGCCCCGCCTAGCTGTCTTTGCTTGGCTTGTTCAAAGGCTTGGGCTGCTTGATTGGCTGCGTTTGTAAACCCTGCAGATCTCAATGCCCCTATTTCACGGGCTGCGGTCTTTAAATAGTCTTCTTCTAAGGGCTGTATATTCTGTGCGTCCCTACGCATCTGACTAGACACACTGCTAAATGCGCCTCTGGACACGGCCTCTGCATCAGATTGGGCCTGTGCTTGCGCCTGTCTCTGTTGAAAATCCTTACGTAAATCATCTAACGTAGCCTGCACCACATCCTGTTCATAAGGGTTATAAAAAGCCCCAATACCACTTGGATCAAATTGACCTGATACACCCTCTAAACCTGCTAGACCCTGTTGGGCAGCTTGCATACCAAACTGACCTGCCTGTTGTATGGCTTGTTGAGCCTGACCCGTGGTCATACCTGCAAGGTCTGTAGTGCCCCCTACACCAAGCATGGCATCGTAAGCCCCTGCCTGACCCTTCTGGACAGCATCTAATCCACCAGTGAGAAACGGTTGATAAGATCCTACACCTTGTTTAGCTAAAGTATAAGCGTCCTTTTGAGCTTGTGATAAATCGGCAACTTTAAAATCAGGTAGTCCATATAGAGCATCTTGGCTTATACCCTGTACATCCTCTAAGGATACAGGCACCTCGTCAGTGGATAATTGATCGGCTATTTGTTGATTGATCTGCTCAGGTGTAAGTGGTTGTCCTGTTTCAGGATCTAATTGACCTTGAAGACTTTCCCTAAGGTTTTGGACGTTTTGTCCAAACATTTGATCCCCAACTAACTGTTGTGTATCTGCTAAAAGACCAAGTTTATAAGCTTCAATAGCAGGATCAAGCTTTTGTATCATAGTTTGGGTAGACATTACGCGGGTACACTCCGTTCAAAGTTTTTCATCATATCATACATTTTCTTTATACCTTGTTTTCTGCTTCCGTCTCCTAGACCACGGACGGCTCTAGCGGTCATAACAAACTCACCATCCGACAACATAGCAGGCACATCGTCAGATGTCTCTGTGCCCGGTCCGTTTATCGCGCCTGTTTTTCTTGGGAACATCTCACCACCTTTGGCCGCTAACTTTGGATCAAGGTATTTTTCAAATAAAAACGGATCTGGGGTAGGTACAACTGTATCTTCCATTCTTGTTTTTCTAGGTGGTCTTAGCCCACCAAACAGAACCCTGTATAACTCAGGGTTATTCTTAACTAAATCAGTAGAAGTAACACCACCGTAAGGATCAGGCATAGTTTGATCTGGTGTATCAAAACCTCCTAAGGCACCAATACCTGCTAATGCGATACCTGCTGCAGGTGCATAATCCATTAAACCGGGTTTTATTTCAGCTTCCGTTCTTTTTAAGGCCTCTGCAGGAGATAATCCAAACCTTTCATCTGAATATTTTTTAAAAACTTTTTCAAACTCATCTGAACCCGGTTGTGGTGTGGATGGTAAAATACCCATAAAAGGGTTTTTAATGCTNTCTGNAAANCCCTCNGTAAAAGAGCCTCCTGCTTTTCGACTTGCAAATCCACTTTGAAGACCTTGTGTCAAGCCCCCAATGGCTGCTCCTTGTACAGCCCCTTTAATACCTCCACCGCCCAACAGGCCACCTATACCACCACTTATAACTTTTTGCATAAAGGGTGAAGCCTTTGCAAACATAGGACCAACAAAAGGAATAGATGGAAGTATCATTGGTAAAACAAAAGGAGCAACAACCTTAAATAGATTTTTAACTCCTTTAACAAGCCCTTTGAGAAAGAACTCTCTCTGGCCTGTCATAGGATTNATAGAGTTACCATCAGAACCAACGACATAATCNCCTATGTTNTCGTCCATGTTTTGAAAACTTTGGGTTAGTTCTTTTGCAAGTTTAGGGTTTTTTTCTAGTATCTCAGGAGATACAATAAGCTCTCCNGTCTTAACGTGTACAAGCTGATTGTCACCATTACGACCCATATTAGCCATACGATTAGCTATTTTACTCATGGAGTTAATACCCTGACCCTTACCAAAGGCCAGTATATTATCGTCTATCTCATCCATGTTAGATGTTAAGAAAGAACCTAATCCACCTGTGGGCATTTGTGACATATCTCTATTCATCTTTTATACTTTACCAGAGTTTNAATAAGTTTTCTAGTATGAATCTACGTTGTTACGGTTACGGAGCCCACGGCTGACGTGCCACTAACTCCTCTTGTGTGTGGGCTGTCTAATTGTGATATTTTAACAAACCCGTTGTGATTAAATATAGCTCCTGTTTCTAAATTAAAATCGTCTGTTTGTAAATTTGTAAATACAGTAAAAGTGTTTCTACCCTCGCCCGGTGTATTAATACTGCTAACATATAAAGAGAACGCCCTAACAATGTCATCCATATACTGTCTGTTATAATCAGCAGGCGGTGTTGGAAAAAAGGGTATGACTTTAGCCATTAGCGTCTACCATCGGGTCTAATATCAATTCTAGGTGAGCCTAAACGCCAACTAATACCTGTTTCTGTTGATTCGACACGTAACGCAAAACTACGACCCCTTAGTCTTATAAACGCATCATTTGTAAATTGTTCAACAGGCACNGTNGCTGTTTTGGATATCTCAGCAGAATCAGTTTGCAAATAGTTGCCACCGGGAAAGTTTCTTGCTTTCAGTGACAAAGATGCCTTTTTACCTATTTCTGAGTTTCTAAAGGTAATATCAGGTATGATTCGACTAATAAACGTAAATTGATCACCCTCACCTATGTCCATCTGACTTGACTCAATGTGAGCCGTNATAGCAGTTACAGGNTCTGTNCTACCGTCATCATCTCCTGTTTCATGNTTATANAGATAGTAATCNGGACTAGCTGCGGTCGGNAGCTCATTAACNCCACGGTCTAACCATGCCGTTCTTNGTAAAGATCCAAAATACCAGATTTGCTGTTGGTAATTATAAATGACATATTTATTAATCTCATTGGAGTCTGCACTTGGATAAAACCACCAGATTTCAGAAAAGCTTGAATTTACCCCTGCAAACACTTTTTCTGCTTGTAAGTTGTTAAAATCAGAAAANACAAAGTCCCTTANCGTACAAGGTATTTTTTGNACNGCACCATTGTANACATAGAACTCNTTGTTACCCATCCAAAAGACATTGTCNTCAATAGCCACNGCACTATTGGGGCTTCGTATAGATATACCNTCAGATACAATAGTAATACCAAAAGTATCAGGAGGTCCGATAAACTGCATAGAGTAAATAGAAGTATCTGTAAAAACCAAAATCTCTCTTTTGGTTTCTATAGCTGTTATAATCTTAGAACCACTGGATATCTTTAAATCACCTGCCGTATTGTCAACAGTAGCTTTCCAATCCAAAGCATTTCTCTGATCTGAAAATCTAATTAACAAAGGGTCCTGTGTACCGGGGTCATCCTCTGAATCACAACCAAAAGCAATAACGTGTAAATCTACATCTGACACAAGTACCTTAACAGCAACAGAAGGAGGACTGACCGCACCCGCTACGGAACTTAAAACAACAGCCCTATTTGTTAAGCCTGCAGAGCTATCATAATAATATAACCCACCATTAAATATATTAATTATAAGATCTTCTCCAAAGTTGTCATGTGTCCAAAGCCTCAATACACTTTCTACCGTGGGCGTGGTAGCACTGTTCCATGTGCCACGACCCCATGTCCCTGCATTCCAACCATCTCCTGTAATAGATGGGATAGATCCTACATTTATTGTTGCTTGAATTCCAGAAACACCTACTATTTGAGTCGGTATTGGGCCTTCATTTCCGATAGAAATAGTAGCTTCAACCCCTGTTGGTTGTTCAACAGTATTTTGTTGTAGACTTGCAGGAGTAAATCCTAAAGTCATTTCAACCATAGTAACATCGACTGGTGTTTTTAATCCACCTACAGCTTGACCTATAGCTAAAGTTCCTTCTACTCCAGTTAATATACCAGTAAATCCATCTCCAGTAATTTTATCAATTCCAGAGGTTGCAGAAACCATTTCGTTTTCAGTTGCATTAACAAATATGTTTCCGTCAACTTGAATTGCAATACCAGCACCATTTAATGATAGTTGTAAAGAACCTAAAGGATTATCCGGTACAACAAATGTGAAATCTGTTCTTGGTGTTTCATTACCGATAGAAGCGGTAATAGTTTGACCTTGAGGGAATGCTGAGAATTGAGAACCCCAAGATCCGTTACCCCAACCGTTTGCACCCCAACCTGCATTAATTTCAGCCGTNATTGTTACATCACCTANTGATGATGTCATAGGTAGTTCACCTANAAGAACCGTTCCAAAAATACCCCATGAGCTTGATCCCCATGTATCTCTACCCCAACCATCAGAGGCTTGCGCATAGGCAAGATCTCCTATTGCCGTTGTCATTTCTAGATTAGTTGGACTAATTACAATAACGTTTGTAATTAATTCACCCCAATAGTTTTCACCCCAAGTATCACCACCCCAACCTGACTCTGGAAACGCTGCGAGTTCTCCAAGAGAAACGGTTGCTTCTTGACCAGTAGGAACTATGATTGAACCATTGAAACCCCAAGATTCAAAGTTCCAAGTGTCACTACCCCAACCTGATTCTGGAAAGGCAGCGACTTGTCCTAAATTAAAAGTTGCTGAAACTCCGCTTACAGATACAACAGGACTAAAACTATCTCCGTATGGTTCTAATGACCAACCATCTCTACCCCAACCTTGCTCTGGAAATGATATTAACTCACCTAATCCTGTTGTAATTGATTGACCTGATAAAATTACTATTTCTTGAGTAGTATCACCCCAGGCTCCACCAAGATCCCAAGAGTCTGCTCCCCAACCACTTGATATAACTAATTCATCAGTTCTACCCCAACGACCGGTACCCCAGGTTGTTCCTGATTCATTCCAAGTATTGGCCATAAGGATGACCTCCTTATGCTAGTCTAATGATAGCGTTCGATGCGTCTGCTGCAGGGAATTGAATTGTAAAAGTTCCACTAGATACGGTTTTATCTCCACCGAATGCAATCACTGCACACGCAGGATTACCAGATGCAGAACTATTATATATGATAGCTCCATTTGCTGTGAAAGAAGCACTTGTGAAACTTACATCATTAAAATCACAAACTGCAGTTGTACTATCTGCAACAGGAGTTACACTTGTAAGTGTTGCTCCTCCAGAACTATAAGCAGATCCAGATGTATTTGTTATTTCGTTTGATGTTGTGAAAGCTGTTGTTGCAGCTCCTAATGATGCTGAACTTGTGTATAAAGCAATCTTAAATGTATCACCACTTGATGCTGTAAAATTGTGAACTCCTTTTAAAAGC
>FUFK010048939.1_pt1 | contig 30462 bp, 23 predicted proteins | sample 1021851 | NCBI WGS metagenome assembly FUFK01 (sample SAMEA51879418, study PRJEB19060) | metagenome | reverse complement strand
ACTTTGAGGATCTGTTTTCATAGCATCGTTGAATGCCTCTAGCAATGTTTTTGAGCTAGCCACGCCGCATGGGTTATTGTGTTTAACAATTACTGCTGTAGGGTCGTCAAACTCCATAACTATTGCCAGCGCTGCGTCAAAATCTAGAAGATTATTGTAACTTAATTGCTTACCTTGAAGTTGTTCTGAGTTAGCTACCGAAGGAGCTGAATGCAGTAAGTCTGAATAAAAAACTGAAGATTGGTGTGGATTTTCACCGTATCTTAATGGCGGACTACCAATACCTGTCAAATGCAAGGACGAAGGAAGTTCTTCCTCACCAAATCTTTGGGCAAGAACTGATTGAATTATTGAATCATACTCAGCAGTATGTCTGAAAGATTTCAGAGCCAGTTGTTGCCTCTGCTCAAAAGTTAGGCCTCCGTTAATAATCTCATTCAAAATCCAACCGTAATCTCCAGGGTCTGTTACAACNGAAACTCGTGAATGNTTNTTNGAAGCTGCCCTTAGCAGGCTGGGACCGCCTATGTCTATTTCTTCGATTAATGAGGATAGATCAACTCCTTTCTCTGCCGCAGACTTAAAAGGATAAAGATTACAAATAACCATGTCAATATTTTCAATACCGTGCTCTTCCATTTGGTCTTTGTCTGAATCTCTACCTAATATTCCCCCAAAAATTATGGGATGTAATGTTTTCACTCTTCCACCCATCATTTCAGGAAAGTTTGTAACTTCTTCAACAGGGCGAACAGTAATGCCTGCTTCAGATATTACTTTTGAAGTACCTCCTGTTGAGACTATTTCAATACCATTTTCAGAAAGTCCTTTAGATAAATCTACTATTCCTGATTTATCGCTTACACTAATCAATACTCTTGAAATCTTGCGGCGAGATATATTTTCTTTATGTTCCACGTTAACTACTATGTACTATCTGGAAGTTGCTTAAGGTGCTTTCCGGAAATTTCCTTGGAAAGATAAACTGTGGTTCCAGCTTTCATAATTTCATTTCCACCATCTTCTGCAGATTTAACATCTACTAACAAAACTACAGGTTTTCCTATGATGTGCCTTCCAGCTTCTAAAGCATTTAGCCTTGTGCTTGACAGATGAACCATGTTCCTGTCACCAGGGTATAATCCATGTTCAAGATACTCTTCTGCATCTTCTTTGGAACATGCGAAGTATAAGTGCTCAGGATTACTGTCTGTAGGCAAATCTAATTCTAAATCTAGTGTATGAGCATACGTTGCTCTTAATCTGCCGTTCTTTAGCTGATATCTTCCTTTCGGATCTGTTTCAACTACTGCTTGCAAATGTCTGGTTTCCAAATAGTGAAAATGTCGCCTTTGGGATTTAACGGCCTCAATGAAATCTGAAGCTTCAACCCAACCTTGCTTGTCCATCTCAAGATCAAATCGGTCCGGGAAGTGGCGCAATACTCCTGCCATCATCCTTCCAAACTGGTCCAAATGTCTTGGGGAAAGTACCAAAACGCCTTCTTCTCCGCTGAGAGGGCACTTTTCACCTCTGAAAAAACCATGTCCATGCTTTACTTCTTCTTTTAATGGAACTGTTGGTTTTCTACGCATATTTATAGCAATGCAAAGGTGTGTATAATATTAGGGCTGAAACTAATTATTTCTAAACGTCGTCTGAATGCTTTCCTTGTCACTGATGAAGTTAGAGCCTGCTAATTCTTCTTTCGTAGGGACATCTATTTCTAACCTTCCTGCTGCAAATATATCCTGCATTTGCTGCTCTTTACCTCTACTACTCCAAAGTGCAGCTTCATCTCTACTTCCAAGAGTAACAAAAATGAAAACTTCACCAGGCCTGTTTCTCCCTGTTCTTCCTCTTCTCTGAATTAGCCTAATCGCTGAAGAAACTGGCTCGTAAAAAATAACGGCATCCGTAGAAGGAATGTCTAAACCCTCTTCACCAACTGAGGTAGCTACCAGAATGTTGTATTCTCCATTCCTAAATTGGTCAAGAATTTCTTTTTGCTGTTTTTGCGTCATTCCCTTGTCTCCTTCTCTGGATCCTTGACCGACGAAACGAACAGGTAATGCACCATTAATCTCACTTAATTTTTCAACTATTAAGGAGGCTGTGTGCCGTATTTCCGAAAAGATAATAAACTTTGATGTACCAATTCCTAATTGTAATTCTACTAATTCTACAAGTCTTGAGAGTTTTGGATGATTTGCTTTATTTCCTTTAGCAATTTCGTGTGCCACTTTCCAATCGGAATTGGTTGATAACCACTTATTTGCCCTGTTGCCTTTGCTTCCCTTAGCTTCTTCCATAATCCTACTACTGTAATCTAAAAACTGAACTATTCCTTGGGTTTCTACGGTCAAAATGGCATGTGCTGTTTTCATGGCCATAGCCTGAGTCGTCATTAAAGTGAAAATTTGAGGTGGTGTAGATGGCTTTGTTTGAGCAAAACGCCGCTGTAATTTTTTGCCAGCCTCAAGAATCATGGTCGTTGAAACTTTCCGTGGTCTGTCTAAAAAGCCTCCTTTGTACAATTTACCACAAAGATAATCTTGCAACTTTCTTAGTTGACTTGCTATATCTTTAACTGCTTCAGGCATGTCTATTTTGACCCAGCGAGTTTTGATTGGCTGAATATATTCTGAAACATCAGAATCATTTTCATCCCTGTTTTCTACAGCTGTAATTCCTAAGTCTCTACAAAGTCTAATAATTTCAGGCTTAGAACTGCCTGGAGATGCAGTCATACCTATTGACAAATGATTTTCAGCGACATTTGAGTAATGTTTACCTATTGAAACATAAGCATAATTTCCAACAGCCCTGTGAGCTTCATCAAAAATTACTAGAGAAAAATCATCTAAAGAAGCTCTACCTGCCTCTATGTCTTTACTAATTACCTGAGGAGTTGAGATAATAACTTGAGAACTAGACCAAAGAGGTACACGTTCTGTTGGAGGAATAGCTCCCGTGAACAAACTTACACTAGCATCTAAAAACTTATTAAAAAAATCAAAATGCTGTTGTGCCAAAGGTTTTGTTGGTGCCATTAAAAGAATTTTACCTTTGTCCAAACGTTCAATCATTATTCGAATTGCCACAACGGTCTTACCCATGCCTGTGGGCAATATTACCAAAGTGGATTGCTCTAAGCATGCCTTAGAAATATTTGATTGGTATAATCTATCTTCTAACTCATCTATCTTCAAATACTTATGAGTTATAATACTCATTTTTTCTTTGGAGCCTTTTTAGGAGCCTTTTTTTGAAGAATAGCAATTAGCTTACTTGCTGTTCCACTCCTTCCACCTGTTAGATCTGAATAATTTGAAATATTTACTAGTTTACATGCAGCTTCTTCATCAAGGTCTGCCTTGTTTGCTAAATTCTTGACAAAATTAACCTGCTTAACGCTAGGAGGACGAGGCTTACTGTCTGACATCTCCTTTAATTTTCCAATCAGATCGCTAGCACTGCCTGATTTACCTCCTGATAATTCATCAAAGCTGGAAATAGAAACNAGTTCACAAGCTTGTAATTCAGTCATTTCNAAATTTTCAGCCAANCTNTTTATGAATGAAAGCTGTTTCGCAGTAGGTGGAAGAGCCAAACCTTCTGTTTCTTTCATCAGTGTATCTATTAATTCTCCCATAGTTTCACTATCGCACTTTAGAGGGTCTTTACCCTGCAATATTTCTTCAAGTTTATTGTCAGAGACCAAAGAAGCTAAACGCTCATAAAATTGTATTTGACGCTTTGTAGGAAATTCTTTTTTCTTCTTGAGTGCATTATCATGCAATTCTCTGAAATAATTGAGAAAGGTTTCCCAAACATCAACGGCCTCTCTTGAACCTGTCTCTATTTTATCCAAATCAGACTCCATTTCCGAAGTGAAATTTGTTGAAAACAAATCTTTGTTATCTTGCTTGTAGAATGGACTTACTTCATCCCAAAGTGTCATGCCGTTGGGGGTTGCTTTCAACCTACCCCTATCGTCACTGCAGTACTTTCTGTCCAATAATTTCTTTATAGTTGCAGCATACGTAGAGGGTCTACCTATTCCTTCTGATTTCATTAAGGCCACTAATCCATGCTGTGTATATCGAGCAGGAGGTTTTGTCTCATCTTCAATTAAATTAGGATTGCTATCTTTCTTGTCTAAATTAANTGCGACATTNGCCTTAATTTCTGGATTTGGGGGAGAAGTCAAAGGTTTTTTATCTATTTTTTCAAACGCAGCCTCCCATCCTGGNGAAGTTCGCCATTTAGTGTCACCGTCGAAAGGNTTTGGAAAACCTTCNGTTAAAGCCTCAATTTTCATTGAAGACCATTCTGAATTAATCATTTGGCTTCCAATAAACCGTGCCCAAATCAATCGATACAACTTTGCTTGTGAACTATCAATTCCTCCTGGTAACTCTACCGATGGATCTGTTGGGCGAATCGCTTCGTGTGCATCTTGATCTGATGCTTTCTTAGCATAAACTACTCCTTTTCCTATCTGATCTTTACCCCAAATTTCAGTAATTTTATCTTTTGCAACTAGTCTTGATGAAGAACTTGTTCTAGTTGAATCTGTTCTCATGTATGTTATGTGACCTGCCTCGTACAATCCCTGTGCAAGCCGCATCGTATTGCTTGGTTTCCAGCTGTATCTGCTACCNGCTGTCTGGAGTAATGTATCTGTGGTAAATGGAGCTTTTGGACTTCTTTTATATGATTTAGTTGTAACTTTACTAATTACAAACGAACCGTTCTTAGTTAAAGCATCAAAACCTTTAGTTGCTAATTCTGGAATATTTGTTCTATGAGAATCAAATTTGCCTTTTGAATCTCTCCAAGCATCATCGTCATCTTTTTCATGAAATCGGGCTCTAAAATCTATCTTTTGTGCTGAAGCCTGCAACGCCCAGTAAGGTGTAGGAACAAAATTATCAATTTCATGTTCTTTCTTCACTACAAAACCTAATGCCGGTGTCTGAACTCTACCCATAGAGCTTAAATTCCAAGAACGGGAAAAACGTGATGCTCGATATCCTATAAGTCTGTCCATAAAACGACGAACTTTAGCTGCATCTACCATATTGGAATCTACGACTCCTGCTGAATCCAAAGCCTTTCTTATCGCATCTTTTGTAATTTCATTAAAAGTGATTCGTTTAACTTCCCTGAACTCAGAAAATAGCTCTGCTAATCTCCAAGCTATGAATTCTCCTTCTCTATCTGGATCAGTTGCAATTAAGACTCTTTCGACTTTTTTTCTTCGAGAATCTGATAAAATTCGCTTGATGTGGCNTTCCGAACGAGGTGTCCAACTCCATGAAGGTTCTGGAAGTTTTGATTTTTTATTGGGCCATACGGCTTTACTTCCTTCTTTACCCGAATTTGGTAAATCTTGAACATGTCCATTTGATGCCCTAACAAGGACGTTTTTACCTAGATATTTCTGAATTGTTTTCGCTTTCGCTCCGGACTCTACAATCACCAAATCCATGATACCACCTTTTTGAAAGGCTCATTAAATATCTTTTTCCAAAGGGTGAAAAATACGGGGGACTATAGTCCCCCGGAAAAATGCATTAAAAAAAAAAGGAAAAAATAACAAACCCAAACTCAATCTCAAATAATAAAAACTGAAGCTTCCATGATTGAATCAATGGTACTTGAAAAATTAAAAGAAGAAAATACAGTTATTGCCTTAATTGGTGCTTCAAACGATAAAAACAAATATGGAAATAAAATATATCTGGATTTGAGAACAAAAGGATACAACGTAATACCAATAAACCCAAAAGAAGAGCTNATTGAAGGCGATAAAGCTTACCCTTCAATAGAAAGTATGGAAAAACTACCTGATATTGCTAACTTCGTAGTACCTCCCTCAATCGCTCTAAAAATCGCAAAACATGCTTTTAACTTAGGAGTTAAACACCTATGGTTTCAGCCTGGATCGGAGAGTAAAGATTTAGATAAATGGTTACAAAATGAAAAGGAAATTAAGTATTTAGTAAATTCTTGTATAATGGTTGAAACTCGATAACTAAGAAATTAACTCTTTAATATTCGTTAAAACTGTTGAAAGCTTATCGGGTTGACAGGCTCCCTGAGCATAAGAGTGCTTACCTCCTCCACTACCTCCTATAGCTGACAAAGCCTCCTTCAGAACTAAACCGCAATTAATATCCAAGTTGCTGGCACTAGCTAAAATTACTGAACCTTTGTCCCCATTAGAAAAACCAATTGCAACCACGTTATCTTGGTTAGAGGTAAGCTCTCGAATTAAGATTTGAATTTCACCCATGTTACCATTCTCAACTATATCCATGTAAAAATTAAAATTACCAACTTTCTCAAATTCTACGTTTGAAGATTTAAAAGTAGCTAATTCTTTTTCTAGGGAAGATACTTTACTGCGCAACTCTTTCCACTCATTTACAAACTTATTAGCTGCAAAAGGAGCTTGGTCTATAGGAACACCAAGTTCTTCGGCTGTCTTTTCTAACAACTCTCTCTCTTTTTGTGCTGCCTTTAATGCTGCCGGACCTGCTGAGAATTCGATACGCTCCACTCCATCCTGTATCCGCTCGGTCCTCAAAACCTTAACTGCTATAATTTTAGATGTAGAAAAAACATGAGTTCCGGCACAGGCCTGAGCATCTACACTTGGAATTTCAACTACTCTAACTTCCCTATATTTTGGCGCTCCTCCCTGATATAAAATATTTCCATATTTTTTATCTGCTTCCTCACGAGTATAAAATTGAGTATTTACCAAATGATCTTCTAAAACTAAACTGTTTACTCTAGATTCAATTGATTCAATAATTTCTCGTGTCAGTCTTCTGTGATGAGTAATATCCAACCTAGCTCTATCTACTGATTTAGAGGCTCCAGCTTGCCAAACATGAGGGCCCAAAATCTCTCTAGCTGCGGCACCGATTAAGTGTGTAGCTGTGTGATGCCTACTCAAACTTGAACGTCTATCATCATCAATTATTCCTGTCACTTCTACACCAACGGGAGGAATACTGCCCTCAATCGTGTGGATTACTACATTTCCTACCTTTTGAACATCTGTAACTTTACTTTTGTTATTGCCCCATTCAATGAGTCCCGTATCTCCCAGTTGTCCTCCTCCTTCTGGATAAAATAAGGTACTTTCCAGAGAAACTGACGAGTTATCTGAATAAATAACATTAGACTTGAATGTACGTTTCTCCATGTCTTCATAAAAAGCGAGCTTAGTAGGTTTAACTTCTAGTTCTCTTTCAGATTCTACTTTAACTTTAGTTTCCCCGACATGCCTATCTGCAACCATTGCCAAAAAGCCGTCAGGAACTTCAATCGATTTACCCTGCTCCTCTGAAAATTCACTAACTACTGATGGGGGAAGACCCTGTGAGTCGTATAATTCCAGTAATTTATCTTGATTTATGCCTCCTGAATCAAGTGCTCTTTTAACTGCTCTTCGACCTCTCTCAAGCGTTTGACTAAAACGCTCAATCTCTAAATTAACCATGTCGATTATACGAGATTCATTTTGTTTTATGTCTGGATAAGACTTTGAAAAAATATCTATATGGTGTTGTACCATCTCAGGTAAAATATTTGGAACATTGATGTCTTTACACAAGAGAACAGTTCGCCTCAAAACCATTCTTGCCAAATATCCGGCCTTGACATTGCTCGGAACTATTCCATCCCCAAACATGAATGCTAAGGCTCTGGAATGATCTACAATAGCAAACAACTTCTCTAGTGGTTCTATAGTTGAAGTAAAATCTGTCAATGATAAATCATATCCTTGTGAGTTTAACCTATCTAAAACCATCTGCCTTAATTTCACTAAATCGGAACCATAATCTATGGATAGTACACCACATAATTTTGCATTTTCAGAAATCAAATTTCCNGATGTCTCTAATTTCTGTTCTAGACCTGCCTTTTTTGTCAAAAATGAAACTGCTTCTGGAAAAACTGCCTCATAAATTGTAGGAGTGCCTTGTGAGGCCCAAACTAAACGCTCTAGTCCATAACCTGTGTCAACTATTGATCTNGGCATTCTCTTGAAATTAATTCCTTTTAGCTCAATATCTCCATCAGGATCTTCCTCTAGATCCATAAATACTAAAGTCGCCAATTCAAGGCCTCCTGCTAGAACCTCTAGGGCTTCACCACCGTTTCCACCCCCAACCCATGGATTTTCTTTGTAAGTGATTTCTGAACCGTCAAGTCCTAATCCTGTATAAAATTCATGACAATACCTTACTGTGTCGTCTTGCCAATAGTATATCTCTTGCTCGTTATTGAACGCATGATGTGCCATCATTTCAAATGTAGTTAAGTGTCTCCCACTTCTCCCGACTGACTCCAGGTCATTTAGCCTGATACATGGCTGAGAAATGGTCAATGGATTTGCCGGAGGTTTTGAAGAACCACTTGTAACGTGAGGTTGAAAAACTGCTATTGATGCTATAGAAAGATAAATGTCATTTCTCCATCGTGCTACTACCGAGGCTCTATCTATTCTTTCATGTTCGTTTTTTTCAAAAAAACTTAGAAAAGCTTCTCGAGCTTCGTCTAAATTCATTGGCTTAGGAAGTAAAGGTTTTCCAATGAAGGAGTACTCTACACATGGTGCATCTCCGCAAAGTTCTCTCTCTATTGTAGACCAAAAATAACATTTACATTTGGTGCAGGTTTGCCTTGTAAAACCTGATTCCTTGAAGAAATTAAGAGAAATACCTTCGCTCACAAGGAGCTAAAGAGTAGGTGGTTAAAAAGTACGGAGGGGCATAAGCATTAATGTTACTATCAAACTTAGTAATATGTTATGCCATCTGATGCAGACCATAAGCCATACATTTCAGCCAAAGAAATTTTACCTGAAATAACGATTCAAGGAATCATCTTAGCTATACTTTTAGGATTCTTATTAACTGCTGCTAACGTTTACTTGGGNCTTTACGTCGGAATGACTGTAAGTGCGTCAATTCCTGCTGCAGTTATATCTATGGCAGTTCTCAGAAGTTTACAGAGGACTAATCTCTCAAAAGGAACAAATATTTTAGAGAATAATTGGGTTCAAACTGCAGTCTCATCCGGTGAATCGTTAGCTGCAGGTGTAATTTTCACATTACCTGCGCTAATAATAATGAACAGCCAAAGCAATGGAGAAATTGGATGGGCTGAGTTTCCATATTTCAAGACTCTAATTATTGCACTTGTTGGCGGAACAATTGGTGTATTGTTTTCAATAAGCCTTAGGCGTATATTCGTTGTTAAAGAAAAATTACCATACCCTGAAGGTGTAGCTTGTGCAGAAGTTTTAGTTGCCGGAGAAAAAGGTGGCACTCAAGTTCGACCCATATTCATAGGAATCGCTTTTGGGGCTCTTTACAAACTATGCTCGTCTGTTATTGCTAACGGAAAGCAAGTAAGCTTTGGATTATGGCAACATGGATGGGATGGTTTTTACACACTAACCGGAAAATTAGATCAATCTGTAGCTTATGCAAAATCTAAAACTACTTTCTATATTGGAGCAGAATTATCCCCAGCCTTGCTGGGAGTAGGATACATCGTAGGGCCTGGAATAGCCAGTTTTGTATTTTTTGGAGGCGTTTTAGGGGCTCTCTTCATAATTCCTGTGGCAAGTTCAATACTCAATCCGACAGACTTGTTCATTAGTTATATTTCAGAAGAGGCTGCTAATGGAAAGGTTGCAAATTACGGCGATTATGCAACACATATGAATGAAAGAAGACGAATGGCAGGCGTGGGTACTATGCTTGTAGGTGGACTGTACACTCTAGTTGTGATGCGCGAAGCTCTTGTAAAAGGAATTACAGAAATGTTCGAAGCTACAAAAAAAACTGTAACAAACAATAAGAGTATTAGAACAGATGAAGATTTGCCTGCTAATTATGTCGCATTAACTAGTATGGCTATGGCAATTCCTATGTTCTTTATGGTATGGCTTGTATCTGGACTACTTTTACCAGCACTATTGTCATTAATCATTATTTTTACGGCTGGATTTCTTTTTTCAGCAGTTGCAGGGTACATGGCTGGAGTTGTTGGCAGTAGTAATAACCCTCTTTCTGGAGTAACTATTATCGTAGTTATCTTAACTGCNACAACTTTTACTTTATTGAATAGCTTTGTTTACAATGGGGAAAATACTGCTGAATTGCAAGTTGCAGTAATTGGTGTTGCTGCATTTGTTGCATGTGCAGGAGCTATTTCTGGTGATAATTTACAAGATCTAAAGACAGGATATCTGTTGGGTGCGACGCCATGGAAACAACAAATTGGACAAATAGTAGGCATAACTGCAGGCGCTGTAGCAATACCTCTAGTTCTAAATTTATTGTCTGAGCAGATATTGAATGGTGAACTTTCTGCCCCTCAAGCGTTTCTGATGTCAAGTATAACNACTGGAATTTTAGAAGGAGGAATGGATTGGGCAATGGTATTCATGGGATCTGGAATTGCTTTTTGCCTAATAGCCCTAAGACACCCAGATAATTACATAAATATTCTCATTTGCTCTTATGTAATATTTATTATTGGAGGATACATAGAACAAGCAATTCCAGCTTTCCTATTTGCTGGAAGTATAGCAATATCTGCAACACAATACTGGATAAGAGAAAATGGGGAACTTGATATCTCAATTATGGCTGTAGCTGTAGGAATGTATCTCAGCTTAAAAATGACAATTCCAATTTTAATTGGNGGGCTAGTTAAGATGTACGTTGATAGAAAATTTGACGCACCGTTGAAGGTAAAGAAACCTGAAATATTTAAACCTAAAAATAANTTAGAATTAGAAACAACTAAAGAAAAAATGCACGGTCCTGGAATTTTATTTGCTTCTGGGCTAATTGCTGGGGAAGCTATAATGGGAATAGGTCTTGCCGCCATGGCTGTGTCGGGCATTTATCTTGGAATAATTGATAATCCTACAATTTATCCTGGACTAGGAGTCTTCATTGCGTGTGCAGTTATAATGGGGACCTTCAGCCTAAAACAAAATTCGGAAAATGACACTGAAGAATGGAATTTTGATGACGATATTCAAGATGCAGAGATGATAGAGAAAAAAAATAAAAAGAAAAAATGACCGCCGAACGAAATTTCCTTATAATTGGACATAGAGCTCATACTGCTGCCGATTGGAAATTAGATGATATTTGTGGAGGGGCAGGAAGACTAGATGTATTGGTTAGGTCTGTAACTGCATCCCTCTGGAAATCGCACGGTATCAGAAGGAATACTGATGTTTGGCTTTCGTTAAGAGGGAAACCTGCTCCAGATGTTACAGTTCATTTTTCTGGTAAAAATATAAAATATCTAAATCCAGATGAAAGGTCAACTGCTGCACTAATACGTAATGGTTTAATCAAACTCAATAACAGAGCAGGACCGATAGAGAGCAGTCCTGGAGTGACGCTTCTTAGGGAAAGTTTTTCCGAACTTGTTAAAAAACTGCCAAATCCAGTATTACTGAGTGAAAATGGCAATACAAAAATAGAATCAAAATATAAGACGTTTATACTAGGGGACGATAAGGACCCAAATGAGAGTGAAATGGAAATACTGCAACCATTTAATAAAGCGAAAATTGGAGAAACTAGCCTACTAACCTCTGCCTGCATAACATTAATACATCACTCCTTAGATGAAGAATAATAATGGAAGCCATAATTCTGGTCGGCGGTCTGGGAACAAGATTAAGACCTCTAACTAAAACAATTCCAAAACCTCTCTTACCTATTGCAAATGTACCAATGGTTGAGAGGATGATACGTCACTTACCCGAAGAATTAGACACAATAATTTTGGCCGTAAATTATGGCTTAGAACAAATGCTTGAGCATTTTAAAAAAACAAATGTAGGCCGAAAAGTAATAATCGTTCCTGAAGACGAACCCCTAGGTACTGGTGGTGCTATGAAAAATTGTGAAAAATATATAACTGGAACTACCGCAGTTTTTAATGGAGACGTGATCAGCTCAATTGATTTAGAAAAAATGATTGAATTTCATAAATCAAGGAATGCAAAAGGAACACTAGCTCTATGGGAAGTAGAAAATCCTAATCGATTTGGAGTTGTAGAATATGTTAACGAAGAGATTCTAAAATTTCAAGAAAAACCTCCTGAAGGAGAAGANTTATCNAATCTAATTAATGCTGGAACGTATCTTCTTGAGCCTGAAATAATCAAAATGATTCCAAAAAATCAAAAGGTATCAATAGAACGAGACATTTATCCAAAAATAGTTGGGAATGGCTTGTACGGAATGCCATTTACAGGATACTTCATAGACGCAGGAACACCTNAGTCTTACCTAGATGCTAATTTTAAACTAATAGAACCGAATGAAGATGATGATGGAATACAAAAAATGAAAGGAAATATTCAAGTTCACGAAAGTAGTAAAGTAGTTGATTCTATTATTGGCCCTAACGTAATAATCGGGCCAAATGCATTCATTGAAAAATCTGTAATTTCAGACAGTGTAATACTATCTGATTGTAAAATTTATGGTGCTACAATAAAAAAATCTATAATTGGGCCTGATGTATCATTAAATCATGATACTGAAAATACAGTAATTGCGCCTGAGGGTGAAAAAATATTTTAATTATGGCTTTAAAAATACTTCAATTTCCAGTTGGTCCGCTAGAAATGAATGCAACACTAGTAATGGATGTAGACTCAAAAGAAACTATATTCTTTGATCCGGGTGATGAAATTGATAAAATTATCAATGCTGCGAATGAGGAAGGCATGGTAATTACTAGGCTTATAGCCACNCACTGCCACATTGATCANATCGCTGCGAGTAATGAAGCTATGAAAAAATTGGATATGAAATTGGAAATTTCGCACTTAGGAATTCCAATGATTGGAAATGTAGGGCCAATTGCAGCCTCATTCGGCTATAATATTTCTAAAATTGAATATGGAAACTTACTAGATGAAAATGACAAAATAAAAATTGGTAACACTACTTTCGATATATTACATTGTCCAGGACACAGCCCAGACTCATTATGCTTCTACAATGACAATGTGCTAATAGGTGGCGATGTCATATTCAAAGGATCTGTGGGCAGAACTGATTTGCCTGGTGGAAATCCAAATGAACTGATGCAAAGCATTAAACAAAAAATTTTACCTCTGCCTGATGAAACTGTCATTTATTCAGGACACGGACCTGAAACTATTCTCGGTTACGAAAGGAAGAATAATCCATTTATCACAGGAAAAGTAAATTTAATGTAAAAATGACATATACTGAATACAAAGATAAGGTTAAAAAAATTTCAAACTCTNTAAAGAANGATAAGAGACTTATTACTACCAATNGGAAGGGACATAATCATCGAGATTTAAACTTTAAAACAGAACAGCAAAAGATAGANACTAGNAAATTTAACTGNATTTTAGATGTTAGTGATGAATTTATTGACTGTGAAGCTTCCGTAAGTGTAGGCCAAATAAACCGCACCACTATACCTAACGGGAAAATGGTACCTTCNCTACCTGAAGGGGATAATTTTACNGTAGNGGGATGCTTGGGAGGATTAGCTTTAGGTTCAAATTCTTACATTCATGGCTTTTTCAACAATAATGTAATAGATTTCGATGTGATTTTGGGTAACGGAGATATAATTACAAATGTATCAAAAAATAAACACTCTGATTTATATTACGGAATAGGAGGAACTTATGGAACTTTGGCNATNATTACTAGAGTTAAAATGAAATTNNTNNATTGTGANNCTTATGTAAAAATAAANTATTTCCATCATNATTCTTTCAANANCTTTTANNNNGATTTTACAACNAAAATAAAAGAGCAGAATAATGATTTTATTGAGGCATTCGTTAATAGTAAAAACGATTTTACAATTGTATGTGCAAATTTTATCAAAGATGTAAAAAAAGAAGATATTTTAGTTATCAAGGATAAGAGTATACTCAAACAACGACATATGTGTATTTATGCTCAAATTGCCAATAAAAAAGAATCTAATATCCTGAGACTCGTTGACTATTTAGAGAGGTACAGCTATTCTGCTTTTTGGGGACACTACCTTTACACGCCATACAAATTAAGAGATTACATGTATGCAGGTCTGGTATATTCNTTGATACCTAGAAAAATGATTCAAGGAGATGGATTAAACGTTGGAAAATACTTTTTAGCTGCTAATAAAATTGTAGGAGATTATGCCAGAGACGAACATGTGTTAACTACTGATATCGGTGTACCCTTATCAAACCTTGAAAACGCATTAAATTTAGTTGATAAAATGACAAAAACATATCCGTTGTGGATTTGTCCAAGCAAGGATAATTATCATTCTGATAAAATTTTCTCNACTCGTAAAAAAGAGNTTTGTGANGATNATATGATTATAGACNTNGGGATNTANGGAATAAAAAATACTACTATAGATTCAANGANAATTAATGANNCNTTTGANAAATTTTCTTTTGANAACGGNGTNTTTAAGGGATTCTTTTCAACTTGCTACTTTGATTATGAACAATTTTGGAATCATTTTAGCAAAGNAAAATATGATAAATTNAGAGAAAAATATNATGCAAAAGAANGATTTATGGATATTTATGANAAAATTACGTATCGAAATNATTCAANNAAAAGGTCTAAAAAAACANTNAGAAGTAAACTNTTTACCTTTTTTGGAAAACAATACCTAAAACAAATAAACAAAAACAAAGAGAAGTTGATAAAAAAAATATGAACGCATTAATTGTAGGGAACAGGCCACTTACTAGAAGTATAATTCAAATTTCTAAAGATAAAATGATTATAGCTGCAGATGGTGGAGCTGATAAACTTCTTGAATACGAAATACTGCCGGACAAAGTAATCGGTGATTTTGATTCGATTTCTGACAAAGCTGCTACAAAGTTGGAAGATTGGTTGATTTTAAACAAAGACATTCAAAAAACCGATTTAGAAAAAGCCGTTGACTATGCAATAGAAAGAGGTGCAANAAAAATTCAAATTGTGGGATGGTCTGGAGGAAGAATTGATCATACTNTAGCTGCTTTAGGCTTAGCTTTTATCCCAAACGTAGAGCTAATCGATGACAAATTCATCGTTAAAGTAATCTCTGACCTAGAAGTAATTAGCGGAGAGAAAGGTACTTTATTCTCACTAATAGCTATGCCAGAAGCTCGAGTTAGTATCGATGGAGCAAGATGGGAATTAAATCATGAGAAACTGAGAATGAGCGGGCGAGGNATACATAACGAAATTGGTACTTCTGGAAAAGTTTCAGTTCAGTGCCACAGTGGAAAATTACTTTTAGTTAAGGGNAACTTTGTNTTGCACCATAGTTANCTTAAACTTTTGAAATATCTAAAATTCTGTCTGAAAAACGTTTTGCTTCCTCTAGATTGTGCGTAACCAGAACTGCAGGACATTTGCGATCTTTGATAATTGCACTTACATCATCAACCAATCTAATTGATAAATCAGAATCTAAGGCACTGAATGGTTCGTCAAGCAAGAGTACCCTNGGATTTGCAAGAAGTGCTCTGGCAAGAGATACTCTTTGACCTTCTCCCCCAGACAATGTATCAACTTCTCTATTTTCAAAACCAGGTAAACCCACCTCTGCAAGAGCATTTGAGTGACCGCNTAAGGANGCTAANGATAAATTACCTGAAACTGACAGGTGAGGATATAGCACTGGTTTTTGAAAGATTAATCCAATACCGCGCTCTTCGGCTGGAAGTTGCGTTATATCTCTTTCATTCAATAAAATTTTACCAGAATCAAGTACTTCAAGACCACATATACATCTCAAGAGTGTAGTCTTACCACACCCCGATGGACCAACTACAGCTAATATTTCTCCTTCGTCTAAATTAAAATTGAGATCACTAAATAATTTTTTCCCAAAGGACTTAGAAAGTTTTTGGCAACTTAACATCAAAACATACCTCTATTCATACGACTACGAAATTTTTCAACTCCTAAGAATAGTATTACAGTAATTATCATGAGAACGGTAGCAACTGCATTAGAAGAGGGTACTGTAAGTGGATCTTTCATTGGTTTACCTCTTAGTGAATCAATTAGTAATGGAAGAGTTACCCAGTCTGAGTTTCGTGCTACAACAAAAGATGCTCCGAATTCTCCAAGTGACATGGCCAAAGTAAATACTGTAGCTACTAAAATCGAACCTTTCATTAAAGGAAGCTTAACTTTAATGAGTCGTTGAAAATAATTGAGTCCCAAAACCCTTGCATTTTCTTCATAACTTACATCCAAAGATCGCAACGCTGGCAAAATTATACGTATAACGAAAGGTACTGTAATTATAATGTGTGCAAGTGCTGGTAGAAGTGGGAAATCATAAGCTGCACTAGGATTAAGTTTGATTATTCCCAGCATAACTCCCAAGCCTATCATAGCTGCGCTGAGTGCAAAAGGTAACATAGTATAAATTTCTAAAATTTGAGACAGAAAGGATTTTTTTAGCTCTAAATAATGAATTGTAGAAGCCAAAATATAACCTAAGGGTAATGCAACAGCTAGCGTTGTGAAAGAATAAATTAAAGAATTGAGTAAAGCTTCTGAGAGAGGTGGAAAAGAATATGAACCCTCAATAGCATCAGACCATCCTGCAGTACTCCAAATAAAAGTGCTTGAATTAGATCTAACTTCTCTAACTCTGAAGGAACCTAGGATTATGGAAACTAAAGGTAAAATAACAAAACAAATCGCAGGAACTAAAACAAACCAACCATTGGTATTATTAGTCTGTACAAAAATCTCGTTAGATTGTTGCCACTTTACCTTCCTTCTTCTCTGTANNATAGACATTAACCATAATGATGTTAGTAGTATTAAGAATTGAATTAGGGAGGCTCCCAGGACGATGTCTGAAGAGAACTCCATGTAACCTTGTATTCCTGCAGAAGATGACACTTCGGCCATTGTACTCTCTAGAGTCTTATCCCTAACTGTTATCCATTTAACAAGCGCAAAAGATGTGAAAGAAAATACAAAAGTCATGCACGAAGCCGCAGCAATCGAAGGATAAATTAATGGAAACCATAAATTTTTAAATCTTGAGTAGAAAGTTTTACCGTTGGGTAATAACCTCAACTGCTCTTCAAAGTTAGGGTTTAATGTAGAAAGAACAGGCTCACAAAACCTAATCACTAAGGCTATATTGAACCAAGCATGTGCAAAAACTAAAGTCCACCACCACGTAGATTCGTTTGACCTAACATCAAAACCGTAAGGCCCTGTAATGGTTAAGAATCCCATTGCTGCAATTATTGAGGGTATCACAAAGGGTAAAGTTAGAATTGACCTCAAAACCGATTTCAAAGTCCAACTGTATCTTCCCAATACCCATGCAATTGGAAAGCCAATTATAATTGTTAAAATTGTGGATGCAATGGCTTGAAAAAAAGTAAACCCAATTGTATTTTGAGAAATATAATTTTCATCAAGGGCTTGAATCCAACCTACAGGCGATAGGCCAGATACTAGAATAAGTCTGTCCATGGCAAATAAAATTGGTACTACTGTTAAAGCAGTGTAGATTATTACTGCAAATAAACCAATAAAATTTTGCGATTTACTCACTTTTAATCATTGCTTCATTCCAAAGCTCAAGCCAAGTTTCAATGTTTTTACCAATATCTAAATAGGAGATATTGGCTGGATTGGAAGGGATAACTGAATTAAATCTGTAGCCATTTTCTTCGGGTAAATTTTCGCCCTTAATGACTGAATACATTAAGTTTTCAAAAGGCATCTGAGAATTTACTTCAGGAGAAATTAAATATTCAATAAATTTTTCTGCAAATTGTGAATTTCCACCCTTGATTGCAGAGGCATATTCCACTTGGAAAAATGAGGTCTTATCAATATCCAATGATGATGACTTTGTCCAATTCCCATTATACCAAGATTCAACGCCGGGAGAGTGGCAATAAGAAACTGTAATGTGAGCATCGCCTATGTAACCTTCTGTGTATTCTCCATATCCTCCAGTATAATGTGTTTCATAAGATTCCGACCATCCTGATGTTACGATTACATCGTTAGCTCTCATTGCGTTCCACCAGTTACCAAACGAATCTGTTCCATTTCTCCAATCAAAATAGTCAAGAGTTGCAAGCATAAATCCTCTTCCAGGACTACTTGTTATTGGTGAAGGAAAAGCTACTTTTCCTTTCCATTCTGGCTCCGTAAGATTCCAGAGGCTGGTGGGATGTGAAAAATTCAGTCCATCCACAATACTTGAATCGTAGTTAAGACAAATAAAGCCCATGTCAAATGGAATTGCTAGACTTCCATCGTAAGGAGATAGTGCTTGCATTTCCGTGGATGAATTGTAGCCTGAAATATGACTTTTATCTACTTCTACAGGCTCAAGTAAATCTAACTGCATCGCAGTTGAAATATAGGTATTATCGAGTCCTATTGCTAAATCAACTGTATCAGTTCCTTTATTCTGAATAAGATAGCTTAGTATAGAACCAGCATCATCAACTTTAATGATTTGAACTTCTAGACCTGTATTATTCTCAAAATTAGAAATCATGCTACCAGATAAGGCACTCACGTCATAAGTTAATATCACTAGTTTATCTTGCTCGGAATCTTCCGAAATGCAACCTGAAAAACATGTAAAAAGTATCAAAAAAACAACCAAAACTTTGTCGATGGGAGAAACTATCATGCCATCTCCTTCATCTCAGACGAAATTTTTTCAATTATTTCACATACAATCTCTGAATCCGAACCATAGATGTACAAAGAGGGTTCAAACCCGTGGCCTCCTTCATCTACCATAATGTTAAGGTCAGTAATTCTTGAATTAATCTGTAAATCTTCCTTGTCTCTCTTCAATTTAACTAGTTCAAATCCTAGGCTATCTAAGCTCTCTGAAATAATAGGATCCCATCTTAAGTTAATGATAGTTGATATACCAGAGTTATATTTTCTCATTTCGAGTAGTAAATCTGCTAAGTGATTAGAGGCTCCGAATCTAGGAGAAGATAGTGGGCGGGCCTTACCTCCAATAGGAGTTAATCTTCCAGGAAATGCCGCGATATCTGAAACTCCTTTGGCGTCAATCGAAGAAATAGCAATATTGACTCGAACTTGAGGAGATAATAAAGAAATCTGAGATTCTAGACGTCTTCTCATCTTACTAAGCTTTTCCAGTATCTTTTCTTTGTTGTCCTTGGAAGGAAAGTTAATAGTTATAATTTGATCGTTAACCGATATACTCAGTGACCATTTAGCGGACTGATCTGACCTTATTACGTCTGCTAATGATACTGAGGCCTCTTGCAAATTACTCTCAATAGGCTCACTATACCTTTTGGGTAAGGTATGCAAATAATTGCCTGCCATAACCTGGCTTACGCCTAAAGCATTTCCTAAATTTGACTGTGTCCACCCTTCATCCGCCAAAATTCTACATGTTCGACCTCTTAACTCTTTAAGCAAATTTCCATTCAACTCGACAGGCATCATATTAATCTGTTATATTATTTAATAAGCTATTTATAAAAATTATGTAAAGCTTTTTGAAAGGGGTGGCTTAAATGTCAGTAGGTGAAAAAAATTGTCTGAAAATATTCCTCTAGAAAAACAACATTTAGAAGAAATATTTAATGAAACTGGCTTTAACTCTGAAAATTTGTCCATCCGAGAGACTAATAGATTAGCTACAATAATTAATGAAAAACATAACATAGAATTTGTTAGAATGGAGATGGGAATCCCAAACATTCCAACGCCTAACATTGCTAAAATTGCTGAAAAAGAAGCAATAGACAAAGGATTGCAAGGATTTTATCCTCCTTTTGATGGAATACCTGAATTAAAAAATGCCGCAAAAAAATTTATTAAAGCTTTCTTAAACGTAGATATTGAAAGTGAACACGTAATTCCTACATGCGGATCGCTTCAGGGCGGATATATCTCACAAGCCCTTGCAGGAAATATGATTGAGGGAAAGAAGACAATAATCTATCTAGACCCTACATTTCCAGTAACTCGATATCAAGCAAAATTTTTGGGATTAGAGGCAATTGGGATAGATTTGTTTGATTATAGAGGTAATGATTTAATTGAAGAAATAAAAAAACATGTCAGTACAGGTAAAATTGGAGGTATACTTTGGTCTTCTCCAAACAACCCGAGTTGGTCTTGCCTGAATGATTTTGAACTAGAAAATATAGCCAAAATTTGTGATGAAAATGAGATATTAGCTATAGAAGACTTGGCTTACATAGGCATGGATTTTAGAAAGGATTATTCAATTCCATTTTCTGAACCTTTTATTCCTACGATAGGAAATTATGGAGAGAATTGGGTTACACTAATATCAGCCTCTAAAGCCTTTTCTTTCCCTGGCCCAAGGTGTGGCATAGCCGTTATTTCTCCACACATTAATGAGAAAAAATATACCAATTTAAAAACATTCTGTGACAGAGAACAGTTTGGACATGCTTTCTCTTTGGGTGGATTATATGTCACGACATCAGGCACAAGCCATACTGCGCAGTATGCCTTAGCAAGAATGTTAGAGGCTTCGACCAATGGTGAATTTAATTTCGTTAAAGTTACTAGTGAGTATGGTAAGAGAGCTGACAAAGTAAAAGAAATATTCTTAAAGTATGGATTTCAACAAGTTTACAAGAAAGACATGGACGAGCCTGTAGGAAATGGATTCTATCTAACTATGTCTTATCCAGGGTACGATGGCAATGATCTAATGCTAGAATTATTGAGATATGGCATATCAACTATAACTTTGAAGTCAACTGGTTCAACACGTCATGAGGGACTGAGAGTATGCATCTCTTTTATAGAGCTTGAACAGATGTCAACTTTAGAAAGGAAACTACAAAAATTTATGGAGAACCACAAATGAAACCTGATGATATTGACTACGACAATCTGACATTCTCTTTCACCGAAACAAAATCCATGTATGTTTCAAAATGTAAAATTAATGAAAAATGGGAAAAAGGTAAGCTGATACCTTTTAACGAATTTAAAATCTCACCGGCCGCAACAATATTGAACTACGGACAGGGACTTTTTGAAGGAATGAAGGCATACAGAACAGATAATGATGAAATTATTATGTTCCGTCCTGAAGAAAATGCAAAAAGAGCAGCTAATGGTTGTGTTAGACTGTCAATGCCTGAAATTTCTAAGGATGTATTTTTGGATGGTGTAAAAAGTGTAGTTAAGGATAATATTGATTATATTCCAAATACTGAAAAAGGTGCATTGTATGTTAGACCTATAATTTTTGGCTCAGGGGAAGGTTTAGGAGTTGCCCCATCATCTGACTATGTTTTTATGGTATATTGCTCGCCTGTAGGGCCTTATTTCAANGGAGGTTTAACTCCNATTAAATTAATTGTAACAAACGATTATCATAGNGCTCCTNTNAAAGGAACTGGAGGTGTAAAAGCTGTCGGGAATTATGTTCCAGGGATGCTTCCAAGCGGACTAGCTAAAGAGAAAGGATATGCTGAAGTTGTTTATTTAGATGCTGCAGAGGAAAAATATATTGAGGAAGTTGGAGCTGCAAACTTTTTTGCTATTTTTGAAAACAAATTAGTTACGCCTGAACTGACGGGGTCAATCTTACCGGGTATTACCAGAGATTCTGTTCTGTATTTAGCTAAGGAGATGCTTGGAATGCAAGTTGAGGAACGAAGAATGAGCATAAGTGAAGTACTNGNTGCTGATGAAATTTTCTGTGCTGGAACTGCAGCAATTATATCACCCATAGGATCAATAAACTACAATGAAAAAGATTACAATTTTTCGGACGGTGAAGTTGGCAAAATAACAAAAGAATTGTATGATATCTTGACAGAGATACAGTTTGGGAAGGCCGAAGATAAGTACGGATGGATTACGAAATTATGATAGATCGAGAATTAATTGCAAAGATAGAAAATAAAAAAGCAAAAATTGGAATCGTAGGAATGGGGTATGTGGGAGTACCTCTTGGAATTGAATTTGCCGTAAGAGGATTAGATGTTGTTGGATTTGATACTGATGCTGAAAAAATAAAAAATATAAATTCTGGAAAACAAATTATGAAACANATTTCTNCAAAAAANATGNNTANATTTGTTAAAAATGGATGTAAAGCAACATCAGATTTCGAAGAATTAAAGCATACTGATTGTATTCTAATGTGTGTTCCAACACCACTAGACATCTATGAGCAACCTGACATGTCATATGTAGAAAGTGCCACAAAAACTATTTCCAAAAACCTCAGAAAAGGCCAACTTGTGATATTAGAGTCTACTACGTATCCAGGAACTACTAAAGAAATCATCAAACCTATTTTAGAAGAATCTGGACTAATTGCAGGCAAAGATTTCTTTCTCGCTTACTCTCCTGAGCGTGAAGATCCTGGAAATAANGATTTTTCAGTTTCTAAAATACCCAAAGTTATAGGTGGTTTAACAGATAAGTGTCTAAGTGTTGCCGATGCTCTTTATTCGCAAATAATAAGTGAAACCGTTAAAGTTAGTTCTCCAGAAACTGCTGAAGCAACAAAATTAATGGAGAATATTTTTCGTGCAGTCAATATAGCGATGGTGAATGAATTAAAACTGATATTCGAAAGAATGGACATTAATATCTGGGAAGTTATTGAAGCTGCAAACAGCAAGCCGTTCGGGTTTATGCCATTTTACCCGGGCCCTGGAATGGGAGGACATTGTATTCCAATTGATCCGTTTTATTTGTCTTGGAAAGCTAAGGAATTCAATACCGAAGCTAAATTCATTGAACTAGCCGGTGAAATTAATAGAAAAATGACTGAAAATGTCGCGCATCGTATTGGAAAAGCTCTAAACGATCATTCTAAAAGTATAAGAAAAAGCAACATACTAATCTTAGGATTAGCTTATAAGAAAGACATAGATGATATGAGAGAATCTCCAGCTCTAAAAATAATTGAGCTTTTAAGGTTTAAAGGTGCCAATATTTCTTATCATGATCCCTATATCGATAATGCTAAAGAACTAAAATTTGTTGAATTAAACAAAGAGAGCTTAAGAGAAGCAGATGCAGTTGTAATTACAACTGACCATTCAAACGTTGATTATGAAAAAGTAGGAAAGTTTGCAAGACTAATCATAGATACTAGAAATGTAATGGCTAGTGTGAAAAACCCGAAGGCTGATGTTCTAAGGGCATGATTGAAGAATCACAAACAACTCTACAAGATAGAATTTTTGAACGCTATTCAAATTTAACTAGTAGTTTGGAAAAGTTTAGAAAAAAAATAAATGAACCATTAAAACAATCATTTAGAATAAATTCATTAAAAGGCGACAAGGAAGAAATATTGTTGAATTTGAAAGATTATGATGATTCAATAAAACATACTGATTGGTATGATAATGGGTTTATAACTAAACTAGACAATCTTGGAAGCAGTATTGAACACTTTACTGGCCAAATTTACATACAAGAACTAACATCAATGATGCCAGCGTTAGCCATTCCTGATATAGGAGAATATCGGAAAATTATTGACAGCTGCGCTGCACCAGGTTCTAAGACAACTCAAATTGCTGAAATAATGCAAAATAAAGGTAATATCATAGCCAATGATAANAAGCATTCACGACTAAAAGCATTACGCGGAAATTTAGATAGACTAGGCATAACAAACACCACTGTAACTCTTCGCGACTTTAGGTCTTATCCAAACACCGAAGCTGACGTCTTCTTTGTAGATGCGCCATGTAGCTCAGAGGGCACTATAAGGAAAAAAAATACAATAAAAAAAAATTTAAAGGAAAAAGACTATGAGCGATTTTCAAATATTCAAAAGAAAATTCTAGACCGAACATGTGAGATGGCTCAAAAAGGGAATCAAATTCTTTACTCAACATGCACATTTGCACCCGAAGAAAACGAGAAAGTTATTGACCACATATTAAGAAAACATTCTATTAGATTGAAGAAAATTGATATCAAAAATCTGAAAATAGGAAAAGGAATTTCAAAATGGAATGGAGAAACATTTGATAAAGAAGTGCAAAAGTGTGCAAGAATATGGCCCCACCATAACGATACCGACGGGTTCTTTTTGGCGAGGATTGAAAAATGTTAAAAACTCTAGAAAAACACAAAATATCTCTATTATTTGAATATTGTGAAAAGAGATTCGGCATAAATAAAGATATATTCAGTGGATATCAATTGTATGAAGGCAGTAAGAATAAAATCTATTTAGCTAAAGAACTAGTGGAATTGAGATTTAACCCTGAAAGTTCAGGATTATGCATTTTTAGACTAGATAAAACCCCAAAACCCACCACTAATTTTCTACAACTATTTGGATCTAAGATTAGTAAAAATTACTTAGATGTTGATCACATAAATCTACTGGAATATTGCAAAGGAAATGACATTAAAGTTGATAAAGAATTACATAACTTAAAACCTGGCTTCATAGCAATACGATTTAAGAATATTGTAATTGGTTGTGCACATTGGAATGAAAAATCTATGAAAAATCAGCTTCCAAAATCAAGAAGATGCAAAATAAACTACTATTGAACAGGCATCTAATTTAATTATTGGTCCTTATAGCGTGTAATGGGTCAAATGACCTTTACTTTTGAAACTGAAGAAAAANAGCCTGAANAACAGGGNAAAGAAATTGAAAAAGTGAAAACTGAAGAAAAACCTAAGGCTGAAAAAAAAGAANTAAAAAAAANAANTACCTCNAGATAAAGTTGCTAAGAAAACTAAAGCTCATCAGATGGCTAAGGAACAAAGAGATATTCCTGTCTCGGAATTCTTTGAGCAAAATAGACATATNTTAGGATTTGACAATCCGACACATTCCCTGATAACTGCCGTTAAAGAAGGCGTAGACAATAGCTTAGATGCTTGTGAACAGGCTGGAATACTTCCTGATCTGATTATAAAAATAGGGAATCAAGGAAAAGATGAATTAAGTATTTCAATNGAGGATAACGGACCNGGAATAATAGANGAAAATGTGCCNAACGTTTTCGGAAGACTNCTGTANGGNTCAAGGTTTGGTAGTGGTAAACAATCACGCGGTCAACAGGGAATTGGAATATCTGCAGCAATTATGTACGGTCAGCTCACAACNGGTCGTTCTGCCGTAATCTGTACCAGAATCTCAAAAGAACATTTAGCTACAAAAATAACCATGAAATTAGATACTCGGAATAATCGAGGAAATGTAGAAAGAAAAGAGGATTTTGTTTGGAAAGATNAATTGAAAGAGCCTGATGAAGATGGNATAATCCCTGAGAAAGAACATGGTACAAAAGTTTCATTTTCTATTAAAGGTAGATATAGAGAAGCGAGACCTTCTGTTCTTGAATATATTAAATCTACAGCAATTGTCAATCCACACGCAAAAGTTATTTTCGTTAATCCAGACGAAAAAACTTTCACATTCGATAGAGCAATTTCAAAATTACCAAAGTTACCCACTGAAGGAGTTAAGCCACACCCACATGGAGTTGAACTTGGACAATTAATGAGGATGGCCCAACACAGTCAGGAGTACCAAATGGCAAAGTTCCTCCGTAAGGATTTCTCCTCAATGGGGACCAAAAGTATCAATGATGTTTTGAGAAAGTCGAGAATATCAAATATAGTAAGGCCTCAAGATTTAACTCGANTAGANGCAAAAGCTCTAATCGAATCTTTCAAAAAAACAAGTATCAGGACTCCTACAAGTGGAATTTTAGTTCCNATTGGACCTAAATTAATAAAAATGGGATTAAAACAGGTATTAGAGGAATATAGGCCTGATTTTTACACACTACCAATAAGTCGAACACCATCTGTTTTCTCTGGGACTCCTTTTTTAGTTGAAGTGGGAATGGTTTATGGTGGAAACTTGCCAAAAGATCAACCTGTACAAATGCTCAGATTTGCAAATAGAGTGCCCCTGCTTTATCAAGCGGGAGGTTGTGCAATTACCAAGGCAATTCAAAGTATCAATTGGAGGCTATATGGCCTTGAGCAGAAAGGGGGAAAGGGAACTCCTAGTGGTCCAGCGATTATTTTAATTCANGTTGCGTCCACAAATATTCCATTTACATCGGAAGCGAAGGAAGCTATAGCTGATATCACTGAAATTAAAAAAGAAATTGTCTTGGCTCTTAGAAATAATGCAAAAACACTAGCTAGGCATCTCAAAAAGCANAANAAAAGGGCTAAGGTAAGCGAAAAATTTGATTTAGTTCAAAAAGTACTTCCTGCCATTGCTGAAAAAACATCTAGTGTGGTTGGTAAACCTGTGCCAAATTTAGACAAAGTGGTAGCTGCAATAATGGATGTTGTCTGGATTGAAGAAAATATTGAATTCAATAAGGAAGGAATTAATATAGAAATTCAAATAACAAACTATAGGTTAAGGTCTGCGAACTTTAAACTTCGAGCAGAAGTACCTGGGCACTCAATCAAAAATGCTGAACCTAGACCAGGAAAACGTAGCGGAAATCAAGTAATCTGGTCCGTTGGGCTACCAACTACAGAGTCTACAAAATACAAAATAAGCATTCCTAACGGAAACAGAAGTACTTTCGAAGGACTAGAGTTATGGATAGAGGGNATGGACTCTACAAATATAATAGGTGCGGAAGCGTGGACTGGTGTTGCAGATCCTGGAATTAGTGAAGCAATTGAAGCNCAAAAACAGGGCTTAAGTTAATGAAATTACCAANCTACCTTAGAAAACGAAGANGNCTACTACAAATCAAAAAAAAGAATAAATGGGAAAATTGGAATCCTTTCCACTCTAAGTTATCTGCTTACGTTCTTGCAGGTGGCGAAAATTGGCCTTTTCAGAAAAACAGTAAAATTCTATATTTAGGTTCTGCAGAGGGAAATACTATAAGTTATCTGTCTGAAATCTGTAAAACTAACACNATAACTGCTGTTGAAATTTCATCTGTGGCAATGGCTGAACTGATGCCAATAGTTAAAGAAAAGAAAAACATTATTCCTTGTCTATTTGACGCCCATTTCCCTGAAAAATACCGAATCCAAGCAAATAATCCTGAAATCATTTACCAAGATATCGCACAAAGAGACCAAGTTGATATTTTTCTCAGAAATTGTGAATATTTCAAACCCAAATATGGATATTTGATGCTCAAAACTCAGTCNATTGCAAGTAAAGAGAAAAATATTTTTGAAGATACTGAAGAAAGATTAAAAAAATATTTTGACTTAGTTGAAAGGGTTAACATCCATAAGTGGGCTAAAGGACATTCTGCATATTATATGCATTAATGGAGCCATCGGTGGGAATCGAACCCACGACCTGCGCCTTACCAAGGCACCGCTATACCCCTTAGCCACGATGGCTCGAGTTTAGACTAAAGGATGTCCTAAAAAGAGTTTAGCATAAATCAAAGTTTAGAATCTACCCAAAGATTATTAGCCCCCATGCTATTATCCTGCAAATATTGAAATAAAAAACATGGTAAAATACATTAAAGAAAGAAGGAGTAAGAGTGAAATTCTCAAAAGTTTTGAACCACTTGTAAGAAAATGGTTTAATGAAAGATTTAATGATTTGACTCCTCCTCAAGCTATGGCAGTTCCTTTGATTAAAAATAAAGAAAATGTCTTAGTTTCAAGTCCTACTGGCTCTGGTAAAACCTTAACTGCTTTTCTAAGTATTTTAAATGATTTTTTCAAAAAATATCGAAAGGGGAATTTCGAGGAGGGGGTCCACGCAATATACATTTCTCCGTTAAAAGCACTTGCAAATGATATAGATAGAAATCTCAGACAACCTCTAGANGAGATGATGTCNCTAGCTGAAAAACTNGAGATGGATNTCCCTGANATAAAAGTCGCTGTGAGATCTGGNGATACNTCTCTTAAAGAAAGGGCAAGGATGGTACGAAAACCTCCTCACATCTTAATTACAACTCCAGAAAGTTTAGGACTATTGCTCTCCTCAAAAAAATTCAGNGACCATTTTAGAAANACTAGATACATTATTTTAGACGAAATACATGATTTAGCAAATAATAAACGAGGAACGCATCTCTCATTATCTGTAGAAAGNTTNGCTGAAATAATTGATGAGGAGCCTGTAAGAATTGGACTTTCAGCTACGCAAGCACCTATTGAAGATATAGCNGGNTTTTTAGGCGGNTACNAGAATAATAAACCAAGACCNGTAAATATTGTAGATGTTAAAGAAAGAAAACACCTAGATCTTAAAGTTCTNTGTCCTGTTGATGANCTNACANTGCATTCAACTGAAATTATCAATAGTAAAATGTATGATATGNTAGTTGATTTAGTTAANGATCATAGAACTACCTTAATTTTCACAAATACTAGAGCCGGAACTGAATCTATAGCTATGCAGCTTAAGGAAAGGGGTATCGAAAAGTTAGCTGCCCACCATGGTTCTCTCTCCAAAGAAATGAGATTTGATGTTGAAAAAAAATTGAAGGCTGGTGAAATGGATGTTGTTATTTCCTCTACAAGCTTGGAATTAGGAATAGATATTGGGTATGTTGATTTGGTAGTCCAAATAGGATCACCTAAATCAATAGCTAAAGGATTACAGAGGATAGGAAGAGCTGGTCACGCATTAAGAGCTATTTCAAAGGGTAGATTAGTGGTTTTTGACTCAGACGACTTGATTGAATGTGCTGTGCTAGTTAAGTCTGCATATGAAGGCGAAATTGACCGTGTTTCTATACCTGAGAAGGCTACCGANGTCCTTGCTCAATCTATAATCGGAATGTCTTTAGATAAACAGTGGAATGTTGATGAAATGTTCAAATTAATTTCATCTGCTTACCCATATCGAAACTTATCGAAAAGCGAATTTTTAGACATACTTGATTTTCTCGGTGGAGATGCGCTTGAAAAACACGGTGTTTATCCTAAAATATGGTATGATAAAAACAAAAAAGAAATTGGAATCAAGAGAGGATCACGACAAATTTATAATATGAATATTGGAACAATACCTCAAGAAATAAACTATGCTGTTGTTTTAGAAGGAAGAGGCATACAGTTAGGAAACTTATCTGAAAAATTTGTTGAGAATTTATCNAAAAATGATATTTTTGTTCTGGGCGGAAGGACTTATCAATATATCGAATCTGATAGATCNACCGTTGTTGTCAAAGATGGTTTGGGTAGAAAACCAACTGTTCCATCTTGGTCTGGTGAAATGCTGCCTCGATCTTTTGACTTATCGGAATCTGTAGGTAAGTTTAGAAATGATATTGAAGAAAAATTAGAAAATAAAGATAAAGACATTGAGGAATGGTTAAATGATGTCTACAAATTAGATAAAGGTGCGGCAAGAACTGTAATTTCTCATCTNGATGAACAGAGAAAACTTTGTGGATTCATTCCGTCTGATAGAAANTTACTGGTTGAAGGATACATAGATAATAGAGGACGTAACGGAGCAATTTTTCATTTCCCCTTTGGAAGAAGGGTAAACGATGCACTGTCACGAGCCTTTGCATTCGAGTTAGGTAAAGAAATCGGAAGTAGTGTCAGAATCTCTCTTAGTGATGATGCATTTCTATTGACATTTCCAACTAGACTAGCGATTGAAGGTCTTGCTGAGAGACTAATGCCACAAAATCTAGAACCTCTTCTAAGAAAGGCTATCAAAAATACTGAGATTTTTGCTCAAAGGTTCCGCCATTGTGCTAATAGATCATTTATGGTTTTAAGAAATTACAAGGGAAGAGAGATATCTTTACCAAGGCAGCAACTAAGAACTTCTCAGGTACTTGAGGCTATTAATGAGGTAGACACATTTCCAATGCTTGAAGAAGCNTATAGAGAAGTTCTTTTCGATGCATTTGATTTGAAAAATGCTCAAAATGTACTTGATGAAGTTAAGAGCGGAAAACGTAAAATAAATTATAGAACTTATTCTCCTATACCTTCACCTTTAGCTCATGGGCTAATACTTTCAGGACTTAGCGATATTGTTCTAATGGAAGATCGCTCTGCTTTACTAAGAGAACTACATTCACAAGTCCTCGGAAAGGTTTTGGAGCAGGACGGTGGAGACAAACCTAGATTTGAAAAAGAACTAATTGATAGTTATTTTAATGAGAAAAAACCAATTATCGGCAGCGAAGAAAGTTTATTAGAAGCCATAAAACAAATCGGTGGATTATATCTGCTTGACGACAGAGAAAAATCGGTATACCGAATGTCCGACCGAGCTTCTTCTGAAATCCAAGATTTAGCAAAAAACTTAATTGAAAATGGAGTTGTAGAATCNATTTGGACAGGAAGTAAAGAAACTCTNTACACATTACCAGAACTAGTTCCATACTACAAAGCAGCATATAGTAAAGATGAAAAATTAAGT
>FUFK010041818.1_pt1 | contig 30462 bp, 54 predicted proteins | sample 1021851 | NCBI WGS metagenome assembly FUFK01 (sample SAMEA51879418, study PRJEB19060) | metagenome | reverse complement strand
ATACAATCCTTGGTTGTTAAAATGTACAGGGGGTCGGTATCGTTATGATGCGTAAAATAAAACTGTATGGCGAACTGGCAAAAATAACAGGTCATAAAGAATTAGAAGCCGCAGTAAATACAACAGCACAAGCTATAAGCTTTCTTATAAATAACTTTCCAGAACTAGAAAGTCATATGTCTAATAAATATTACCAAGTATTATTGGGTGAAGATAATATAAATATAGATGAATTACATTTTCCAGTAGGTAAATCTGATATTAAATTTGTTCCTGTAATATCTGGTTCTGGTGGTATAGGTAAAGCTTTGTTTGGTGGTGCCTTAATTGCTATGAGTTTTGGTGTCGGCGGTTTATTTACAGCACCATTAACTGGATTAGGTGCTGGTAGTTTTGCGGCTGCTGGTCTAGGAGCAAAAGCTGCTTTTGGTATCGGTGCTTCATTAGTTTTAGGAGGTGTAAGCGATATGTTATTTCCTACACCTAAAATGCCACAATTTAGTTCTGAGCAAGATCCAAGGTTGTCTTTTAGTTTTAATGGAACGCAACAGACAAGTCGTGCTGGTACTCCAGTTCCTTTAGTATATGGCGAAATTTTTACTGGTTCTGTTGTAATAAGTTCTTCAATAGACACTGAGCAGGTACAAGTATGACCGATAATAAAAAAATTATTCGTGGTTCATTTGGTGGAGGTTCAAAACCTTCTCCACCGCCACAACCTACAAGAACGCCTGATACTTTACACAGTAAACAGTTTGTTACATTTTTAGATTTAATTTCTGAAGGTGAAATTGAAGGAAGTGCATCTGCATCAAAAGAAGGCATCACTGATAAAACATCTACAGCATACAGAAATGCTTATCTCAAAGATGTGTTTTTAAACGATACACCAATATTAACTTCAACGGCATCATCTTCTGACCCACAAACTGTTGATTTTAATTTTCAAGATGTAACATTTAATTCAAGGCACGGCACTGCAGATCAAGCAAAAATTGATGGTGTTGAGAGTTCTTCCTCAAGTACACCTGTTGGTATTACAGTTACAGCATCTTCGCCAGTTACAAGACAAATTACAAATACAAATGTTGATCGTGTAAAAGTAACAATCACATTTCCACAAATACAAGTAGCAACAGATAGTGGTGACTTATTAGGTGATACAGTACAATTTAAAATTTCTGTTCAATATAACTCTGGTGGTTTTACAGATGTTCATACTGATACCGTTACTGGAAGAACTGCTGACGCATACCAAAAAGATTTTTCTATTGCATTAACTGGTTCTTTTCCTGTTGATATAAGAGTCACAAGAATTACTGCCGACAGTACAAGCAGCAGTACAGTTAATTCATTTCAATGGACAAGTTTTTCAGAAATAATTGATAATGCCTCTACATATGCAAACTCTGCCTATAACGCAATAAGATTAGACTCAGAACAATTTAGTTCAATACCATCAAGAAAATTTAGAATAAGAGGAATAAAAGTAAGAATACCGGGAGCTGGCGCATCTGGTTCTGGTACTCCAACTGTAGATTCTGCAACAGGTCGTATTGTTTATCCTAGTGGTTATATTTTTAACGGTGTGATGGGTGCTGCTGTATGGACTTCATGTCCGGCAATGATTTTATTAGATTTACTTACAAATACAAGATATGGATTTGGTGATCATATAACAGACAGTAATCTTGATTTATTTTCTTTTGTAACTGCGAGTAAGTATGCAAATACTCTTGTTGATGACGGGCTTGGAGGGCAAGAAGCAAGATTTAGTTGCAATGTAAATATTCAAAATTCCGCTGAAGCTTTTGATCTTATAAATGAACTTGCTGGTGTGATGCGTTGTATGCCAATTTTTAGTGCTGGTTCAATTACCATCACGCAAGATTCTCCAAAATCAGCAAGTTATTTATTTAATTTAAGTAATATTACATCTGAAGGGTTTAATTATTCTGGCAGTAGTTTGAAACAAAGACATACTGCTGTTGCTGTTTCATATTTTAATATGGATAGCCAAGACGTAGATTTTGAAGTTGTAGACGATACAACCGCACAAAGTAAATTTGGAATTATTACAAAACAAGTAAAGGCTTTTGCCTGTACATCAAGAGGACAAGCTGCAAGGTTAGGTAGATCAATATTATTTGCAGAACAAAATGAATCTGAACTTGTTAGTTTTACAACTTCAATAGACGCTGGTGCTGTAGTAAGGCCGGGTGCAATTATTGATATTAATGATCCTGTTCGTGCTGGTGTTAGAAGAGGTGGAAGATTATCTGCTGTTGCATCAACAACAGTTATGACAATTGATAATGCCAATGCCTCTGATTTAGCTACAACAAATTCTCCTACATTAAGCGTTGTTTTACCAGACGGAACCGTTGAAACTAAAGATGTTTCAGATATAACTTCTGCTGGTGTTGTAACTGTTAGTTCTGCATTTTCTCAAACGCCAAATGTAAATACTGTTTGGCTTTTGGCTAATACAACAGTTGCAGCACAAAAATTTAGAGTGATAACTGTTGAAGAACAAGATGGTATTAATTTTTCAATTACAGCACTTTCTTATGTTGAAAGCAAATATGACTTTATTGAAGATGGTTCATCTTTGCCAACAAGAACTGTATCAGTTTTAAATGAAATAAAACCACCACCTTCAAACCTTTCTGCTGTTGAAACTATCGTTCCAATAAATAATCAAGCAGTATCAAAAATTGTTTTAAGTTGGCAGCCAATCGTTGGTGTTATTAACTACCAAGTAAATTATCGTTATAACAATGGAAATTTTGTCTCAACAAAAGTTTCAAGTCCGGATTTTGAAATATTGAATAGTCAACTTGGAGTATATGAATTTCAAGTTTTTAGTTATAACGTTCAAGGACAACTTTCTGCAACATCAAATAATTTAACATTTAATGCTGTTGGTAAAACAGCATTGCCAGAAGACCCAACAGGGTTAACAGTTGAACCTGTTTCAGAACTCTTTGTACGACTACGTTTTGAGCCTGCAACAGATATTGATGTGACTCACGGGGGGTCTATTTCCGTCAGGCATACGCCATCTGTTGATCCCGCTGTTGCAACATTTAGTAATTCAACAGAAATTATTCCTAAATTGTCAGGCAATATAAGTGAAACCTTAGTGCCTGCATTAACTGGTACTTATAGTATAAAATTTCTTGATGATGGTGGTCGAAGGTCAAATAATGCCGCAAGAATAATTGTTACACAACCTGATCCACAACCTAATCAAATAATACTTACAGAAAGAGAGGATACAGATTCGCCACCATTTCAAGGAAATAAAGTAAATACATTTTATGACGCAGATTTTGATGGATTACTTTTAGATGGAACTTTATTATTTGATTCAATAACACAAAATATTGATGATTTATCAAATATTGACTTTGCCGGTCCAATAAATTCAAGCGGAACTTATGAATTTCAGAATGAAGTTGATATGGGTGCAGTCTTTAATCTTACTTTAAAAAGAAGGTTTGTAACCTCTGGATTGCTGCCGAACGATTTGATTGATTCAAGAACAGCTAATATTGATACTTGGACTGAATTTGACGGTACTCTTGCTGAAGATGTTGGAGCAAAATTACTTGTTGCAACAACACAATTAGATACAGCAACTTCAACAGCAGCCACCTACGAGCAAAGTGGTACGACTATTACGATTACTAAAGCTTCACATGGATATTCTGCTGGTGAACAAGTTGTGATCGACTTTACTGCTGGAAGTGCTACTGACGGTAACTATGAAATACAAACAGTTCCAAACGTTAACTCTTTTACAGTTACAGCGAGTGCTAGTGCAACAATATCAAGCGGTACTTCTTGCAATATTGGTCCTAACTTTACTCAATTTAATACTTTTGCAAATGGTGAATACAGGGCAAGGGGTTTTAAATTTAAAGTTGAATTATCATCAGATGACCCCGCACAAAATATTAATGTTACAGAACTTGGATATGAGGCAAGTTTAAAACCAAGAACAGAAACAAGTATTGGTAATGCTGATGCTACCAATGGCCTTATTGCTTCAGGTACATCAAGTTCTGGTAAAACTGTTACTTTTACAAATCCATTTTTCACAGGTACTGGCTCTCTTGGAGGTTCAACCACAGCATTTTTACCAACAGTTGGAATTACTCTTGAAGGTGCTGTTACAGGTGATTATTTTAAAATCACATCTATAACAGGAACCCAATTTGTTATTGAGGTGAGAGATTCAGGCAATAATCCTAAAAATCTTAATTTTAGATATACAGCAATAGGGTTTGGTAAAGGTACATAAATATGTTTATATTTAAGTTATCAACTAATATATACTTAAATAAAAAGGATTAAGTAATGGCAACACATGATTATGTAATAGCCAACCAATCAGGGGCTGCATTTCGTACAGACTTAAATAATGCCCTTGCTGCAATCGTAAGCAATAACTCAAATTCATCACAGCCGGGCACTCGATATGCCTATCAATGGTGGGCAGACACTTCGGCAGGCGTAATGAAGATTCGCAACTCTGCTAATGATGGTTGGATAGAATTGTTTCAATTAGACGGTACTTTAACTCTTGAAGATGGCTCAAATTCGGCTCCCGCACTAGCTTTTCGTGATGACTTAGATACAGGAATTTATTCTGATGCTGCAAATGAATTCAATGTTGCTACAGGTGGTGTTGAAAGATTTAGCTGTTCTGCTTCAGCTTTTGTAGTAAATCAAACTGGTGCAGATGTAGATTTCAGGATTGAAGGTGATACAGCAGTAAACTTGTTTTATGTTGATGCTGGTAATAATAAAGTTGGTATAAATACAAATGCGCCAGATGGTTTATTACACGCCCATAGCGGTTCTGCAGGAACTGTTACTGCTGCAAGTGATGCAAATGAATTAGTTTTAGAATCAACTGCAAATGTTGGTATGAGTTTTTTAACTGGAAATAGTAGTTTAGCAAGAATAAAATTTGGCGATCCTGATGATACTGGTGTTGGAGCTATTATTTATAGCCATGCTAGTAATTTTTTGTCATTTAAAACTGCTGGAAATGAAGCAGCAAGGTTTGATTCGTCTAAACACTTATTAGTCGGTCTGACCACTGCTTTAAGTTCACAGAATGGATCAGTACAAGCTGCTGGACCAGTAATTGCTAAAAGTTTTATTAATGCTCATACAAGTAATGCGGCAATTGTTCAATATCAATCTAATGGTTTTATTTTAAGATCATACGGAGCTTCATCTGGAACTGGATATATACAGTTTAATATTTCAGGAGGTGGTGATGCAACAGATACGGAAGCAATGCGTATAGATGCTGCAGGCAATGTTCATATTGCAAATTCTGGTTTTAGTGCCACTACATCATCAGATGATTTAACTGTTGGTAATCTTAGTGGAGATCATGGAATAACCATATTTTCTGGTACAGATAGTGGTGGATTTATTTGTTTTGGTGATACAAATACCACAGGAGTAGGAAGTAGAGATGGAGTAATTCGTTACCAACAAAGCGACAGTAGTATGCGTTTTGCAACTAATGGAAATAATGAACGAATGAGACTTACTGACATAGGTACAATGCAAGTTTCTAATATGGGGTCTTTTGCAGCAACTAACCCTACGTTCCATGATTTTTCTGCTGATTCTGCAAACGATCTTATATTAAGGCTTAGAAATACGAGTTCAACTAACCCTTATGGTCTCAGGATTAATTTTGATAACGCTGCACCAAATGATTCAACACGTTATTTTATTTACTGCGTAGATAATGTAGGTACTAAGTTTCAAGTCAATACCAACGGAGGTATTCAAAATTTTCAATCTAACGATTCTAACCTTTGTGATGAGCGTGAAAAGAAAAACATAGTTAGCCTAGACACTAAATGGGATAAAGTAAAAAGTTGGGAACTTAAAAAGTTTCATTACAACGAAGATGCCGACACAGACGATCTTCGTTATGGTGTTATCGCTCAACAGATAGAGCAGCATTGCCCTGAAGTATTAACTCCGTGGATAAAGCAAAGAGCCGAAGATGCTGTACTTGATGAAGATGGTAATGTTGTTAAAGAAGCTGTTACTGAAATCGCACGTAAAGGTGTTAAGGAACAACAGATGATGTGGATAGCAATTAAGGCTTTACAAGAAGCACAAACTCGCATTGAAACATTAGAAACTAAAGTTGCAGCTTTAGAATCTGCTTAGTAAAATTGGTTTAATTAAATTAAATTTATGGCAACTCCACAAGAACTATATGAAGAAACAAAAACTCGTCTGGATTTAAATATTGCAAAAGCACAAATGCTAGATAGAGAAATACAGGAGAAAGTTGCAGAAAAAAATAAACTTATGCAGCCAATAATTGAAGATCAAGGTGCATTAAAACAATTAGAAAAAATAAATGATGTTGTACAGACAGTAGAATCAAAGTAAAATAAAACTAAACACTTTTTATCATGGCTGTTACTTGGGATATCGTTGCTTTAGATGCAACAAAAACTGTAGGAAGTTTATCTGACGTTGTAACTACAATTCACTGGACTGCTAGTGATGCAGATGGAAATCATACTGGATATGCTTATGGTTCTGTAGAACTTGCTGAAGCTGATTCAGGCTCATTTACTGTTTATGCAGATATAACAAAAAATAATGCTATTGCTTGGGCCAAAGCTGCATTAGGTTCTGATGAGGTAACAGCTATTGAAACAAGAATTGCTACGCAAATATCAGAATCTAAAACACCTAGTGTAACCTCCGGAACTCCTTGGTAATTATTAAAATTTTACTTTCTCGTGCATCTGTTTGGTCATCATTCCACCAATAAGGTACAGTGGGGCTAAACCAACAATTAAAAATAGCACCATCAAACTTATTGGTGCCAATGCCTTTATAAACGCTTCTTTCCACATATGTTTAATAAAATTTGTCAAGTAGCTTCATTATTGTCTCTTTTGCTTTCAGGGTCAATGGCTGCCTTTGGTTTCGTTGCAATACGCTATATGCAAAGCCCAGAGTTTGAAAGAGATTTAAAAAACAAACTTATGGGCGATTTAAAAGAAAAAATGATGGAAGAGATACCATTGCAAATACCTAAAACAACTTACCCTGCAATGCCTCTTTAATGAGTATTCCAGATTTAAATATTCCAGAAATACAAATACAACCAATATTTGATTTTACAAAACCAATAGATATAATTCCACTTACCATTAATGTTCCCGGCTGTACATATCAACATAGAGATATAAAAAATACTGGTAACAGAAATTTATTACTTGATGACCCAAATGGTGTTTTTACAGTTTGTGATGCTCCATTTCCTAGTTTTAATCCAATGAATTATCAACCAAACAGTTTGATAATGTCAGAAGATACACCGATTACAGCTAGTGACCCTGAAATACCTGAACCAAAACCACCAGTAACACAAAACCCTGTAGAAGTAAAAGAGGAGTTTTTTATTAAATGTCCTGACCCTGAGAAAGATCAACGTGTTGGAGATTTTCGTAACGATAAAAGACTAGAACGTGTTGTCGGGCATAAATTAAACGAAGATAAAAGCAAATGCATTACTTTATATGAGGACACCAGCTTTACCGAGCAGTACATACCTAATGTCCCTGCTATTACTAATGCTGCTGCTATTGCTGTGGTTGCCGCTAGCACTCCGATTCTTATTAATATTGTAAAACCTCTTGTAAAACAAATAATTACTAAATTAACTAAGAAAAAAAATAAGGTAAAATAAATATCTGTAGATGAGTTTAATACCCGTGGCTCGTCTACTTCTTAATAATATGTTTGTGCGGTAATACTTGGTTTGGCGGTACTGTAATAACAATATCTTGGCAAGTAATTGCACTTGGGCTACCAGCAACAAAGCTTACCCCAAGTTTTGCTTGCTTGGCACATTGCTCTAATCTAAATAAACTGATTTCATATTGTGTTTTCTTAATAAGAAGTTTTTGTGCTTCAATATTTACCTTTGCTGCTTCTTTGCAAAGTTTGCCACCATTACCTAGCGGTATGTTGAATTGAGCAGATATTCCATAATTTAAGTTGTAGTTATCTTTTTCAAATCGTGGTGTTCTTTGGTAATATTTTATTTCGCCGGTGTCTTCATCATATATTGGCTGTACTGTTTCAGTTTCTATTGGTCTATTAAATGACCAAGCATCTGTTAAATATGGCGTGATGGTAAGACTTGGCGATGTACAAACAATACCTTGGCTGTAACGGTTCTGTGGAAGGCTTGAAGGCGTTATCATTGTTGCATTATTGTTAACTACCCCTGTACTTTGACTTTGTGGGCTACTGACTGTTGTATTAGCAAATAAAGGCTTTAAAGGTAAAAGTAAAAATATTATTGACCAAAGGTACTTGTGGTTTCTGAAGTAGTTGAAGTTGTTATTGTTCTTGTTATGTTTGTAACTGTGTCTAGGCCGGGTGTAATGAGAGTTTCCTGTATCGAAAATGCTGCCCCATCTGTTGCTATTTTCCAACGAGGTACCGCTTCGAGATTTGGACTTGTCCAACTAAAGTTTACTCCTCCAACTGTTTGGGTGCTTTGAGTCGTAGCAGTAGGGTTGATATATCCTGTTTCAGCTTCGATATTATGTCCGCTTGCTGCATATGAGTAACCGGTTCTGTATTGGTATGATGTAATGGTTTCATTTATAACACTTTGACTTGTTGATGAAGTGGTTTGTGACCCTGAACGAAACTGTGGAACCACAGGTGTAGCAAGGGTTCTGAGCGGATATATTATTATAACTAACAGCCAAAATTTAATCAATGGTTATAGTGACTTTGGTTGAGCCGATACAACTTGTACCCGACCCACCGGCGGTACAAGTATGAACACCAGAACTCAATGACGTTAAAGCAAGTGAACCAGCTGTACCACCACTACCTATTGTGGTCTGTCCACCTAAAACTGGTAATGCTGCAATACCCGAACTAGGCGTTACGGCAGAAGGTGTGGCATCACCCATAATTACTGATTCAGTTTTGGTAAAAGCAGACCCATCAACTGTCACTGAAGTATCTGTTTGTATCATAGCTGGTACTCCATTAGATAAACTGCCAACATTAATTCCACCAATCTTTCCAGATGTTGTGGTATCTCCTACAGTTACAGATGGTGTAATATTATTTCCACTTAAAGAATATGTTGTACCTACTTTATTTGTAACCACATATGGCATATCAACAGTTATCTGAGCAGACGTAACAAATTCCTGTTTTATATCTGCAAAGGCAGCAGATGGAAAAAATAAAAGCAGTGCAAATAGTTTTTTCATTTAATTCCTACATTAGTGTCTTTGTTATCCACTATCTTAGCAGCGTTTGTAGGTTTCTTTTTGTTCACACTTATACCATATGAACCTAGAACCCCACTGGTCAAGCCAGCCAAAAAGGCACCATCATTACGAATCTTGTCCATATATCCGAGAGTCATCATTGCTAAAGACCAGCAAAGAATCATAAATCGCACAGCATGACCAAAGATTTCTGCCCAATCAGTACCTTCTTTTTCTTCTTGTTCTTCTGTCATTAAATACTACCCAGAATAAAGACGAGATGACCACCGCTTAAGGGTAGTATGTGCCAAATGTAGCAAATACTGTTATGTTTGGAAAGTAACACAATAAATCATGATTAAAATTTTAAAACCAATCTTAATGACATTTCTTACAACAACTACTGTAAAACGTCTTGTTGTTGATTTATTAAGAGCTATTTGTAAACAAACAACAAACACTCTTGATGATAGGGCTGTTGACATTCTTGAAAAACAATTATTTCCAGTTAAATGAACGTCAAAAAATTTCTCAATATTGATATAGAACCAGCACCACCAGAGTTGCAGTTATCTGTAGAAATGCGTTGCCGAGAAATTATGCAGAGTAAAGATTATGACAATATAAAAAGATACTGTACACATCTTGTACGACATCAAATGCACCAGGATGTTTTTCTTGCATCCTTGCTTGGTAGATTAGTTGAACTTGAAGCAAATCTTGTAGTTAAAGAAGTAAGAAAAAAACCAAATATTTTAAATAAAATAAAAAAAAAGTTATTTAAGTAATTTGGTAAAGTCTTTGCTTTTCAATAACTTTTTTCATTGACCAATATCTTATAAGGGTCTCAAGTTCGTTTATACGTTTTTTGGCGGCAATAATTTTATCTTTTGTTTGCATAATTTAGTTTTCGTATTTATTTATATAAGCTTGTATTTCTTCATCTGAAAAGTCCTTTACAAGTTTTTTCTTTGTTTCATCAACTTGGTAATTAAATTTAACTATGGCTGTTTTTATATGTTCAACAACCCAACGACCTTCATTAGATACAAGTTGGGCTTTACCTCTTTCGTTTATAAAAACATAATGGTCATAGCCTTTTAAAGTATCGTCAAGCAACTGTTTCTCTAGGTTTGCCAAACGCATTTCCTTCAATCTTCTAAGTTTCAAAGAATCACTCATTGTCTCCTCCTTTCTGGTTTACTTTGTCGTGTTGCTTTGCATTGTTTTTTTTGCCTGGGGCAATTTGCACTTCTTGGTTTTTTAGAAGTCAGATGCCAACCATTACCTTTTGGACAGGCATATGCATAGGTATGGCCTTTGCCAAGTCTAAACATATCTGCTGATACTGTTTTGGCATCTTTTTCATTTCTGTAACTGATTTTCTGACATTTCCAGCAGTGGTTTTGTACGATAAATCCCTTATCATCAATGTACTGTTGTAAGTCCTTTAAATCAATCCTTTTTCCCATGGGCGCCTTCTTTAAAATCTTTTACAAATACTTTTTTTATTTGGTTCCAGTTGGCCTTTATCAAGTTGTTTGAAAAGTTATTACCCGAGATTGTTTCGCAATCTCTTTCGGAAAATTCATAATTTAGGAAAAAATTATCCCAATTAATAAAAATAGCTTTGTTTGCCACTGCATTTGCATACTCAGTAGCATTGTCTATATTTTCAAAGTCATAACAACGCAGTATGCTTACATACAAAATTTCTGTATTTTTTGCATATTGAATGGTTACGCATTTAAACTTTGCACCATCAAAGGTACGTTTAACTGTCTTGCCCATAAGGTCGGCATAATCAACCACAAGTTTTCTACGATTTTTCTTGAACATCTAACTGTTTTTCGATTTCAAATTTTTCATCAAACAGAGCATGTATCTGCTTTGATATTTTTCTTTGTATTAGAGGATTATCCTCTTTAAATCTTTGTGCTGTAAGTTCTTTGAGTTTTTTATCTAAGTTGTAATATCTTAGTTCAAGAAACTGTTGTTGATCTGATGCAACAAAGTCTGGATTAGGTTTTGTCTTGCTTGCTTCAATGGTCACATCTATTGTTATGTGTTTGCAAGCTTTTGGTTGTGTTACCGCTTGTTGTACTGTTATTGGAAAAGGACAAAGCTTTATCCATTCCTCAAGTGCTTTGTTTGTAAAATCTAGTCGCATTCGGGACATTCGAAATGTAAAGGTTGTTTTTGTACCATTGCTGATAAGACCAGCATGGCCATTTTGGTTGGTGGTTGTTCGTTACTAAAAGGCAAGATTTTTTTGTTAGGTAAATGTAAACCTTCGTTGGAAACAATAAGAGAATGTTCTGCAGCAAATTTTTCTCCGTGGCTATCATCTAATTGAGAAAAAAGAAGGCCATCACCATATTCTTTGTTGCTGCAAGTATGTGGCCTAAAATCAAACCAGTTAAGGTCGAAACACTCAAGACCAAGTGCTAAATGGTCTTGAAATATTGCGACATTAAGAGGTAGTTTTGGGTCAGTNACTTTTTTTAGTACTTTTGCCATAGTTAAAAAGGTATTTCCTCTTTTTCAGTTTTTGCTACTGAGATNGCACCCGATACAAANGGTGTACCNTTTTTAGATTCTTTATGCCAAGCACTTACTGGTACTTTGACAACTTTTTCACCAGCATAGTTGTCCTCGCCTTCTTGGCCTGTAATCCATTCTGCCAATGCCATGGCATCTTGCAAAGTGAACTCAATGTTGCCACCTAGGTCTGGGGATTTAGCTGATTTTTTATCAGAATTATTAAAAAGGACTAAACGCCCTGTAAATAAATTTTCGTAGGCCATAATTAGAAAGATTTAATTGGTGTAATTGAATTTGTTTCTTCCCAAGCAAGAACTTGTGGAAGTGGGTATCTGATTAGAGGAGAACCCAAAGCGGTTGCAGTTCGTGGAACTGTATACCACTCGGGACCTTCTTGTTTACCTCTTCTTGTACTTGTTCGCCATTTTTTTATGGTTCTTTGCGTAATTCCGTACCGTTCGGCGAGGTCTTTGGTTGATAGATAAGGCTGGTCTTGTTCCATTTATTCAAGCACCTTTTTCTTGTTAACAATAAGAGTTTCTAATTCCTCTTTCTGTGTAAGAGTTAGTTTACCTTTTGCAAAACGAATTGCAATGTTTTTCTTAAAATCTGTTAACTGTTCTACAGACTTGGCTGTATTAATCGCACCTTTGGCAAGCTGGTAAGTTTTTTCTGTATCAGAATTATTGGAAATTTCCTTTACTTGTTCTCGTAAAGTCTCTATAACTTCGCCTTTATTAATATTTTTTTCTTTTACTTTTTCTTCCTCTTCCATATTAAAGTCCATATCTGTCTCAAGACCTAAGATCAACTTAATGCTGTATCTTCTTTGATATGTGACCGCACCACCCCAGAGATGTGTTTGGTTTTTCTTAGGATTGGCCATATCTCTCTCGGGTAAAAATATTGGCAGTTCGCTTTTTATAAAGGCGCCACTCTTATGAAAGAGTCTTGTCACTATAAGTGTTTGTCCTGTAGGGCTACAGCCAAAGCCTTGACTTATGCAAAGACCATTCTTTAAAAGAACTGGTGTAACAAGAGAAAGCATTTGTTCCAAAGGTAAATAGCTGTACCCAAAGTTACCAACTCCAACTTGTTTGGTTTTTGCCAAGCTTGGAAATTCTTTTTGTGCTTGTTGTAAGGCCTCTGCAAGACCTTCGTGTGATTCTAAAGTTTGTATCATGATTAGAAAGTTGTTAATATGCCCAGCTTGGTAAACTTAGAACTGCTGGTTGTTCGTCTGTGTAGCTTGGCCAATAAGCATCCTCATGGCATTTTGCAATGCCTTGCAATGCCTCCTGGCGTAACTTCAATCCCCAATCAAGAGCAGCATCATCAAGTTCTGTGATGCTTACTGCATATGGGAAAACTTTTTCAACTGCTATAAATACAAATCGCTTTGCACCAATTACTTCTAAGTAATGAGCAGCCTGTAGATGGTAAAGGTATGAAGCAACCGATTTAATAAATTTATCGGGATGGCTGTTACCCTCGCCAGTTGTCTTAAGGTCGATAATTGTATCGCCATTTATAAAGTCACATCTTGCCTTGCAAGTAAGACCAGTTTCTTTGTCATCACGCCAAAAGCTTTGTTCTGCATGACCTTTGGCAAGAAGTTTCTTTGCCAATGGGTGTTCCCATACAGCATTAGCAACATTAGATGCAAGTTCATATTCAGCAGAAGTTATAGGTTCTATACCTTTTGCTGCCATCTCCTCTGCCTGTGCCTTACCAGCTTTTGTTGATCTGTTAAGACAGACACCATATGCGGTTTTTGCACGGTCAGGTTCTAATGTAAAAGCATGACAAAGTTCGCCAGTACGAAAAGCTTTTTTTAAAGCTGGTTCGTGTTCTAACTTTTGTTCGCCATACTTAGATTCATAGAAAACTTTAGGACAAGTCTTTTTGTACAGCTTACAATCCGATGCAGAATAAGCTGGGTCTGCATGATATACCTCTGCTGGTATGTATTCTTTTTTAGTTTTTGGCATTCAGTTTGTCCTCTAAGTTGTTTACACGAAGTCGTAGTGCTGTTAATTCTTCAGCTTGTTTTACAATAAAGTCTTTGATGACATTTACTTTGCCATCTAAGGCCACACAAGTTTCCCCTGTTTTAAGACCAAGTTCTTTGACAATAATTGCAAGTTCTTGACAGGCATGTATAAGTTCAACTTTATTTGTAAGTTGTTTCTTTTCATGTTCTTGTAAAGTCTCAAGAATTTTTTTTATGTCTCTTACCACTTGGCCACCTCCTTACAAGCAAGCTCAATGCCAGCATTGCAATCGATTTTGGTCATGTCTTTAAGAGACGAATCAAAAGCGGTAAACAGAATACTGCCCACCGCTAGATACAAGAATAAATGTTTCATACTCTTGCCCTCTGTCTTAGTAAAGCAGAAAGCATCTTAGTGTACTTAGAAACATTCTTTTTGTGCTTACTTAAGTCTGTCCAGTCGGCAGTCGCACAGCAGTAAGCGTAACCATTCTGTGCTTCTTGGAGTTTAGACTTGATGTCGTCTATCTCTCTTTGTAAATCGTTGTTCATGAATTTTTTGAGGTTGTAGGCTCTCGCCCTTACTTCAATTATAGTCTAGGTTTTCCCCTTTGTCTACCATTATTGACCATTCTTTTTTATCTTTTCCATCAAAGCTTTTTGTCCTATAGATTGAAAGGTAATATCTCTTTCAATTTTAAGACCAAGAGGTCCAGTAACTGTTTCTAATTCTTTGACATCAATAGACCCATATTCGTTTTCAAAACCAATGGTGTAACCAAATGCAATGCCGCTTTCTGGATCGTATTCTGCTATGTACCAAGTCCAAAAAGACCATGGACAGAATAGTTTTAAATGGAAAGTTAACTCTTTTTCAGTATCTTCGTGTGCTGCTGAAGAATAAAGTTTTGGTAGCTTTTTTAGAATTTCTTTTGTAAGTAGTTTCATTTTTTATAAAGTGATTTAAGGTAAGAAGTTTCAATAGTTTTACGAAGCTGTAGGTACATTTCATTGGTCATATTTTCTTTTAAGTACCGATCATTTAACCTACTTATTGCTTGGTCAAATTCTTTCTTTGTCATTAGAAAGGTTGATCCCAAGTGTCGTATTGTTTACTTGTAATAAGACCCTGTTTACAAAGATGGTCTGTAAAATCATTCCATTCTGTTCGCTTGGCAGTTGTATCGCCAGGACGGTAGTTTGTGAAAGTTTTATAAAGTACTCTAAAGGCCTTTAATGCTTCTTTTTTAGTCATTTAGTTAAAGAGGTTGTGAGCATCTCTGCCCTGTAAAACCATTCTAATCATATTTTTTAGAGATGTACAGGGTCTATAAAAGGTTAAAAATACTAAGTTGTTCTATTGGCTCGGGCAGTTTACTCTCATCACCCCACTGTTCTGCCATTGCTTTTGCTATACCTTTGTAAAACTTACTGCGCTCCTTACCCTTACCGCTACCAAGCCACCAAATCCTCTTGGATTCTTTCTCTGGAAGCTTTTTTGTCTCTTCAAGTACATTATCAGTGTCTTTTAATCTTGGTAGATTCTTTAACCATAAACAAGTCCTTTTATATTCCATATCGCCAAACTGGTAGGGATTTATAAGCTGGTCTGCCTCCCTTATATGGGAAGAAATAACCGAAACAGGGTTCTCAATACAGATTCGATCTATTGGTGCATCCATAAGTTTTTGTACAAACTCAAGTGCTTTCTTCCTTAAGTGCATTGGTTTTTTACCCTCAGTAAACCATCTTGCGCCCGATACAGACAGATGTGTACAGGGTGGATGCGCCACCATTAAATCCCAGTTCATGTCTAAAAAATTCAAGACATCGCCTTTCAAATGATTTCCTGGGGCTTCTGTTTCTAAAATATCGCAAGACCAAGCATCATGTCCTTTTGCTGCAAAGGCATCTCTTACAATACCCGAATACTCACAAGCAACCAGTATTCTCAATTACTTTCCTCAACTATATAATCGATTGCCTTTTGAGCTTTATATATAAGTGATTGTTCACTCTCTGTCATCTCTTGTAATTCTTTGTCTTTATTATAATCAGATGAATTTTCTCTTTCTTCTAATAAGTATTGTCGGTTTGCCAGTAAGACATTTACATACTCAGCTACTTCCTTGTCCATGGTTTATTTTCATATATATCAGATAACCCCTGAAAAAGACAGGATATGCACCAGTACAGATACCGAACATTTATAGGGCAACTTGGGGAAAATACCAGTTATATTGAATATATGGGAGAGATCCCACCAACCTCAAACTACTAAAAATGGCAACTTTAAAATTTCGTTCTAATCCAACATTAGTTGAATTAGCTAAATTAACCAAAGAGAATAAGGTATTTAATCAACCTTATCAAAAAGAGACCACAGAGAAAAAAGGCTTTTACTTAGTTAAAGATGATGGCATCTATCTAATGAACGCTTTTAATACTAGAAGTGGCAACAACAACTGGGTAATCTACGCTAAAGGTTACAACCCAAATACTTGTAAAGATGTATGGGAAAAAGCCTATAGTGTTTCTCCCGACGATTTTGCAGAGTTTATTCCTGTAAGTGAAAAAGCCATTGATTTATTAATTAAAGGCGGTGACATCAAAGTTAAGCTTACAGAAAGAGATATTACTGTTACTTGTACAGGTAAAAGATAATGTATATATCAACAACCAACAAGAAAGGTAACTTCAATGGCGATAAGAAAGGCCATGAATTAATTAAATTAATTATAGATATGCAATGGGATTATGACCGCCTTTCTTCTAGTGGACAAGAGACATTAGACAAAATCTATAAAATCCTTAATACTCCAAACAAATGAATTTTACAAAAGAACAATTAGAACACATGTCTTTTCTTCTAAGAGTTGACTTGAATGGTAATGCTTCTTTTATAGAAGATTACAAACGAATCGTTAAGCAAGCCAAAAAAAATAAAGAAGCAGCAAGACACATAGAAGAGTATGAAGGTACTCTTGCATGGGCCAAAGAACAAAAGAAGATGAGAACTGCCTGTTTCGATTATTTTCAAGATGCGCTGGCTAAATTAGAAAACTAAACAGTTGCCCTTTACAGGGCAGCTTTTTTTTGTCTATTGTGTATTATTAATACATGAGGGAGCCCGATGCCCTTTGCAACACTAGGGCTGAAAGCTGTAATGGCAGGGCGGACTCGTAGAGGTTGTCCGATCTATCCCCTCATCTTATTCTTCTAGTTGTACTACAAGTATATCTGCACCCACCTCTTCGCCTTCTTCGCAATATCTCTTTTTGGCGGTGAGAATTGTTACCAAAGAGTCATCTACAAATGTTATTCCACTAAGAGCATCTAAACTAGACCTTACAAGTTTATCTAAATCATTTCTTCGAATCGTAACATTTCTAGGTGACCCTGTACGGAGAGAGCCATTTGAGTAATAATGAGCCTTCGGTCTCCTAAACCTGAAAGTCGCCTCAACATAACAAGCTGTCTTTATCGGTGGTTGTTTTATCTTGCTGGCCTCTTTCTTTACTAGCTCCCGCCATGGTTTTACTCTTTTACTTACTTCAATCATCCGACCCTTGCCGATATACTTTTTACTTCCCTGCGGTGCAGCCTCAAGTCCATTTACAGAGAATTTAAAAGATGTCATTTAATCCTCAGGGGTATCAATTCACTGCATTACCTACAAATCTTAGAGGTAAAATACAACCAAATCAACTTGCGGTACTGTGGGTAATACAGAGTTATGCCAATAAAGATGATCAACAATGCTGGCCATCATTAAAGACAATAGCCGAAAATGCATGCCTAAGTAAGAGAACCGCACAGAAAGTTGTTAATCAGTTAGTGTCTCTTGGCCTTTTACAAAGAACACACCAAATTGATGAGAATGGTCAACAGAGTAGTAATTTATATAAAGTAACTGTTTGGCATCTAGCAAATGTCCCAGAACCTAGTATTGAAAGGCGTGGCAAATCCTGCACCCCTGCACCAAATGCTATGTCCCCAGGGAAAAATTTGCCATGTCCCATAGCAGCAGATGCCACCAAACTAGATACAACTAAACTAGATACAAAAGAACTAAAGAAAAAAACTAATAAAAAAGATTATTCTGATGACTTTCTAGAATTTTGGTTTATGTATTTAGACATTAAAAAAAGAGCTAGTGGCCAAAACAAACCAAAGGCTTGGGAAGAATGGAAAAAAGCCATAAAGAAAACTACACCTGTAAATATAAAAATTTCACTTATTGCTGCTATAAAGCAACAAAGAGCAACAGAAAAAGATGGTGGCTTTGCTGTCTGTTTTCCTAATTGCTTTAGATGGTTACGAGATGAAAGCTACGAAGGTTATGTAAAAGATGAGAAATATGCCCTGTACAAACAGAAAATGACTGATACAACAAAAGAAAGACCTTGGGAAAAAGATAAACCCACTGGTCAGGATGTACCCTTTTAACCTCTTATGACAGTTAACTACAGAAGAACAGCACTAGATCGAGATACTACATTTTATATACCTAAAGTAGAATGTTTTGCTTGCTATGACTCCGGTATTGTTACCAACGGTGACCGCCTGGTGAATAAATTTATTCCCGATTATGACAGAGACAAGAAAGGCAGAATCTGTGGTGGACAAGACTTGGCCATTATCTGTCACTGCAAAGCTGCATATGCTGACTATGAAACTGATGATGATAAAGAAAAAGTTGGCTTTAGAGATAAAAACGGAAATATTAGAACAACAGATTCAATAAGAGGAGAGCCACAGGCACTTGGTTTTTCTATGGAAAAAGAAAAAATACGACAGATACATCTTGAAAGAAAGGCAACATGGGAAAAAAGTGCCAAAGATATGAACGAGATAAGACAAAAAATAATTAAAAAAGAAAAATATGAAACCCCTTATTACATACAAGTTGTAAAGGAAGAGTTAACCAAAGTAGGCGATATGTTTTCTTTTCCTACAGAAAAAGCTATTGTACAAACAATGACAGAATCTAATGACCAAGATTAACGACCTAAAACCAGACCACAAGAACGCTAGAAAAAGGACAGATCGTTCTGCATCTCTCATACAAGAATCTCTTGAAAGATATGGCGCAGCAAGATCAATAGTTATTGATGAAGATGGTCGTGTATTAGCTGGCAACGGAACTGTAGAAGGTGCAAAGGCTGCTGGCCTAGAGAATGTTCGCGTTATAGAATCTGATGGCAAAGAGATTATTGCAATAAAACGTACTGGCCTTACAGAAGATCAGAAAGTTGGCCTTGCACTTGCAGATAACAGATCATCTGATCTTTCGGATTGGGATGCATCTATGTTGCATCACTTATCAATGGAACATGAGATTGACCCATGGTTTGAACCCGAAGATTTAACAGAACTCATGGATGATAGAACTGATGCGGAAGCACCAGAGGATTTTAAAGATGTTGATGATGACATAGAAACAGAACACAGATGTCCAAGTTGTGGGTATGAGTGGAGTGGTAAAGCAAAATAATATTCGAACTGTTCTACAAGAAATAATTCAACCACTACCAAATAAGATTTGTGTTGCAACATCTGGTGGTATTGATTCATCATCTGTTGTTTTGTCTGCTCTTGACCTAGGAAAAAAAGTACAGATTTATTCATTTACTTTTAAAGATTGGTGGTCACATGATTTTAAAGCTGCATATCGTCTTGCAAAAAAATTTAATCTTAGGTTTGTGCCAGTTTATTTACCAAATGATGAAGATGAGATTGTTGAGACTGTAAAACATCTTATTAAAAAAATTTATTGCAAGAAAAAAACAGCTATAGAGTGTCTTTTTCCTTTTTATTATTTAGTTAAAGAAATGAAGAGATTTAAAGATGAGACACTTGTGACAGGTGTTGCCGCAGATGGACACTTTGGTCTTTCTAAAAAAGCAATGATTCATTATTCAAAAGATAACCAAAAGTTTAGAAAATTTAGGCAAGATTATTTCTCAAACTTAGAATCTGCTGGTACTAAAAGACTTATAAAATTATGCGAACTAAACAAAATACAACTATGTAACCCATACTTTGAGCCTTCTGTGTTTTCTTTATGGATAGACAAAAACTGGGAAGAATTAAACAAACCCAGGCAAAAAGAGGTTATTCGCAAGCATTATCCTGAATTAGATTGCCTTAAAATAAAACCTCATACAAACTTACAGCTTGGCGATAGCATGATTGCAGAAAGAGTTGGCAATGCGGTAATTTCTAAATATAAACCTTATTCAAAATCACCCATTGGTATCTATAACAGAATCGCAAAAGGTGTCTATGCCTAAACCAGTTTTCAAAATACCTTCTATGGTAGATATAGAAGCAACTCCGTGGAATGGGTTTAAAGTTGCTTCAACTTTCTCAGGTTGCGGTGGTTCTTGTCTTGGTTATCGTATTGCTGGTTATAAAGTTGTTTATGCAAACGAATTTATTGAATCTGCGAGGGAAACTTATAAAGCCAACCATCCAAACAGTTTTCTTGACCCTAGAGACATCAGAAAAATAAATGCAGATGATATTTTAGATAAAATAAACTTAAAAAAAGGCGAACTTGATCTATTTGATGGCAGCCCTCCTTGCGCTGCTTTTTCCATTGGCGGTAAAAGGGAGAAAGGTTGGGGTAAAGAAAAAAAATACAGCGAAACAACGCAAAGGGTAGATGATCTATTTTTTGAATATGCTCGCATCCTAGATGGTCTACAACCAAAAGTTTTTGTGGCAGAGAATGTTGCTGGTCTTGTACAAGGTACTGCAAAAGGTTATTTTAAACGCATACTTACAAAACTAAGGGCTTGTGGCTATAACGTAAAATGTAAAGTATTAGATGCACAGTGGCTTGGTGTGCCACAGATGAGAAAAAGAACAATTTTTGTAGGAGTCAGAAATGATTTGTCTATAGAACCAGCACATCCAAAGCCTATACCATATCAATATTCTGTAGGCGAAGCACTGATTGGTGTTGAAGAATCTGAAGAATATAAACATATTGACCCTAGTACAGAAACCTATAAATTATGGAAACTTACAAAACCTGGGGATCAATTTTACAAAGCTGCATTAAAACTTACTGGTCAAAACAAATTCTTTTCTCATGTAAAGCAATCACCTTTTCGTGTTGCCAATACTGTAGTGCAGGGAACTATGGACAAGTACCATTGGTCAGAACCTAGATTATTTACAATACAAGAATTAAAAAGAATCAGCACTTTCCCTGACGATTTTATTTTGCATGGTAATCTGTACCAAAAGTGGGAACGAGTCGGTAGGGCTGTACCACCACTTATGATGGCCAAAGTTGCAGAAACTGTTGCCAAAGAAATATTAGAAAAAATCTAAATGGACATACCAACCAACTGGACTTTTGAAACCTCGGGTGTTGCCAAAGGTTTTGATCGTCATGTAAGAGAGCAGTTACCTTGGTATGACCTAGCAACAAATGCAATACTTCATGTGGCCAGGCATTACATACCAGAAAATGGTCTTGTCTATGATTTCGGTGCATCCACTGGCAACATTGGAAGAGCATTAGAACCAATACTGACCAAAAGAAAAGCACACTTAATTGGCATAGAACCTAGTAAAGAAATGATCAAACTTTACAAGGCACCAGGGGAGATTGTCTGTTCAAAGGCAGAGACATTTATACCAAAAGATTTTGATTTGTCAGTTTTATTTTTATGTTTAATGTTTATTCCACCAGCCAAAAGATTTAATCTTATGCTAAGACTAAGAGAGAAATGCAAACCTGGAGGAGCAATTATTGTCTTTGACAAGTTAGAACCAATTGGTGGCTACGCTTCAACTGTTTTCTATCGTCTTACACTTGCTGGCAAAAAAGCATCTGGAACAAATTCAGATGAAATAATTGAAAAAGAATTATCGTTGTCAGGTGTACAAAGACCTATTACAGAAGATCAACTTGCTGGCGAATTTATTAACTGGTTCAAATTTGGCGATTTCTCAGGGTACCTTATAGAAAAACCAGCATAATGGCAGCTTCACAAACCACACAGGCAGAAACAGAAATGCGTATTGCAAGATGCGCAAGAATAATTGCCAATGGCGGTAGAAGGTCTGATTGTATTCAATACGCTGCAACAAATTGGGGGGTCAGTAAAAGGACTGTTGATAATTATTTAAAAGAAGCAAGAACACAATTAAGAGCAGATTGGGATATAGAAAGACCACAAATGATTGCTGATTTACTTAGTCAGTGCAGTACTTTACAGATGGAGGCCAGAAGGAATGGCCAACTCAATATTGCTTTGGGTGCAATCAACACAGCGGCCAAGTTAGCTGACCTTTGCTCATGAGTATTCTTGAAACAGTTAAAAAAGGTCATGTATTATTTGGCGATGGCCTATTTGATATACCTTCTACAAAGACAGTTCAAGATAGAATTACATCCAATTTACTACCGCATCAAGAAAAGTTTTGCGCAGATACAGAACATAGAAAATTAGCATTGGTCTGTGGCTTTGGTGCTGGTAAAACTTATGCACTTGTAAGTAAATCAATATTATTGGCATCTATGAATGTTGGTCATATATCAGCAATCTTTGAACCAACTGCACCAATGCTTAGAGATATACTGATGCGAACTATGAATGACTTGCTTGATGAATGGCAGATTCCATATACATTTAGAGCCAGTCCGTTGCCCGAATACCAACTTCAATTTAAAGAAGGTGTACACATTATCTTGCTACGAACCATATTGACCTACCAAAGATTGCGTGGCCAAAACTTATGTGCGGTTGGTTTTGATGAGGCAGATACTGTTGCAAAGCGGGATGCCGAACAAGCAATGAACATGGCTCTTGCTAGACTGCGGTCAGGTAATGTTCAACAGTTCTACGCAACTACAACACCCGAAGGTCATTCATGGGCGTTTGATACTTTTGAAAAAAACGCCAAAGAAGATACTAGGTTAATAAAAGCAAAAACTGCAGACAACCCCTATCTCCCTGAGGGATTTATTGATTCATTACTCGAAAACTACCCACCACAACTCATCCAGGCCTACCTGAACGGAAACTTCTGCAACTTAACCACAGGGCAAGTCTACGATAAGTTTGATCGCAAAATTCATGTTTTACAGAATAACCCATATGTTGATGATAATGAACCTTTACGAATTGGAATTGACTTTAATATTGGAAACATGAACGCAGTGATTGGTGTGGCAGTAGGAAATAAATTTATGGTTATAGATGAAATCGCAAAAAGCCACGACACCGACAGCATTGCAAAGGAGATCAAAGGCAGATATCCTTTCAACAAAATATATATCTATCCTGATGCGTCAGGTGGAAATAGAAGTACAAATGCTACAAAGACCGACATCCAAATATTAGAAAGTTATGGTTTTGTAAATCAATCTGCTTTGTCTAACCCACCAGTACGAGACAGGGTCAACTCTGTTCAAGGTTTATTGTTAAATGGTAAGGGTGAAACACGATTAATGATTTCAAAAAAAGCTATTAAGTTGATTGAATGTTTAGAATTGCAAAGTTATAACGAAAGAGGAGAACCAGACAAGGATGCAGGGTACGATCATATGAATGATGCTCTGGGTTACATAACTTGGAGGTTGTTCAATCCCTTACATATGGGGGCTGGTCGCAAAACTGGTATTAGGCTTTATTAAGATTATTGTCTAAAATAAAAACAAACAATGGAGCAAAACTGTGTATTCTGGATATAGTCATTACAACAGACAGACAGCAGGTAGTAGGGGTACAGAAATAAATGACCCTAACAATACATGGTTTCAGCAAGAACCACATTGGATACTNATTGAAGATTTGCTTGGTGGTACATATCAAATGAGGTCAAAGCATAGAAAGTATCTTATGCAAGAACCTAGAGAGTTAGATGAGAGTTATGACAACAGATTGGCTCGTTCTGTCTGCCCACCTTATTTTCTTAGGTTAGAAAGAATGTTGGCTGGTATGTTAACTCGTAAACCAGTAAGGCTAAGTGATACAGGAAATAATTTAAGAGAACAACTTTTTGATGTTGACTTGCAAGGTAACGATCTCAATGTTTGGACATATGAGACGGCAAGAAAAATGATTCGCTATGGTCATATTGGTGTCTTGGTAGATGCGCCAGCAGCAGGAAATAATGGCAGACCATATTGGGTAACTTATACACCAAGAGATATTCTTGGCTGGCGAACAGAAATGATAAATGGCGAGATGCAGTTTTCGCAACTTAGATTACTTGAAAAGGTGTCTGAACCAGACGGCCAGTATGGCGAAAAAATTGTAGAGCAAGTACGTTTGCTTACCCCTGGTGCTTTTGAGATTCACAGAAAAGCAAAGACAGGTAAGTTTGTAAAAGTAGATGAAGGCACAATGCCAGTAGAAAAAATACCTTTTTCTGTTGCCTACTCAAATAGAGTGAACCTTCTTGAGTCAAGACCACCGATGGCAGATATAGCAGAATTAAATTTAAAGGCATATCAAATACAATCTGATCTTGATAACCAATTACATATCTCAGCAGTGCCAATGCTTGCCTTTTATGGGTTTCCTCAAAATGCTGAAGAGGTTTCGGCTGGTCCAGGTGAGGCCATTGCTTTTCCAGCAGATGGTCGGGCTGAATATATTGAACCAGATGGTAAAAGCTATGATGCGCAGTTTCGTAGGTTAGACAGATTAGAAAGTCAGATAAATGAACTTGGTCTTGCAGCAGTACTTGGCCAAAAACTATCTGCAGAGACAGCAGAGGCAAAACGTATTGATAGGTCNCANGGCGATTCAACAATGATGGTTGTGGCACAACAGATGCAAGATATGATTGATAATTGTCTTATGTTTCATAGTCAATACATAAATTCTGATGCTGGTAGTTGTTTTGTAAACAGAGACTTCTTATCACAAAGACTTGAGCCACAAGAGATACAAGCATTACTCACTCTTTATACATCTGGATCAATTACACAGAAAACACTTCTTGANCAACTTACTGAGGGTGAGGTTCTTGGAGATGAGTTTGATGTTGAAGAAGAGATAGAGGCAACACAAAGTGGCGGTATGGTTGAAATGGCACAGCCAAGACAAGAGGCAGTTGAAGATGAGCCAGAACAAGATGAAGAGTAATTTATGTCAACACCTGAAACTTTTTACAGAGAGGCGATTGACTTAAACCGCTACAGCAACCAAGTTGCTAGACAGATTGTTACGAATTACAACAATGTAATTTTAGATTTAACCAATAAATTGGCGACCATTGATGAAGTAACAGCACCAGCTACTGTCGCAAGAATAAGGGCTATGTTGGTACAGATGAAAGAAAGTCTTGAGAGTTGGTCAAATCAAAGTGCAGTTTACTTGGCAGACGAACTACAAGGTCTTGCTGTATTCCAAACAGAATTTGTAAAAGATCAGCTTGAAAGGGTATTACCAAAAGGTACTGTTGGTGTTAATTCTGTACAAATATCACCAGACTTTGCTCGTAGCATTGTTTTTACTGACCCGACAGAGGTAAACATATTAACTTTACCAACTGATTTAGAATCTACTGTCCAAAGAACATTTAACCTAACTGCAGCCAAAGGTTCTGCCATAACTTTACCAAGTGGCCAAGTAGCAGAAAAAGCTTTTCGTGGAATATCAACTAAACAAGCAGAATTAATTTCAAGTCAAATTCGTATTGGTATTACAGAAGGCGAATCTATACCAAAGATTGCAAAAAGACTAAGAGGTAGATTGCAGTTTGGCGCAAATCAAGACATGACAGCAAAAGCGCAAAGACTTGCTGGTGGTGATGGTATGAAGTTAGCAAACAATCAAGTTATGACTATTGTAAGAACTTCTGTTAATCAAGTACAAAATTCTGTTAATCAAGAAACGTATGCAGCAAATCAAGAGGTAACACAAAGATATGAATATGTCGCAACTTTAGATGCTAGGACAAGTGCAATCTGCGGAAGTTTAGATGGCAGAATTTTTAAATATGGGGAAGGACCTATGCCACCACAACATTTTAACTGTAGGTCAACTACTGTACCGATAATAGATGACGAAGATTTGCGCAGACGTTTTCCTGATACTCGCCCAAGTGCTACTGGTAGAGTGCCACAAGGTATGAATTATGCGACTTGGTTAAAAGAAAATCCATCAATACAAACAGATGTACTTGGTAATAAAAAAAGATTTTTTAATTATCTTATTGATAAAAAAAGAAAAAGTCCAAGAGAGGCTTTGCGATTAATAATAAAAGATGATGGAACAGAGCTACCATTAAGGGAGTTAATAAAAAAATATCCAAATGCCACTTAAAAAAGGGAGACAACCAAAGACAATTACAGGCAATATAAGGCAACTTATGCAAGAAGGTTATGGCAGAAGCCAAGCTGTTGCTATTGCTTTATCAAAAGCTGGTAAGAAAAAGAAAAAAACAAGACGGAAAACAAAATAAAAGATATGATGTTATTAGCTACTTGTTAACAAATGCCAAGTCATTATGGTTCTATGAAACCCACAACAAAGAAAAAGAAAAAAAAAGGTGGTAAAAAGTAATGGGAAAGTCATTAGCAGAAAGATTGTCTGAAGCAAAAAAAGCAAAACAGACTACAAAACCGAAAAAAGATGCGAAAGCTAAGAAGGGTTCCTAAGGATAAAAAAACTGGCATTGCTAAAAAGTATTTGTCAGGTTCAAGAAACCCTGCTGCCAAAGCTGCTGAGATTAAAAGAACAGCAAAGCTTTACAAAGNNGGTGCTTTTATTGATATAAAAGCGGTACAAAAATCAAGAGTTGCCCAAGATGTCACAAAAAAGCAGAAGAAAACCACTAAGCGCCGCCGTAAAAAATAGCCTTAAAAAAAAGGCTGAAGGCACTAAGTTTAAATATGGCGAACTTGCAGAAGTTTACAGAAAAGGACAAGGCGCATATCTTTCTGGTGGTTCTCGTAATGTATCAATGGCTGCATGGGCAATGGGTCGGGTTAATAGTTATATGAGAGGAGATAAAGCAAGAACAGTTGACATGGCCATATTTAAAAAATATAGAAAATGAAACTAACAACAAGACAAAAAAATAAATTAAAAGAACATTCTGTTCATCATACAAAAAGTCATATGGATCTTATGAAAAGACTTATGAGAACAGGTGTGAGCTTTACAAGAGCCCATAATGAGGCACAAAGGAGAGTGGGTAAATGAGTGACCCTAGGATAAAAAAATTTGGTCTTGCTGGTTTTAATAAACCAAAAAGAACACCAAATCATAAAACTAAATCCCATGTTGTTTTAGCAAAAGAAGGCGACAAAGTAAAACTTATTCGTTTTGGTATGCAGGGCGCAAAAAATAAACCACCAAGACAGGGCGAATCAGAAGCAGATAAAGCAAAGCGAAGATCATTTAAGGCTAGACACGCAAAAAATATTGCAAAAGGTAAAATGAGTGCTGCATTTTGGGCTGATAAAGTCAAATGGTCATAAATCTGATATATTAATTTTTAAAGGCTACGCTTTAATTTATGTCAGAAGAAACCAAAGAGGTGGCTACGCCGCCAACACCAAACAACACAGAAGTTGAACAGTTAAGAGAATCAATAAAAAAATTAGAGGCTAAAAACTACGAATTAATAGGCAAGCTTCAAAATCAGAAAAAAGACACTAAGGTTCCTGAGGATTATGAGTCTTTGTTAGCATTTAAACAAAAACACGAACGAGAACAGCTTGAAAGTGAAGGAAAGTACACAGAAGCTACACAGAAATTAGAACAGCAATACAGGGATAAATCTGCTGAAGATAAAAAGAGAATTGAAGAGCTAACCGCAAGAAACAGGGAACTTGAACTTATTGCCCCTGCAATGCAAGCTTTATCTGAAGTAACACATGACCCTGAGTTAGTATTAAATAATCTTGTACCAAAAGATCAGATACAGATTAAAGAAGGCATACCAGTTGTAGTTGATGGGTATGAACATTTACCGGTACAGGAATATGTCAAAAATAAATTAGAAAAAACAAAACCTTACCTGTTAAAAAATAAATTACCAACAGGTGGCGGTGCGCCTATCTCAAGGCCATCAACAGACAGTTTTTCAGAAGATATGTTAAAACCATACCTTAAAGAAACATTTAATTTATCTGAGCAAGGTAGAATTTTAAAAACTAAAGGTAGAGAAATACACGAAAAGTTGATTGAAATAGCAAATTCACGTTAGTATGTTGCTATAAGGCAAAGTTACGCTAAGCCAAAATAGGGTTACGCCCACACCGTTAAAATTATTTTTCAGGACATGGCAGTTCTAAGGAGTGATATTATCATCCCTGAGATATTTACNCCNTATGTCATTGAACAGACCACTCAGCGAGATGCCTTTCTTGCAAGCGGTGTGGTCGCACCAATGGCAGAGCTAAATGCAACAGAGGGTGGTGATTTCGTAAACGTACCTTTTTTCTCCGCTAACCTAAGTGGCGATTTTGAGGTTCTTTCAGATTCATCTTCATTAACACCAGGCAAGATTTCCACTGACAAACAAGTTGGGGTTATCTTACATCGTGGTCGTGCGTTTGAATCTCGTGATTTAGCTGCACTTGCAGCAGGTTCAGATCCAATGGCAGCAATCGGTCAAAAGATCGGTGCTTACATTGCAAACCAAAGACAAAAAGATTTACTTGCTTGTCTTGATGGAGTATTCGGTTCAATAAATGCTAANGANAGCAACTCTGCTTTCTTTGGTCTTACTATTGATTCTGANTCAGGNGATACACCAACTGGTTTATCTCCAAAGCACGTTGCAAAAGCAAGATCAATTCTTGGCGATCAAGGCGACAAGCTTACAGCAGTTTGTATGCANAGCAAAGTTTANTATGATCTCGTNGAGAGAAAAATGGTTGACTATGTTCTTGCATCTGATGGAAACGGCGGTTCTGCAACAGCAAGTGGTGGTACTATTGCCCCTGCATATGCTGGNGGAAACGATACAGTTCCAACATACTGCGGACTAAGAGTTATTGTTTCTGATGATGTTTCTACTACTGGTAGTGGTTCTTCAACAGANTACAGTACATATTTCTTTACTGCTGGTGCAGTAGCNAGTGGNGAGCAAGCTGGTCTAACAACAGAGACAGACAGAGACATTCTGGCNAANTCTGATGCTATGGCTATTGANCTTCANTANACATATCATCCTGTTGGTTCNAAGTGGGCTGTTACNACAACAAACCCNAATAGAACACAACTTGCAACNGTAGNNAANTGGTCGAANGTNTANGANACAAAGAACATTGGTATCGTTAGAGCTACCAACGTATCNACTCAAGACTAAAGGTAATTAAATCATGCCAAGTTTATTCGAGGTTAGTGCTGGTAAGTTAACTGGACCAACAACAGGTGGTACAGTAACCCAAGCAACAAACAAATCTACAGGTGTAACTCTTAATACTGAGAGTGGACAAATTACTATGAACAATGCACAGCTTGACGCTGGCACTGAAGTAACATTTACAGTAACCAACGATAAAATCGCTGCTGCTGATTGTGTCGTAGTAAACCACGGTTCTGCTGGTACAGCAGGGTCTTATCTTGTAGGAGTCAGTGCTATTGCTGCTGGTTCATTCAAGGTAACAGTTACTAATGCTTCTGGTGGTAACTTAAGTGAAGCGATTGTTATTAACTTTGTTGCACTTAAGGGTGCTTCAAGCTAATGGGAATGTTCGCTTTTAAGCGTATGAGAGAACAAGAGGCTGCCAAATTGGTAGTCTCTGCTCCCTCTAAAAAAAAGAAAACCAAAGTAAAACAAAATGGCAATCTCNATAGACGCAACAGTAGGAGGAGCATCAGCNAACAGTTACATAACACTGTCTGATGCAAACGCAATAGTAGANGGTCTTGTTGCNGATGATGATGTAGCTGCATGGGATGGNTCTAGTACNGACAATAAAAACAGAGCTTTATATACTGCTGCGGTTAGNGTTGACCGAGAAAGATTTTTNGGNGCAAGAGTAACTAATACACAAGCATTACAATGGCCTAGACAGGGNGTAAGAAAACCAGANACCTANATCAATACATATTCAATNGGNTTTCCNTTTAGAATATCAACAGATTATTTTGCNGAGACAGAAATACCAGAACAAGTACAAAAGGCACAAGTTATTCTTGCTGTTTACTTGAATAATAATCGCAATGGTTTAGGATTAAGTGGTCTTGAAGATTTCAAGAACGTAAAAATTGGTAACATAGATGTAACACCAAATTTTTATGGTTCTGTTGGTGCTGATAGAGTACCACCACTATTTGAACGGTACTTTACTGGTTTACGAATTAGTGGACCCGGCAACGTCGCAATTAAAAGGAGTTAACAATGAGCTATTATCCAGCTGCCAAAATTATTAATGATACTGCTGCACATACAGGTCGATTTGGCTGTATAAAAGCATTGCAAGATTCTGTTATTAATACGCTTGTAGCAGAAAACATAACAGGAGATTTAACCTCTTTGCAGTTTAAATCTAATACTGCCATTGAAGGTGTCATTACAAGTGTAAAGCTTGATAGTGGTACTGTTATTGCTTATCTAATATGAGCCTTGCTAACGCATTAAAAAAAGCTGCATCAAAGTCTTTGGCAAAGTTAG
>FUFK010040480.1_pt1 | contig 30471 bp, 27 predicted proteins | sample 1021851 | NCBI WGS metagenome assembly FUFK01 (sample SAMEA51879418, study PRJEB19060) | metagenome | reverse complement strand
TTGATTTTAATATAAATCTTCCAGGTAAAATTTTAGATTTTAAAATTCCAGGTTTTACATTTAATACTCATTTATTTGGCGTCGAAGAGGGCGGAATTCATATATTTGGAACAGATAAGGCAGGAAAAGATTTATTTAGCAGAACCTTGAGTGCAATTTATATTTCGTTGGCCGTGGGCACACTTGGTGTGTTTATATCATTTGTACTATCCCTAATTATTGGAGGAATTTCTGGATATTATGGAGGTTGGATTGATAGCGTACTGCAAATGTTTACTGATGCAATTCGAACGGTACCACCAATACCTCTATTTATGTGTCTTGCAGCCTTTGCTCCATTAGAATGGAGTTCTGAATTACGTTTCTTTTTTATATCTTGTTTGCTTGGATTAATTTCATGGCCAACACTTGCTAGAAGAGTAAGAACGCATCTACTTAGCGAAAGAAGCCAAGAATATATTCTTGCTGCAAAACTTTGTGGAGCATCATCCACTCATATTATTGTAAGACATTTACTACCAAGTTTCACGAGTTATATTATTGTCGATTTAGTCATTAGTTTTCCATATATGTTATTATCTGAAACGGCTTTAAGTTTTATAGGACTTGGTTTGAGAGAACCGGTAAACTCTTTAGGTGTACTTTTGCAAAATGCAACAAAGGCTGACGTACTTTTAAACTATCAATGGTATTTTATCCCTGTATTTTTCTTAGTCGTATTAATTTTAACATTTGTTTATGTAGGAGATGGATTACGTGATGCAGCAGATCCTCATAAGGTAAAGTAATATGAGTCACTTATTAGAAGTAAAAAACTTAGATGTAAAATTTGATACTGATGAAGGTAGAATAACAGCAGTTGAAAATATTTCTCTTTCTGTAGATCAAGGACAGGTACTTGGTATAGTTGGCGAATCTGGATCAGGTAAATCTGTTACAGCTAAATCGATTATGCAGTTAAACCCAGGTAATACCTCTTATAATGAAGATGCAGAAATAATATTGGATAACGAAAACGTTCTTCAATTTACTTCTAAGCAAGACTTAAAAAAAATTAGAGGTGGTAAAGTATCAATGATTTTTCAAGAACCTATGGCAAGCTTTGCTCCAGCAATAAAAATTGGTGCACAAATGGTTGAGCAATTACTAATTCATAAAAATATTAATAAAGATGAAGCAAAATCAATATCTATAAACATGCTTAAAAGAGTAGGTATAGCAGATGCAGAAAAACGGTTTAATCAATATGCATTTGAACTATCTGGAGGAATGCGTCAAAGAGCTATGATAGCTATGGCATTATCAACTATGCCTAAACTTTTATTAGCAGATGAGCCAACAACTGCTTTAGATGTAACAATTCAAGCTCAAGTAATTAACTTAATTAAAGATATTATAAAAGAATATCAAATGGGAGTTATATTTATTACTCATGATCTAGGTGTTATTGCCCAAGTAGCTGATCATGTAGCAGTAATGTATTTAGGGAGTGTAGTAGAAAAAGGTCCAGTAAATGAGATTCTTAAAAATCCCAAACATCCTTATACAAAAGGTCTATTGCAAGCCTTGCCTGATATAAATAACTTAGATGCACCATTATCCCCAATACCTGGAAACATTCCAAGTCCATTAGATAGACCTACAGGCTGTGTGTTTAGAACTAGATGCCCTCATCACAATCCAGAGGGTAAAGATGGTAAAATTGAAATGAAATTAATTGAAGTTGAACCAGGTCACTGGGTTGACCAGTGTGGAATTCAGTGTGGTCAAAATGGGTGATAATTTAATTTCAGTTAATAATGTTTCAGTAAATTTTGATTATCAAGAAAATTTTATTTCAAAAAAACAAAAAATACATGCAGTTAACAATATTAATATTAAAATAAAAAAAGGATCTTTTTTTGGTTTAGTTGGCGAGTCAGGTTCAGGAAAAACTACTCTCGGTAGAGCAATACTTGGGGCTAATAAAATTAGTTCAGGAAATGTTATTTTTCATGATGATGAAAGAGATTATGATTTAACTAATATGAACAAACAAGATTTAAAAGAATATAGAAAAAAAGCTCAACTAATTTTTCAAGATCCTTATGCTGCTTTAAGCCCAAGAATGACTGTTAGGGATATTATTGCAGAACCTTTAGAAGTAATGAAAATAACAAACTCAAGACAAGAGACTGATGAAAGAGTAAGAGATATCGCAGCTAAATGTAGACTAAATATTGAGCATTTACGAAGATTCCCTCATGCATTTTCTGGAGGACAAAGACAAAGAATATCAATTGCAAGAGCCTTAGTAAGTAATCCAAAATTTATTGTAGCAGATGAAAGTGTTGCTGCTTTAGATGTATCAATACAAGCAGATATATTAAATCTTTTAAAACAACTTCAAACTGAACTTAACCTTACTTACTTATTTATTAGTCATGATTTAAGTGTTGTTGCGCATGTATGTGATGTTGTTGCAGTTATGTATTTAGGGCATATAGTTGAAATGGGCCCCTCAAGAGAATTATTTAAGAACCCTAAACACTCCTATACTAAAGCATTATTATCTTCTATTCCTTCAATTGATCCAGAGAAAAGATCTGAAGCTATTGAACTAAAAGGAGAAATACCTAGTGCATTAAATCCACCTCCAGGTTGTGTATTTAGAACAAGATGTCCTAACCCTGGAATAGATTGCAAAGGTGGCGAGATAACAATGGGCCTTACTGAAGTTGAACCAGGTCACTGGGTAGACCAGTGTTGTGTTTTATAAAAAAGTATCTTTTAAAAACACATAACATTTTATGAAAAGTAATTTATTTTTAGCTGTTATCCTATCACTTTCAGGTTTGTTCTTATTAGATTGTATGGGCATAGCGATAAAGTTTTTGCGAAACGATTACCCAGCTGCTCAACTTTCTGTTTTTCGAAATTTATTTGGGATGATTCCATGTGTTATTGCTTTATATTTTTCACAAGATTGGCATCACAACGGTAGACAAATAAAAATAACGCAATGGAAGTTAGGATTATTTCGTGGAGTTTTTGTAGCCTTAGCTCAATTGTGTCTCTACACTTCTTATGCTTACCTCCCTTTTGCTTTAGTNGCTACCATGGAATACACNGGACCTATGATGGTTACTCTTCTTGCTATTCCTATATTAGGTGAAAAATTTGGTTGGTACAAAATGAGTGCTGTAATTTCTGGTTTTGTAGGTATCGTTTTAATTATGCAACCTTGGTCATCAGATTTTAATTATATGTTACTACTTCCTATACTTGCTGCTTTTGGATATTCATTAGCAAGAGTAACTTCTTTAAGTTTTGAGGATCATGTTCCTTCACCACTTATTAACTTATACGGTCAAACAGGGACAATCATAGTTGCATGTATGTTAGTGGTGTTTTTTGGTATGTGGGAAAATTTCAAAAGTATAAATGATTTCTTAGTAGTTTGTGTAATGGGAATTGCAGGAGGATCTGGAACTTTACTTTTAATATATGGTGCTAGAAAAGCAGAACTTAGTAAAATTATGCCATTTGATTATATCGAGATATTTTTTGCACTTATTTTAGGTTGGATATTTTTTGCAGAATGGCCAGTTGATCAACTCTTCCCAGGTGCTTTTTTCATAGTTTTAGGTGGATTAATCATTTATCTTCAACAAAGAAAAAATAATTTTCAAAGATTAAGGAAAACATAATGGAATATAAAATTACCAAACTTCAAAATGATAAAGGTTTAGATATTGACATAGTTAATATTATTAACTCAAACAATTATAGTTTTAGTTTTTATACNTATGGTGGTTATATGAGTGAAGTTTGTATTCCAANTTCTTCGAATGTTTCTGAAACAGAGGATGTTTTATTAGGTTATGGTAATTTAGATGATTGCCTGGAAGCTCATGGATATTTCAATTCAATTATTGGAAGAGTTTGTAATAGAATAGGGCAAAGTAAATTTACTCTTAATGGGAAAGAATATAATTTATATTCTAATACTGAACCTGATCATCTTCATGGTGGAGAGGTAGGTTTCAATAAAAAGATTTGGAAAATAGCCGATATTAAAAAAACAAGCCAAAGTATAAAAGTAGAGCTCACTTACCAGTCTAAACATTTAGAAGAAAATTATCCAGGCAACCTAAATTGTAAAACTATTTACGAACTTAATAATAATAACGAAATTCTAATTTCCTTTAATGCTACTACAGATCAAGATACTATTGTTAATATGACTAATCATAACTATTGGAATTTCCATGGCCATAAAGATAATTATAAAAATATTACTGACCATGTTGTAAGAATATCATCTAATCAAATTTGCGAAACTGATGAGGGATCAATTCCTACTGGTAAATTATTCGATGTAGTTAATACAAAATATGATCTTAATAATTCATTTGAAATAAATAAATCTTTTTTAGATGGCGGTGGTATTGATCACAATTATGTTCTCAAAGATCATTCTATTGATCAATCTATAGCTTCCATCTACAGTAATATTACTGGTATGGGAGTTGAATACTCGACTGATCAACCTGGAATACAATTTTATACTGGTAATATGATGAAAGATTCATATCATGGNAAACATAATCGAAATTATGGATTACAATATGGTATGTGTCTAGAGACGCAAATTTTTCCAGATGCTATTAATCAACCAAATTTTCCATCAACTATATTAAAAGTAGGCGAAACATATAATTCAAATACAAAAATAAAATTAAGAAATGATTTTAAATAAATTAATTTATTGTTTTATAATTTTATATCTATAGACATCCGCATAAATGAAAATCAGTAAAAAAATCATAGATAATTTAAAAAAAGGTGGAGTAGATTTTTACTTAAGTGTTCCTTGTAAGTTATTAGCCAACATGATTGATATTCTTGAAAATGATAAAGATGTTTATTATTCGGCTGTACCAAGAGAGGAAGAAGGTATGGGTATTTGTGCTGGAGCTTATTTAGGAAATAAATTCCCGTGTATAATGATGCAGAATACAGGGATTGGAAATTCAGTGAATGCAATTGTTTCTCTATTACAATTATATCAAATGCCTGTTGTTTTTTTAATTAGTTACAGGGGTACACCTGGTGAGCCAGTAGGAGCNCAAGGTGGAATGGCGAAGATTACTGAAGATATTTTACAAACGTTGAGAATACCTATGTTGCATTGCTCTTCTGAAAAAGAATTAGATAAAATTTCAACATTTAGCAAACATGCCAAAGTTGTTGAATCACCAGTAGCTATTTTATGTGATTTCAATTTAATGAAAGATGATAAATGAACCGTTTTGATTTATTAAATNAGGTACAAAATATTCTTAAAGATAACTTAGTTATTTGTAATATAGGTCTTCCATCTCAAGAATTATATAAAATTAGTGATCAACCAAATTTTTTTTATATGTTAGGCAGTATGGGCTTATCATCTTCTATTGGCTTAGGCTTGGCACTATCCCAAAATAAACACGTTATTAGTATAGATGGTGATGGATCAGTTTTAATGAATATGAATACCCTAGCAACAATAGGTAATAGAGCGCCATCAAACTATACTTTATTGATAATTGATAATGGTTCTTATGGATCAACAGGAGATCAACGAACATTTACTGATGAGAAAACTTCCTTAAAGGATGTTGCATTAGGAGCTGGCTGCAAAAATGTGATTGAATGTTCTGGCGAGGAAACAGTTAATGAATTNAACAAAGCCATTGATGATAAAGATAATTCATATGTAATAATTTCAAAGATCAATTCTGGAAATGTTAAAATTGATCCCATTCCACTCAATCCTATAACTATAAGAGATAGGTTTAGAAAGTTTATTGGTAAAGTTAAATACCTTTAATTAATATTTTATGATCATTTGCGCAGGATCAATATTTACAGATTACATAAGTAGGATTAATAAATTTCCAAAAAAACCAATTAAAGTTTTATCTAGAGGTATTGATAAAAGATTAGGTGGTTCAGCAGCAGTATCGGCATTTACTGCAAAAATTTTGGGCTCTGAATCAAAATTCATAGGAAAATTTGGAGATGATGATTCATCAGTCTTTTTAAAAAATGAATTAAAAAAATTTTCTATNAATACNAGTAAATCAATTTTTATTAAAAAATGTCAGTCTTCGCAAAGCTTTGTAATTGAGGATACAAAAGGTGAAAGATTACTAGCAGCATACAATGATCCAAAATTACTTGATTATAAGAAAATACCCAAATTAAATTTTAAAAAAAAGGATATTTATTCAATAGATATGAGATGGATAGATATGGCCTCTTATATTGCNATTAATACCAATAAAAAAAATATTAAATGTGTTGCTGATCTAGATAATTTTAAAAATTCTAATAAAATTTCTGAAATTGTTCACAAAGCTTCGCACCCTATATTTTCTGAAGAAGGTTTGAAAACTTATAAAAAAAACATCAATATGCAAAAGGCTCTTTTTCAAATATTCAATGAAACAAATAAATTTGTTGCAGTTACTATGGGATCAAAAGGTGTTTATTGGGTTGAAAATAACTCATTATATCATTGTAATGTTCCAAAAGTAAAAACAGTTGAAACGAATTGTGCAGGAGATGTTTTTCATGGTGCTTTTGCAACAGCTCTATCATTAAATAAATCAAACTCTCAAAGTATTCAATTGGCAGCAGCTACTGCAACTTTAAAATGCATGAAAGCTGGAGGCATATATTCAATACCAAATTTAAACAACGTAAAAAAGTTTTTAAAAAAATTAAAAATTAGAAAAATTAAATGACAAAAATTTTAATTACAGAATTTATAGATTCACAATCATTGCAAAATATAAATAAAAAATTTGATGTAATTTATAAAAAAGATGCCTGGCAAAATAAAGATTTTTTAGAGAGAGAAATTCAGAAATTTGATGGCATCATCGTAAGGAATAAAACAAGTTTAGATAAGAAAATTTTAATAAATGCGTCAAATTTAAAGTTTATAGGAAGATTAGGTGTTGGTCTTGATAATATAGATACAGAATACTGTAAAAAAAATAATATCATTGTTCAGCCAGCAACAGGTATGAATTCTGACTCTGTTGCAGAATACGTTGTGAATTCTTCTCTTACATTATTAAAAAAAACTCACATTATTAAAGAACAAACTCTACAAGGAAAATGGCCAAGGACATCAATTGTTACAAAAGAACTTAAAGGAAAGACTCTTGGTCTAATAGGTTTTGGGGATATTTCAAAAAAAGTTTTAAATCTTGTAAATGTTTTTGATGTTAGCTGTATTGCATATGATCCTTTTATAACTTCGAAACAAATGGNGGCAGAAAATGTTAAGAAAGTTTCATTCGATGAAATTCTTAATTTGGCCGACATAATTTCTATTCATGTCCCATTAAATAATGAAACAAAGTATCTATTTGACAGACAAGCTTTTATTAAAATGAAAAAACAACCAATTATAATTAATTCTTCTAGGGGTGGCGTCATCAATGAGAAAGACTTAATTGATGCTTATAAAAATAAATATATCTCTGGTTTCGCATTAGATGTTTTTGAAAATGAACCAGTAAATGAAGCATTTTATAACAATATTACAAATGATATGAATTGCATCTTAACACCTCATATTGCAGGTGTAACTGCTGAATCAAACGTTAGAGTAAGTAATTTTATAATTGATAAAACAAATAAATTTTTTGAAAATTTTAAAGATTAAATTCACTCATCTTAACCACACGATTTTCTTTTATTGATTTCTCTGCTGCTTCTCCAATAGCCACTGCATGAAGACCATCGTTTATAGAAACTTGTGGTTTTAAATTATTATTAATTGATTTAATAAATTCTAAATGTTGATAATAAGTCGATCCATGATGTTGCCCGGCTGATAAGATTTTTTTATCCACCTCAACTATTTTTTTAATTGCATTTTTAGAGTCTCTTAAACCAATTCTAACTTCTGAAGAATTTTTTCCGGATGCATCAGCTGGAACACCTGTTTCTATTTTACCCTTATCTCCAACAACACATAGCTCTTCTTGCATTTCTGAATTTTCTGCGAACATACAAAGTTCTAAAGAACTTCTTATTCCATTTTTAAAATCTAAAATTACAAATGCATTGTCCAATATATCAGGAACTTTTCCATTATAATTTTCATTAAGATGATTTACACTTTGGTCACCACTTGCATATACTTGTGTAACTTCACTATTTGTAATTAGGCGCATTAAATCAAAAAAATGACAGCATTTTTCTACTAATGTTCCACCGGTGTTTATTTGGAATCTATTCCAATCATCTACTTTTTTGAGAAATGGAAATCTATGTTCACGAATTGAAAGCATTTTAAGCTTACCAATTTTATTACTATCTATTTCTTGGATCATTTTTTGAACAGGTGGCATGTACCTATACTCCATAGCCACCCATATTACTGATGGATATGAAGTTGATAATTTTTTAATTTCAAGACAATCTTCTAATTTTGTACATAAGGGTTTTTCAATTAATAAATGTTTTTTTGTTTTTAACGCTTCTTTAATAATATCATGATGGGTAAAATTGGGAGTCGAAATAATAAAAGCATCCACTTCATTATTTTTAAAAATTTCATTATTATTTGAATAGATTTTAATATCATTAGAGATAAGATTTTTAGCTTTATTTATTGAATTTTCATTACTGTCTGAGATGGCAACTACTTCAGCTGAATCTATAAGATTAATATTTGAAATATGTTCACAACCCATTAGTCCACTTCCAACAATTCCATATTTAATTTTCGTTTTCATGNTGTGTAAATTGGAATATTTAATTGCGCACTTAGTTTTTTTATTTCTGAATATACATCTCCATATGTGAATGCTAGATGATGTTCGATACCAGACGTGAATAATCTAACTAATTTTTGATAGGTATTTGTTTGAAATCTCACAACACCCGAAGTACCTGAAAATGAATTTTTTTTATCTAAAACTTCACCTTTAATAACAATAAATTTTAATTTATTTTCTGATTTTGAAACTCTAAATATTGTTATTTTTCCAGGTCTAAATGCAAAATCATGTAGCAATGCTTTCCTTCTATTAGAATGTACAGTTGCACTTGCTGTATTTTTTTTTGCCATACTAATTGGAGCTAATCCACAATGCCAAAAAACTAAAGTATCAGTTTTGGGATCACAATCAACAANNTCTACTAAAAGTGACGGTNTGTTATTTATCTTATTTAAAATATCGCAACTTATACTTCCTAATACATCAGCTTCACATGCACTGCTAACTCCCTTTTCATTCATCATAGCCATTGGACCACATGATGCACATCCAAATTGAGTAAACATTTCAGGCCAACACTTAATTGCAAAAGTATCAATTTTGTTATCATTTTTTATTTTTTCTAACCCATGAAAAATTGAAATACTTTTATTTAATTCATTTGCATTCAACTTAGAGACTGATTTCAAATCTTTTTTTATTTGATTTTTAGTTTTTGTAATATCTTTAGTGCTAACATTTTTAGAAATATTAAACAAAGTTTCTAATTTAATTTTCTTAAGACTATAATTTAATTTTTTTTCTATTTCTCTATTATCATAATCACAGGTAAAAAATCCATCTGGTCTTTTTCCAACAAGTCCTAAATTCTTTTTTTTTGAAAAAATAATGTCATCTTTCTTTTTAGAATTTTTTATTTTTTTCAATGTATTATTTTTTAAAATTTTTTTATTTTTTAAAAAATTATTAATTTTTTCCATTTCGAATAATTTATTATTAATAAATATTGAAAATTCTGGCTTATATTTTAATTTGATTAAAGAATGCATAGCAAGATTTACACCACATAAAGAGTTCAATCTTAACCGCTTACCTGTTCTCGGCTCTTTAAAACTTATTAAATGTATTGGTTTATTAAATGTTTTAGCAAAACTTGTTATAAATTTTGCATCAGTGAAAGTTGTTTGAGCAATGATATATTTGCTACAATTTAGTTTTTTAAAATATCTAATAGCTTTTTTTCCTGTTTCATCATCTGTAATTAATTCTTTAAAATGTGAGTATTTAATGTCTAAAATATCTATAAATTTTTCAAACCTTTTTTTATTATCTAAAGCATAATTTATATCAAATGTATCTCTTGCTAATGCTAAATAACCAATCATTGAATTTTGATATGTTTATAATATTTTTTAACAAAATATTATTATTTAATTTCAAAATTTGCCATTATTTCTAGGTTTTTATTACTTGTATATAATAATTTAATATGTTTAAGTCTGAAAAAAATTGGAGGATAAATGATGAACTTTAAGTTTATTTTAAAAGCAATATCTGTAGCTTTAGTTTCATTCTCATTAACTTTAATTTCTGCAGTTTCTTTTGCTGCCACAGATGTACGTATTATGTGGTATGGAGATGGAGACAAAGAAAATGTGCCAATTGCAGCACAAATTGATGAGTTTAATGCAGCTAATCCAGATATAAATGTAATTTTAGATATTGTACCATATGATGCAATAATGAACACTCTACCTATCCAGCTTGCTGCTGGTGAAGGTCCTGACATTGCTCGTGTTACTGATCTTGGTGGATTAAACAAATATTATGCTGATATTACGCCTTATGTAGCTGATCCAAGTTACTATGAAAAAAGCTTCGGTCCTTTTTTAAATTGGTATCGTAAGCCTGGAGATACAACTTCAATTCATGGTTTCCATTCTACAATGACCGTTACTGGTCCATATGTAAATAAAACTCTATTTGAACAAGCTGGTGTAGATCTATTAGGCCCTGGTGCAACTTGGGAAGAATGGGCAGCAGTTTCAATTGAAGTAGCAGAAAAAACAGGTACTCCTATACCAATGGCTTGGGATAGATCAGGTCACCGTGTATCAGGCCCTGCGATTTCTATGGGTGCGAAATATTTTGATTCAAATGGTGATCCAAAATTAGTTGATGATGGATTAAAAGCTATGACTCAAATGCTTTATGACTGGCACCAAGCAGGTACAATGAGTAAAGATCTTTGGGGATCAGTTTCAGGATCTAAATATCATGCTCCAAATGATTGGTGGAATGCTGCTGAGGTAGTTTTCATGATGAGTGGTTCATGGCAAATTGGAAGATTTGCAAATGAAGTAGGAGATGATTTTGATTGGTGGGCTGTACCAGCTCCATGTGGTCCTGCTGCATGTACTGGAATGCCAGGTGGAAATGCACTATTAGCATTCAATGCTAATCCAGCTGTTGGAAAGGTAATGGATTATCTTTCTAGTAAAGAACAACTAAGTAGTTTTATTGGTCAAGTTCTTGCTATCCCTGGACACTTAGATCTACAAGTTGACTATCAAACTGATGATCCAAACGCAAAACATGCATTAAACACTTTTGCTGGCGCAGTGCCAACTATTGATCAAGTTGCTTTTGATCTTCAGGCACATGTTGACAACCGTATAATGTTTAACGCAATTATCTCAAGATTAGGACAAGCTATTGTTGGTGAAATGACAATGGAAGAAGCTTGGNNGCGTATGGATGAAGATGTTGAAAAACAACTTAAAGAAAAATACGGCGGATAATTACATCCAAAATAATAATAATATAAAGCTGCTCATTTTGAGCAGCTTTTTTTCGAAATCATTTAATGGAAAATATTAGAAATCAAACAAAAATTTTTTTCCTTAGAATTTTAAACATTCCCTTTGCATTTTTAATGCATGCTATTGATTTAATCATGTGGCCAATTCAAAAAATTATTGGNGTAAGAAATATGCCATATATTTTTTTGCTTCCAAATTTAATTTTTTTTGGATTATTTGTAATAATCCCTCTTGGTGCAAACTTTTTCTTTTCATTATCATCTGGTGACGAACTGTTATTTGCTGAGAGAGAACTTCCTACAACAAAACAATATGATCAGTTATTTGATTGTGAGAGTTATTTAAACCCAAATACATGTACAGAAGATTTTTTTTGGAGAGGAGTTTATAACACTATATTCTTTGTTGTTTTTCAAGTTGGCTTAATGATTTTCTTTTCGGTTTTGACTGCCGTGATATTAAATAAGAAAATTATTGGCAGAGGCTTTTTTAGATCGGTATTTTTTTTCCCTGTTTTATTGTCACCAGTTGTTGTTGGTTTGATTTGGCAATGGATACTGCTAAAAAATGGAGCTTTCAATGCTATAATTGAGTCTTATGGTGGAGACAAAGTATCATTTTTAACGGATCCATCATGGGCTATGGCATCTGTAATCTTTGTATCAATATGGGCCCATATGGGTTTTTACACTCTGATTGTATTAGCAGGTCTTCAAGCAATACCTCCAAATTTATATGAGGCAGCCGAAATGGATGGAACTAGCCGAGAAAGAATTTTCTTTCGAATAACTCTACCTCTTCTAATGCCAAATTTATTAGTTGTATTTATTCTTGCCTCAATAAAAGGTGTTCAAACATTTGATGAAATATATGTTTTAACTGGTGGGGGGCCTGGAACATCTACATCATTGATTGTTCAATATATTTTTACCACAGGATTTGCTTCATCTGGATCTGTTCAAAATTTTGGTCTTGCAGCCGCCGCATCTATGGTTCTCGGTGTGGTACTTTTATTTTTAACACTTATGCAATTATATTTCAGTCGAAATAAAGAAAGTAAACATCAAGAAATCTAATATGTCTGAAACAACTTCAAGAATAATAAAAATTGCTACAAAAAAAAGATATAAAAATAAATATCATTGGACAGATTATTTTTCTTATTTTTATTTATTTCTAGGTGTTCTTTTAATGTTTGGTCCTGTTGTGTGGTTAGGATTATCTTCATTAAAGACATTAGCAGGTATACAAGAATATCCTCCAACAATTTTGCCACTTTCTCAAATTCAAGTTGATGTTGAAGGATACGACAAACCCTTACCAATTTTTAATGTGACACAAGAAGATGGGTCAGTAAAGCAGTTAGCACAAATTAAAAGAATTGGAATTAATGCTAAAATGGTTGATCCTCTAAACCCAGGAGAAACAGTAAAAGTACCGATTGATAAAAGAGAAAAAATTAGAGAATTTAAAATTCAGTGGCAAAACTATGTTGATCCTTTAAGAAAGTATGATTTTTTACTTTATTTCAAAAACTCAACTTTCATTACTGTTGTAGCAACAATAATAACGTTAATAATAAATTCAATGGCAGCATATGCACTTTCTATATATGAGTTTAGAGGGAAAAATTTTGCACTTGTTTTTGTTATAGGTACATTATTAATTCCATTAACGATAATTTTGGTTCCAGTTTTTTATGTTGTTGCAAACTTTGGAATGATAAATTCATTATGGGGCGTAATTCTTCCAGGTGCTGCAACACCAACAGGAGTTTTTTTACTTCGTCAATATATGCTTACATTGCCTAGAGAGCTTATAGAAGCAGCAAGAATGGATCACGCAAGTGAATGGGCAATTTATTGGCGAGTTGTCCTACCTTTATCTATACCTGCTATTGCAGTTTTAGCAATTTTTTCCATAATGTGGAGATGGAATGATTTCTTATGGCCTTTAATAGTTTTATCAAAAAGTGAAGTTTATACATTGCAAATTGGATTAAACGCATTTCACGGAGAACTTACTAGTCAGTGGAATTATGTATTATCAATGACTATGGTAACTTTATTACCTATAGCAATTATATTTGCTTACTTACAAAAATTTATAACAACAGGAATAGCAAGTACAGGTATGAAGTAATGCAAGACAAACCTCTAATTTTTTTTGATCCTTATCCAAGAAATGAAGAAATGGTTTTTACCAATGATGTTAAGACTGAATTAGAAAAAATATCTAATTTAATCTATCACTTTGGTAGTCGAGCTCCTGATGAACTTGTAGATAAAAATATTGAAGAAATTGAAATATTAGTTGGACAGACTGCTATGCCTAAAGAACGTTTAGATAAATCAAAAAAAATTAAAGCAATTATAAATGTCAAAGCAAATTGGGAACCGAATATTGATTATCATGAAGCACATAGAAGAGGTATTTATGTTTTATCAGCTGCACCTGCCATGGCTCCTGCTGTTGCTGAAGCTTGTATAGGTTACGCAATCTCACTTTCTAGAAATGTTTTGGGAGTTTACAAAAAATTTTTAAATTCTGAAGAGCAATATGGAATTAAAGAAAATAAATTTGCTTATACACTTTTTAACTCAAATGTTGGGTTAATTGGGTTTGGAAATTTAGCAAAAAGTTTACTTCCTTTGTTAAAACCATTTAACTGTAAAATTTCAGTATTTGATCCATGGTTATCTAATGAATACTTAGAAAGCCAGGGTGTAAACCCTGTATCGATTGATGATTTATTATCTAACAATAAATTTATATTCATATTAGCTGGAGTTACTACTGAAAATGAAGGATTTATTAGTAAAGATAAATTAAAATTAATTAAAAAAAATAGTTCAGTAGTTCTAGTCAGTAGAGCGGAGGTTGTTGATTTTGACGAATTTATTGAACTTGCTGAAAATGAATATTTTAGAGCAGCTATAGATGTATATCCAGTCGAGCCTGTGCCAGCAGATTCAACTTTTAGAAAAAAATCTAATATTTTATTTACTTCACATGTTGCAGGTGCTTTAGATTATTCATATAAAAATATAAGAGATATGATGATGAATGATATAAAAAAAATCTTGAATGGGATGCCGCCTATACACTTACAACATGCTGACCCTGACAAAGCAATAATGAGAAGAGATAGATGACTGAAATCATATTAAAGGACATTTTTAAAAGTTATGATCAAACAGAAGTAATTCATGGAGTTGATTTGAAAGTTGAAAGTGGAAAATTTCTAGTTTTAGTTGGCCCCTCTGGATGTGGTAAGTCAACATTATTAAGAATTATTGCTGGATTAGAAAGAATTACATCAGGAGAAATTTTAATCGACGGAAATGAAGTAAGTAATATACCCGCTTCAGAAAGAGGTTTGGCTATGGTTTTTCAATCATATGCTTTGTATCCTCACATGTCTGTTTTTAAAAATATGGCCTTTGCATTGGAAAATCTAAAAATTGATAAAAAAACAATTGAAGAAAAAGTTAATAGCGCAGCTAAACTTTTACAAATTGAAGAGTATCTTCAAAGAAAACCAAAAGCACTTTCTGGTGGTCAAAGACAAAGAGTAGCTATTGGCAGAGCAATAGTTAGAGATCCAAAAGCATTTTTGTTTGATGAGCCCTTATCTAATCTTGATGCTGAGTTAAGAGTAACAATGAGAAAAGAATTATCAGCACTTCATGAAAAAATCGGTGGTACAATGATTTATGTTACACATGATCAAGTTGAAGCAATGACATTGGCTGATCAAATAGTAGTTTTAAATAATGGTTATGTTGCACAAGCAGGAGCACCACTTGATTTATATAATAATCCCAGTGATATTTTTGTAGCTGGTTTCATTGGATCTCCAAAAATGAATTTTATAAAAGTTAATGCAATTGATAAGTCTGGTTCATTTAATTTAGTTTCAGATGCATTGAATTTACAAACAAATCATAAAAATTTACAAAATAATACACCTTATTCTCTNGGGATAAGGCCTGAACATATAGAAGTTTGTGAACAGCAAAATTCAGATTTGAAAGTACATGTTGATTTTACTGAACAGCTCGGAAGTGAAACTTATTTTTATTGTCAGGGTGAAGGAATAAAACAATTAATTGTTCATCATACCGGGCAATATAAAATNAATAAGGGAGAAGAATTATATCTTCGTTTTAAAAGAGATTCAGTTCATCTTTTTGAAGAGAATGGCATGTCTGTATCAAAAAAAAATAATTAATGAGTTCTAAAAAAATTGGACTTGCCATTATTGGTACGGGCATGGCTGCAAAACCCCATGCCTTGGCTTTAAATGAATTAAAAGATGATATTAATGTAGTTGGAGTTTTTTCTCGAAATAGGGAAAAAAGAGAAAATTTTTCTAAAAATTATAATTTTAATTCATTTCAGGACATTGATAGCATTTATAATAATCCTGAAGTTGACATGGTGGATATCATTACTCCTCCAAATCAACGGTTAGAACTAGTAGAGCAGTTTAGTAAATATGGAAAACATATCTTAATGGAAAAGCCAATTGAACGAACTTTAGAAAATGCAAAAAGTATAGTTTCAATTTGTGAAAATAATAAAGTTAATCTCGGTATAGTTTTTCAACATAGATTTAGAAAATCCTCAATTAAATTAAAATTATTAATAAATGAGAATAAATTTGGTCAGATTTTTTCAGCTCAAATCAATATTCCATGGTGGAGAGAACAGTCCTACTACGATGAACCAGGTAGAGGAACATATGAGAGAGATGGCGGAGGAGTTCTTATAAGCCAAGCTATTCATACACTTGATCTTGCTATCAGTCTTTTAGGGGATGTTAAAGAGGTGATGGTAATGGCNGAAACTACAAAGTTTCATAAAATGGAGTCAGAAAATTTTGTAACTGGNGGTATTAAATTTAAAAATAGCGTNATTGCATCTTTATTCGCTTCAACGAGTGTTTTTCCAGGCTCATCAGAGTCAATTGTTCTTCATTGTGAAAATGCAACAGTCAAACTTGAAGCAGGAACACTTATTATTAATTGGAGGAACGGTAAAAAAGAAGAGTTTGGAGAGGAATCTGGAACTGGCGGTAGTGCTGATCCTATGGCTTTTCCATTTGATTGGCATAAAGATCTTATACTTAATTTTGCAAAATCAATTAGCACAAATGAAAAATTTGAAATTACTGGAAAAGAAGCATTGAAAGTTCATTATCTAATTGATGCAATGATAGAATCATCTAAAAAAAATAAACTAATTACAATGGAGTAAAATATTTAATCATGAGAAAAATTAAAGTTGCTGCAATGGGTGTTGAGCATAGACACATTTTTGGACAATTAAATGGCATGTTAAATTTGGGATGCGAATGTGTTGGCTGGTGGAATGAAACTGATAACAATATTACAAAAGATTTTAATGAAAAACACCCTGATATACCCCGCTTTACAAATAAAGAGGATTTATTAGCAAATAAAGAAATTGAATTAGTATTAATAGCAGACATTCCAGTTAAAAGAGCAGCTTTAGCTATTGAGTGTATGAATGCTGGAAAAGATGTAATGTTAGATAAACCTGGTTGTACATCTTTAGAACAACTTAAAGAAATTGAAAATACTACAAAAAAAACAGGAAAAATTTTTTCAATAGATTTTTCTGAAAGATTTGAAGTACCTTCAGTTCAAGTTGCTTATGATTTAATTCAAGCAGGTGAAATTGGAGATGTTGTTCAAACAATTGGAATGGGACCTCACCGATTAAATATTCAAACTAGACCTGATTGGTTTTTTGATTACGATCAATATGGTGGTATTTTATGTGATATTGCTTCACATCAAATAGATCAGTTTTTATTTTTTACTGGATCTAAAAATGTAGAAATTATAAATTCTTCAACAGGTAATTTTTCAAATCCAGAATATAATAAGTTTGAAGATTTTGGTGAAATATTAATCCATGGAGATAAGGGTAGAGGTTACATTAGGGTAGACTGGTATACACCTGATGCTTTACCTAATTGGGGCGATGGTAGATTGACCATTTTAGGCACAAAAGGATACATTGAATTAAGAAAGTATGTCGATCTAGTTGGTAGAGAAGGAACAGATCACCTTTTTTTAGTTAATAATAAAAAATATGAATATAAAAATGCTACTAAAGAACCTCTAACATATTTTGAGAAATTAATGGGCGATGTTGTAAATAGAACTAGTACTGCAATGGATCAATCACATTGTTTAAAAGTTATGGAATTGGCAATCAAAGCCCAAAAAAATGCGATTAGGCTTGGTAATATTAAGTAATGAATATCTCTAATCAAGAATTATCCAATACTTTAGAAGCCGCCATTAATAATACAAAAATTTTTGATATTCACACGCATTTATTTCCATCTGTCTTTAAAAGTCATTCTCTTTCTGGTTTTATTAATTTATTAAACTATCATTATTTAATTGCAGAATTATTAACCAATGCAAATATAACTGCAGAAAAATTTTATTCTCTGGATGACGTAAATAAAGCAAAACTTATCTGGGAAGAGTTATTTCAAAATAGAACACCAATTTCTGAGGCTTGTAAGGGTGTGCTAACTGTACTTCAAAAATTAGATATTAATTATAATAATAAAACTTTTGAAGAACTAAACAATGAATATGAAAANAAATCTCTTACAGATGAAAAAATTTTANANTTATCAAANGTTTCTTCTTTNGTAATGACAAATAATCCATTTGATANTGATGAATGGAATTTATATAAANATAATGANTGGGATAGAAATATATTTCAATCATCNTTAAGNCTNGATGATTTAATNATTAACAATTCCCAAGCAACTGAGGTTGCAAAAAATCAAACTAAGATAAATCAAAAAGCAGATGATATTGTAATAAATTATTTAGATAGNTGTTTTTTANTATCAAATCCAGTNTATGCAGCTATTTCAGCAAATTCAGATAATTTTAAAGAAATCTTAAATGATCCTCTTTGGAAATTAATTTTNTCATGGTTAAATNAAAAAAATATCCCATTGTCTTTAATGNTAGGTGTTAAACGAGCTGTAAATAGTAGTTTTGGTTTAGCTGGAGANGGGATTGGTGATATTAATCTCAAAGAACTAAGTAAATTATGTAATTCTTTTCCNGAAAACAAATTTCTTGTAACTTGTTTATCTTTAAATGATCAGCACGAATTAACTGTCTTAGCTCGTAAACATCCTAATTTAAAAATCTTTGGTTTTTGGTGGTTTATGAACCAACCAAGTATTATAAAAATTGTTCTAAAAATGAGGATTGATATGCTAGGTTTGTCATTTATACCCCAGCATTCCGATGCAAGAGTTACAGATCAACTTATATATAAATGGTCTCATTTCAAAAATATCTTACATGAAATTTTATATGAATATTATGAAGATCTTTCTAAGAAAAATTTTGAGTTATCAAAATTGATAATAGAAAGGGATATTAATAATTTACTAAATCAAAACGCAAAAAGTTTTTTTCTTAAGTAACTGCATATTTTACTAAATTATTATAGCTAATCTGAAGTGAATCAAAAGGATCACCATTACATTCATCTTGTTCAACAATAAACCACTTACAATCTGAATCTGTTGCTGTTTTAACAATATTTTTGATATCTAAATTACCTAAGCCAACCTCTGCAAAAAAACTTTCTTGATCATTTATCATNATAAAATCTTTTAAGTGTAATAATGGCATTCGTTGATCTAATTTTTTACACCACATTAATGGATCTTGACCACCTTTTTGTATCCAATAAATATCTGGCTCTCCTTGTATGAATTTACTATCTGTATTTTCATAAATTCTATCTATGATTATTTCATTGTTAATTTTTTGGAATTCAAGAGCGTGATTATGGTAGCATAATACCTTTCCTTCTGCATGAAACTTGGAGCCAGCGATATTTATATCTTCTATGAATTTATCAATTTCTTCTAAGTTTTTCATATCTACATTTAATGGATAAGGAAGAGCTGAATATTCGCAATTAAAAATATTTAGCTTATTAATAACTTCATCAGTATTATTTATAATTTGTTCATTTGGTTCATGTGTAGCGCATATATCTAAACTCAAATCTTCACACATGCTTTTTATTGTTTTAGGATTAATTAAACCAACACCACTGATTTGAATGCTACTATACCCAATATTTTTGATTTTTTTTAGACTTTCAAATAAATCTTTTTCATTTTGGCAAAAATCTCTAACGGTATAAAGAGTTACTGCAATTTGATTAATTTTCATCTTGATTTACTAATCATTTCTTCTAATTTTTGTTNATATTTTACCTCATCTAAAGGAAGCTCTATTTTTTTTTCCTCTAATCCCGANAGAACCATCGCATTAATTAATTCAACTGAATTTAAACCATCTTTTCCATTCACTAACAGTTTTTCTTTTCCTAGGAGGAAGTTTGTAAAGTTTTGAATAAGTCTTTGATGCTCAATATGTTGATCCAAATCAGCCTTAAAATTAAAATTAATTTTTTCTTTTTTAGGCATCCCAAAAAGTGTTTTAGAGTTTTTAATAAATTCAGTAGATGAATCTATTTTTTCCCATGTAACATTATTATCCTGAATTGTAATTAAACCCTTATCTGATGCAATTTCCAATCTATTTACACCAGGTGCTTCACCTGTTGTTGTAATAAATACACCTTTTAATCCATTTGAATATTTAAAGATTGAAGTTACTTCATCTTCAACTTCTATCTCATGAAAGCGACCTAATCCTAAATCAGTATATACACTATCAGGCATGCCAAATAACCACTGACACAAATCAAGTTGGTGAATACTCTGATTTATTAAAACGCCTCCACCTTCACTTTCCCATTTAGCTCTCCAATTAGACGTCTGATAATAATAGTTTGTTCTAAACCAATTAGTTATTGTCCATTGAAAACGGTGAACTTTACCTAATTCGTTTCCATTAATTAGTTCCTTTATCTTAACATAAACAGGATTAGTTCTTTGATTTAGCATAACAGTAAAATATGCTTTATAATTTTGAGAAATATTAATAAATTCTCGGCACTTTTTACTTGTTATTGCTAAGGGTTTTTCAATTATAACATTAACATTATTTTCTAGAGCTTTTTTTGCTAGATCAATGTGAGATTTATGAGGTGTAGCAATGATTGCCGCATCTATAATTTTATTATCAAAAAAATTATCAATATTTTCAAAAAAAGGAATATTTTCATATTTATTTTTGTATTCTACATTGGAATCAGCAACAGCAGTTAAGATGGCATTTTCTATTTTATTTTCTTGTAATTTTTTAGCATGATTTGCCCCCATGCCTCCTATGCCNACAACACCATATCTAATAGGTTCTTCCATAATTAATTTATGAAAGTATTGGATCTTTTACTGGAATAATTGGTACTCCACCTGGGGATTGTTCTGTGCCAGAAATTTCAATAGTGCTAATATTGCTTCGCCACCTAACACTTAAAGCAAACATTATAGCATCAGCAATATCTCTTGGTTCGAGAAGAGTAAAACCGGACATAAATTTTTTTGCTTTCTTTTTATCTGTAAACGCAGCTTTACCAAAATTTGTTTTTGTTCTTCCAGGACATATTTCAGAAACTTTAACCCTGGAACCGCTAAGTTCAATTCTTAAGCTTTGTGCAATTCTATGGATAGCACCTTTTTGACCACCATAAACAGTACTCATTTGTGGGTATAGACCTGCAAGAGANCCCATTAAAACTACATGTCCCTTTCTTCTTTTTATCATTCCTGGAACAATAGCTTTTAAAGTATGAAGATAAGACTCGACATTTAATCTTGTAGATAATTCAATATCTTGCCTTGACGCTTTTAATATACCTTCAGCCCCTCTTCCAATGCCCGCATTACAAACTACAATATCAACTTTTACTTTGGTGAGTTTTTTATAAATTTGATCCGTGTCAAAGAGATCAATTTGAATGATTTCAAATTTATGTTTTTTTTTCAATTTCTCTAATATTGAAACATCTTTATCAAGAGCATATACTTTTATATTTTCTTTTAAAAATCTTTTAAGTGTTTCTAATCCAATACCACTTGAAGCGCCTGTTATTAAAACACTTTTATATATTTTATTGATCATCTTCCGTTTAAGTATATTTTAATTAGCAATATGAAATTAAATAACAATATAAACAGAATTCTTTTAAAAGAACAATCATTTCCAACTTATAATATTAACAACAATCTCATCTTATATCCAGGTGAAAAAGAAAAAATTACTTCTAAAAAAAGATTAAAAACAGGTATTCCGATAGATAAGGAATTAAAAACTGATTTTTTATTTTTAGCAGATAAATATAAGGTAAAGATTAATTTATAGCTTTTATTACACCTTTAAGCTGATCTAGTCCTTTCATTCTGCCTAATAATGAATATCCAGGTATTACTGGATTAAATTGATCATGCAGTATTGTATGCCCATGATCAGGCCTCATAGGAATTTGTTTGATAGGATGATTATTTTTTTTTCTTTTATTTTCTTCTTTTAATATTGCTTTGATAATAGATACCATGTCCAGACTTCCATTAAGATGATCATCTTCATAAAAATCAAGAGATTTTGGAATATGTCTTATATTTCTTAAATGAATAAAATTTATGTAAGAACCATACTTTTTTATTATATTGACTAAGTTATTTTTTTTATTAACACCAAGGGATCCTGTACAAAAAGTTAAACCTACATTTGTATCTTTTTTTATATTCACAATAAAATTAATATCTTTCTCATTAGAAACAATTCTTGGTAATCCATAAACATTATATGGAGGATCATCTGGATGAATATTGTAATGAATATTATATTTTTTTATGATTGGATAAATTTCTTCNATAAAATCTTTTAAATTATTTTGTAAATCACTATGATTTAATTCTGCAAATTGATCAATCTCATAATTTAAATCTTTAATTGTATACTTTCTATCGTTTGCAGCTAACCCTCCAAGTAAAGACATTTTAAGTTTTTTTAAATCACTAGAATTCATTTTTTGTAATATTTTTTTTGAAGTATGGATGTCTTTGGGTGAATACCTTTTTTTTGCTGTTTTAGATTTCAAAATAAAATTTTCAAATGCACAGACATGAAGATGATTATATTTTAGAGCAAATGCTCCATTTGGTAGTTGATGATTTAAATCTGTTCTCACCCAATCAATCAATGGCATAAAATTGTAACAAATATTTTTAATCTTATTCTTTCCTAAATTTATCAATGACTCTTTGTATTGATCTATGTAATATTTATATCTCCCTGACCTCTTTTTTATGTCATTATGGACAGGAAGACTTTCAACAACACTCCAAGTTAAATTTTTATTGTTATTAATTTTGAAACTTTCAATAAATTTCTTTCTTTTCTTGATTTCGAATGCAGACCATTTTTCACCATATTTTATTTGTGCTAGTGATGATACGATTCCTTCAACGCCTATCTGTCGAATTTGATCCAATTTAGAAGGATCATTATGACCAAACCATCTAAATGAATACAGCATGCGACAATAGTATAATCAATATAATTATAAATAAATACTTTATTTTATTTTTGTTGATTTAAGTTCTAAATCTGAATACATTAAAAAAAATTTAAGGAGGAATAATGAAAAAATTTATAATATTTTTAACTTCTTTTTTTGCTTTACTAGCATCACCTGTTTTTGCAGGTGGTCATGGTGTTACTAAAGTAGCTCTAGTCCCTGGTGGCCCGCACCCTTATTTTGCTGCGTGGGAACAAGCAGGTCTAGATGCTGTAGAAGACTTTGGTTTAGGAAAAGCAGATTACAGAGTCCCTGCAGAGTGGGATCTAAGTCAACAAAACGAGTTAATTGAAAGTTTAGTTGGTCAAGGTTACAATGCAGTACTTGTATTCCCTGGTGATGCAGTTGGTACAAATAAAATTTTAGGTGAACTAGATGATGCTGGTATACCAACAGCCGCTTTAGCAGGATGTGTTGAACAACCAACTCAAGCAAAATTTTGTTTTGGAACTGACACTGGTCACTCAGCTTATCTTGGTACAAAAGAATTAATTAAAGCTTTAGGTGGCAAAGGAAAAATTGCTCACTTTACTGGTTTCTTAGTTGATCCAAATACAACTCTAAGAATCAATGCTGTTGAACAAGCTGTTTCAGAAGCAGGTGGTGGAGTAGAAATTATTCAAGTTATTGCTGATATTGATGCTTATGAACCAGCTGATGAAAAAATTAATGCTTTCATGGCGGCTCAAGGAAGTGAAGTAGATGGTATTGTTACTACTGCTTGGGTTCCTGCTGTTGTAGCAGCACAAGCTTTAACTAATATGGGCGATAAAAGAATTAAAATGGTTGGTATTGATCATGACGAAGTAGTTTTAAAAGCTATTAAAGATGGTTATGTTCATGGAACTATGCTTCAAAACCCATATGGACAAGGTTACATTGGTTCATATGTAATGGACAAAGTTAGACAAGGTTGTGAGTTCAAAGCTGATGCACCTTGGAAATCAACTGCACAAACTGATCAATTTATTGATTCAGGTACTGTATTTGTTGATATTAGCGATGTTGATACATACGTTATGGCTATGAGAGGAATTTCTCTAGAAATTTTAGAAACTTTTGATAGCACATATCTAAACTGTCCAAGTTAAAATAATATGGGGGCATTAAGCCCCCTTTTTTTATGAATAATAAAATTCCTAATTTTGTAAAAACCAATCAGTTTGGTTTACTTATATTGGTAATTGTATTTATTTGTATTTTTTCCTTTTCAACTGATGGATTTACTTCAAGATTCAATATTTATGCTCTCTCAAGAGTAGTTGCTCTAGATATAATGATTGGTTTAGCAATGATGGTAGTTATACTTACTGGAGGTTTAAATCTATCTCTAGGTGCTTTAGGTGTTTCTGCAGCAATGTTTGGTGGTTGGTGTATGGAAAGTATGGGAATTCCTATTTCTATTACAATCATTTTAGTTTTAGCTTTTGGTTCATTTCTAGGNTGGATTAATGGATTTGTAACTGTNAGAACNGGTGTTCATAGTTTCATTGTTACACTGGCAACGATGAGTATTTATTTTGGNTTCATGACCTTGCTNACTGAAGCAGAAGCNTTTAGAAAANTACCAGAGGCTTTTACNGATTTTGGAAGTNTAAAACTTTTNAANAAATATATTTCACCANTANTNATTATTAGTGTGCTAACTTGTTTTGTACTTTANTACATTTTTAAATACACTGATATTGGACGAAAGCTTATTGCAGCTGGAGCTAATCCTGATGCTGCAGAATTATCAGGTATTTCTGTAGATAGAATGTTTATTTATTGTCATATGCTTTCNGGNTTCTTAGCAGCACTTGCAGGTATTATGTTAACAGCAAGAATTGGTGCTGCAATACCNTCTATGGCNGGTCATTTAGGATTTGATTGGTTATTACCNGCTTTNTTAGCTCCAGTATTAGGTGGAACACTTCTTTCTGGNGGCAAGGTTACAGTTTTTGGAACAATGCTAGGAGCAATTCTTGTTACATTAATAAATAATGGATTATACTTAATCGATGTAGGTGAATTCTGGGTAAGATTTTTTCTTGGNATCATATTATTNGGAGCTGTTCTTCTAGATAGAGCNAGNGAATATTTTACTGTTAAAAATTCAATTGTTTCATGAGNGCNCTTTTAAAAAAAGATTGGTTTGGACTNGGCTTAGTTTTAATTTTTGGTTCAATCTTAATTTCATTGTTTAAGCCTGCATTTATTTCCCCATTCAATTTATATGTTTTAATGCTGAGTGTTAGTTTGATGCTCGTTGTGGCAATGTCACAAATGATTATCATTGCAATTGGTCAAATGAACTTATCTGTCGGAGCAATTGGTGGCTTAGTTGCGATTTCATTTACTGGCTTAATGGAAGTTTATAGCATGTCTATTTTACCTGCTGTTCTCATTGGATTATTAATTGGTCTTGCTTGTGGTTTTATAAATGGATACATCACTGTTAAAACTGGCATATCAGCTTTTATTATTACCCTTGCTACACTTTACATTTTTAAAGGAATGAATTTAGGAATAACAGAGGCTCAACCTTTTTATGAAATTCCTGAGGCTGTTAAATTTTTTGGAAATGCAAAAATCTTTGGCCCTATACCTTACTTAGTTATTATACCAATTATTATAACTGTGCTGATGTGGATTTTAATGAATAGAACATCACTTGGAAGGTATATGCTGGCATACGGGAATAATGTACAATCATCAGAACTAATAGGAATATCTTCAACAAAAATAGTTATTTATGCTCATGTTATATCAGGCCTTTTAGCTGCTATCGGTGGAATGTTAGTGGTTTGTAGATTACAACTTGGGACACCCAATATAGGTGATTCTTGGCTATTACCTTCATTTGCTGCTCCNGTAATTGGAGGCGCTATACTTGCTGGTGGAAAAGTAGATGTTATTGCTACTGCTTTTGGTGTGATATTAGTTTCTATAATTTCTCAAGCTTTAGTAATTTTTAAAATTGATCCTTTTTTTGTTCAAATATTTTTAGGATTTATGATTTTATTAGCAGTATTTATAAATAGATACAGAGAATATAGAGAAGAGAGAAGAACAAAGGTTTTTTCAGATGAGTGATTATATTTTAGAACTCAATAACATTACAAAAAATTTTCCTGGTGTTAAAGCTCTTGATAATGCAAACTTTAGACTCAAAAAAAAATCAATCCATGCACTTCTTGGTGAAAATGGAGCAGGAAAATCTACATTAATTAAAATTATTACAGGAGTATATAATCAAAATGAAGGAAAGCTATTTTTAAATAATCAAGAGAAGTCTTTTTCTTCACCTAATGAAGCAATGAATGCTGGAATTTCAGTTGTGCACCAAGAAAGAAATTTAATTAGGAGGTTTTCAGTTGGTGAAAATTTAATGTTAACCAACCTTCCTAAAAATAATTTAGGATTAATTGATTATAATACTGTTGCCAAAGAATCAAAAAAATGGCTCGATATTATGGAGTTGGATATAGATCCAAATACAATAGTATCAGATTTAACAGTTGCAAAAATGCAACTGTGTGAAATAGCTAAAGCNTTATCCTTAGAATCAAAAATACTATTATTAGATGAGCCAACTTCATCATTATCCCCACAAGATACAAAAAATTTATTTGCATTACTTAAACGATTAGTTGCTGAACAAGATGTAAGTATAGTTTTTGTTAGTCACAAATTAGAGGAAGTATTTGAAATTTGTGATGAAGTTACTGTTTTGAGAGATGGTAAAAATGCTTGTGAGTCTGAACAAATTACTAATCTTAATAGACAGAAACTTGTTAAATTAATGATTGGTAGAGATGAACAAATAATTAAATCTAAGAAAAATATTGATTTTACAGATGAAAGTTTACTAGATCTACAATCAATAAACACTGACCTTGGTCATAAAAATATTAATTTAAATTTAAAAAAAGGAGAAATACTTGGATTATACGGTTTAGTTGGCGCAGGAAGAACAGAATTAATAAAATGTGTACTNGGGTTAGATAAAATTAATTCTGGACAGATTTTACTCAACAATAAAGAAATTAAAATTAAGTCTCCAAAAGATGCACTAGAAAAATATAAAATTGGATACATAAGTGAAGACAGAAAAAAAGAGGGATTAATTCTAATGCATGATGTTTTATCCAATGCTGGAATAACAGTCTGGTCAAATTTGAAAAAAATATTATCCTTTTTAAATGACAGTATTGTTTACAATAAAGTAGATCCTTANGTGAAACAACTTGAAGTAAAAACACCTTCATACCAACAAATCGTTTCTAACTTATCTGGAGGTAATCAGCAAAAAATTAGTGTAGCTAAATGGCTAGCTTCTGGAACTGATATATTATTTATTGATGAACCCACAGTTGGTATAGATATAAAAACAAAATCTTACCTTCATGAATTAATTATTGAACTATCTTTAAAAGGNACATCAATAATTTTAATNACCAGTGATATGCCTGAAATGATTAGNTTAGCAGATAGAATTATAACAATGAAAGATTTTAAGGTAGTTGGTGAAACTATCAATAATCATAACTATGAAGAAATGAGTTCATCAATTATGGGNAATATTCATGAATAAAAGACAGCTTGGAAAAACTGATATAAACTTAACAGCTATTGGTTTTGGNGGAGCACCNTTAGGNAATTTATTTGAAAATCTTGATGAACGAAATTGCTATGACATACTTGAAAAAAGCTATGAAAAAGGAATCAATATTTATGATACATCACCTTTATATGGTTATGGATTAAGTGAACATAGATTAGGAAATTTTTTAAAAACTGTAGATGAGGATAGTTATTTTTTATCAACCAAAGTTGGAAGATATCTTACACCAGCAAAAAAAGATAATATAGATAGAGGGAGATTTGCAGGAAGTTTAAATTTTTCTCCTAATCTCGATTACTCTTATGACGGTGTGATGAGAGCATTTGAGCAATCATTACTAAGATTAGCTGTTTCAAAAGTAGATATTTGCTTAATTCATGATGTAGATCGATTTAATTTTGGTGACGAGGTTGATCATTATTTTAAATTAGCAATGGATGGTGCGTATAAAGCCGTTCAAAAACTAAAAGAAGAAAAAGTAATTAAAGCTATTGGAGTAGGAGTAAATGACTCTGATATATGTGCAAGATTTGCAAATGCAGGCGATTTTGATTGTATGGTTCTTGCAGGCAGATATTCATTATTGGATCAAAACGCTCTTAATGATTTTTTCCCTATTGCTGAAAAAAATAATATAGGAATTATTCTTGCAGGAATTTTTAATTCAGGAATTTTAGCTAAAGGTGTAGGTGAAAATATTACTTATTTTTATGATAAAATTCCAGAAGAAGTTAAACAACGATACTTAAAAATTGCAAATATTTGTAAAAAATATGATGTGCCTGTTCCGGCAGCAGCAATACAATTTTGTTATACTAATAAACTTGTCACCTCCATGATTTTAGGCATGGATAGGCTTGATCAAGTGGAGCAAAACTTAGNTTTTTTAAATTTTCCTATCCCTGAAGATTTGTGGAAAGATTTACTTAATGAAAAACTAATTGATGAAAGATGTCCAATATGAAAATAATTGATATTAAAACTCAGGATATTCGTTTTCCAACATCAAAAGATAATTTGGGAACTGATGCTGTTCATGTTGATTGTGACTACTCTGCAACTTATGTTACAATATTTACTGATCAAAAAGATTTAACTGGTATTGGATTAACCTTTACTATTGGAAAAGGTAATGATCTTTGTTGTACCGTCATAGAATATTTTAAAGAATTTATNATTGGAAAANATGTTGAAGAAATAGAAAAGGATATTGCATCCATATGGGAAAAAATTACAAACCACAGTCAATTAAGATGGGTAGGNCCACAAAAAGGTGTAACACATCTTGCAGCTGCAGCTTTTTTTAATGCAATATGGGATTTAATTTCTAAATTTCATAAAAAACCTCTTTGGAGATACATAATAGAATTAGAAACAAGAGACTTATTAGATAAACTCTCTTTTTCTTATATTGACGATGTAATTACTAAAGATGAAGCGACTAAGATAATCGATCAGAAAAAAACAAATTTACCTTCAAATTTAGACGATTTAAATTCCACTATTTTTCCAGCATATACAACAGCAGCTGGTTGGTTAGGATATTCAGATGAAAAAATGAAAAGACTAGTTGAAGAAAATTTAAGTAAGGGCTGGACTCATTTTAAAATGAAAGTTGGTCAAGATATAGAAAGGGATATCCATCGCTGTAAGTTAGTAAGAGAATTAATAGGTAANAAAAATAAATTAATGGTAGATTCCAATCAAATCTGGAGTGTAAATGAGACTATAGAAAATATTGGAAAACTAAAACAGTTCGATATTTTATTCTATGAAGAACCAACCAACCCTGATGATGTATTAGGTTTTAAAAAAATTAAAGATGCACATCCTGACGTTAATCTTGCAACNGGAGAAATGATACAAAATAAAGTTATGTTTAAACAATTTATAGAACACAAATCTTTAGATTACTGCCAAATTGATAGTTGTAGAATAGCAAGTATAAATGAAATTTTACCAGTTCTTTTAATAGCTAGTAAGTTTAATACNCCCGTTATTCCTCATGCAGGTGGNGTTGGTTTATGTGAATATGTTCANCATTTAAATCTAATCAACAAGTTTATAATTTCNAATCATGANTTATTATTAAGTGAATATGCAGAAAGCTGNTCTGAACATTTTGAAAATCCAGCAATAATTAAAGATGGTGGATATGTNACNCCTACAAATCCAGGATATTCTGTAAAAATTAAAGATAGTTCTCTTAATGAATTTGATTATAATAATGGTACTTATTGGAAATAAATGTACGTAGATAGTCATCAACATTTTTGGAAACTTTCAAGAGGAGATTACTCATGGATGACTCCAGATATGAAAGTCTTATATAAAGATTTTTTTCCAGAAGATCTTGAGCCACTTATAAAACAAAAAAATATNACTAAAACAGTAATTGTCCAAGCNGCTGACACNGTTGCTGAAACAGAATTTACATTAAGTTTAGCATCNAAATATGAATTTATTGCAGGNGTGGTGGGTTGGGTTGATNTAGATAGTAACAANGCNAAAGATGATATTGATAAACTTTGTGAGAATAAATTTTTAAAAGGTTTTAGGCCTATGATACACGATATCCAAGATGATGCATGGATGTTAAATGATCACCTAAAAGAAAATATAAAATATTTAAATACAAAAAATTTAACTTTTGATGCTTTAGTTCGACCAAATCATCTTCAACATCTTA
>FUFK010896245.1_pt1 | contig 30496 bp, 45 predicted proteins | sample 1021851 | NCBI WGS metagenome assembly FUFK01 (sample SAMEA51879418, study PRJEB19060) | metagenome | reverse complement strand
GAGGGCTTGGGGTAGCCCTCGCTCGTTTCGTCCAAATATGAGGAGTTATGGACGTTTTGGGGGTAGTTTAGAATCGCCTTGAAGTATGTCGCTTAAGAGTTCGTGTCTGATGTCAAATTTTAACTGCTTTGGTAACTCCTGGTTTAGGATTATCAGATCGTAGATTTTAGGCTTATATGTCCTATGGTTATTGGCAGCGTGTTGGGCTTCGTCTGTGTACCTCCATAAAATTGTCTCGTCATGTTGGTCTGATTCAAAACAGAATATGTAGCGTTCTTTAAATTTAGTCATTGTAAAATCCAATTTGATTTAAAAACTTAACAAAGGCATTGGAGTTTATTAAATCTCTTCTTCTTTGCTTTCGTGGTTGCTCAAAGATGAGCTGGTCGGTTTTAAGGTTGAATAGCTTCTCTGTTCCGTCATTGTAAACAATGGTTCTTGTGCCTTCCCATCCGTCAGAGTGTATATAACGTATCTGTTGCGCCCATTCTTCGTAGGCTTGAAGGCCTCGTTGTTTTTCTACTGCGTCTCTGAATTCAGTCATTAGTTATTCTCCCAAATATCTATGATTTCTTCGTTGGTTGAATCGTCTATATAAACAGTTTTATTGCCTACAGTTATATAAACACACTCTTCTGTGCGTTGATCTATTTTTAATTTATCCATTAGCTTTCCCCTTATTGGTTATGTCTTCCAGCTGGTACTTGATTTCATTAATAAAATTAATGTGGTTTAGGTTCTGTACCTCGTCAGCGTGTGCTAGATATTGTTCTATCCTTGCTAGAGTGCGCTCCAGCCTTTCTTGTACTGGCATATCCTGGAGTATCTCTTCTAGTTGCTTGTGTATGGTTTCGCCTTGCTTACTCATTGGTTTTGCTCCCTTAGTTGTTGCAGTTCTGTTTCTAGTTCTACGATTTCAGACTGCGCCATTAAATGACGCTCCTGTCTGAGTATTGATTCTATGATTATTATTCTTTCCATTGGTTACGCTCTTTTCCATTGGTTAAAAAATGTCTCTCTGCTCCAGTTAATAACCTTTTCTTTTTGTTCTACATCTTCAAATTCTGCATTGTTGATTATTGGTAGAATTACATTTTCAAAGTTATTTAACTCGTGAAAGTCTTTTTTTATGTTGAAGTATCTGTTTTTCATTGGTTACGCTCCCAGTTGATAAAAGAATAAAAAGAAAAAGCCACACATTGCGACACAGTAAAAAAACTGTATCGCATAGGCTTTGTAAATCGTGCGTTTGGTTTTAATCATTATGCGACCTCCACAGATTTAGGCTCAAATGACAGAATCATATTTGCCATGAAGGTGAAATAGTTTTCGCATACTTTCTCAGTTAGCTGGTCGCTAGGGTTCGCATCAATAGAACCCATTTCAACGGCTAGATCAATAATATCACCATGCCAATAAGGAATATTAATTGCTAAACCTTGTAGCCAATCGGTTAAGGCTTCTTGTTTGCCTACTCTCTCCATTAACCATCCATATTCTGAATAGAACCTATCAAATAAATATTTGATTAGTTCATCTTCTGTTGGTTGTTTGCCTATAAAAGCATCCTCAGTTTTTAAACATTCTAAGATGTATTGTTTATAGTTCTGTTTATATTTAGTGTGATGTAAAGCCATTGTTTTCTCCTCTATTAATTAAATGACAAGTACATTTAAGCACACAAATATACACAATGCAAACACTTTATTAATATAAATTCACGATAACCATTAAAAATGCTTTAGAATAAAGGCATGGAAGGGATAGAAAACAATTCAATTATGGAACAAAAAACACCTAAAAAGAGAGGAAGGAAGACAATTAATATTGATTATGATCGTCTAGAGTATTTGGCATCTTTGAACATGGGAACGATGGACATCTGCCGTAATCTCGGCATTTCATGGGATACGTTTGACCGCAACAAAAAAAGAAAAGCGGAATTTGCGGATGCTTTACAGAGAGGAAAAGCTAAAGGATTGCAAAGAGCAACTTCTCGTCTCATGGATAAAATAGATGATGGCGAATTTCAGGCCATCCAGTTCTATTTAAAAAATGCCGATTCGGACAACTGGGCAGATCGTCAGGAAGTAAATCACCAATTAAATCTCTCTAGTGTGTTACAAGAAGCGCAAGGAAGGATAATCGAGGGCGAAAGAGTAAAGGAAGTAACTAATTCGGGGCAGTTCCTAGAAAGAGACAATGACACGAACAAATAACTGGTAATGGCACTACATCTAATCTCCCTAATCTGATTGCCTTTTGACGGGATGCCAGCAATCTTAAACTCTCCAGAGATTGACCCCCCCGTCAAACCCCTCGGGGGTGTGATATATATATACAGTATGAAATAAAATTTTTATAAAAAAATGAAATACAGTCCTCAAGAAGAAAAAGAACTAATGACCTCCATCTGGTCAATCAATATAAAAGATGATCCTCTAAACTTTGTCCGCTTCGCCTTTCCTTGGGGACAGAAGGACACCCCCCTCGAGCACTTTGACGGGCCAAGGAAGTGGCAAGAAAAAATTTTGAGGGATATTTCAATACACATACAACGCAACAACTCTATTGATATGCCAGAGATGTTTAGACTGGCAGTTGCATCAGGTCGTGGAATCGGCAAGTCCGCCTTAGTCGCATGGATCATCTTATGGATGCTATCCACTCGCCTTGGCTCAACGGTTATCGTTACTGCCAACACCGAACAACAGCTACGCTCAAGAACATGGGCGGAACTCGGTAAGTGGCTCACACTCTCCATACATTCTCATTGGTTTCAAAAGACAGCAACGACCATCAAACCCGCAGCCTGGTTTGAAGAAGCACTCATAAGAGATTTAAAAATAGACACAGGCTACTACTACGCACAAGCGCAACTCTGGTCAGAAGAAAACCCAGATGCCTTCGCTGGTATTCACTCCAGCTACGGAGTGTGTTTAATTATGGATGAGGCTTCAGGTATACCCGCACCCATCTACTCTGTGTCAGAAGGTTTCTTCTCAGAACCTACCCCTAATCGTTTCTGGTTTACCTTCTCCAACCCCAGAAGAAACACAGGGCCTTTCTACGACAGCTTCCACTCCAAACGTGCCTTTTGGAAGTCGGAGCAGATAGACTCTCGTGACGTAGAGGGAACAGACAAAGAACTATTCCAACGAATGATAGAACAGTACGGAGAAGACTCTACCGTATCTAGGGTAGAAGTTATGGGTGAGTTTCCGAAGGCAGATGACGATACGGTTATCCCCATGGAACTTATCAACGGAGCGATAGACAGAGATGTAACCTTGACTGCAAGCGAACCGATTGTATGGGGATTAGACGTAGCCAGATTCGGTGGCGACAATTCTGCGCTTTGCATACGACAAGGAAATACAGTTTTAGAAATCATCAGTTTTCAATCTATGGACTTGATGCAGTTATGCGGTGCAATAAAAAATCGTTATGACGACTCAACTGCGATAGAGCAACCACAAGAGATATTGGTTGACGTGATTGGTTTGGGTAGCGGAGTCGTGGATAGATTAGCAGAACAGAATTTACCTGTGCGGGGTGTGAATGTAGCCGAAGCACCGAGCACGAAAAAGAATTATTTAAACCTACGAGCAGAGCTTTGGTTTGCGGTTAAGGATTGGTTGGCGCAGCGTGATTGCCGACTTCCTAATAATGACGAGCTTGCTTCGGAACTCGCTGCGCCTCAATACAAATATACATCATCTGGGAAAATTAAAATAGAAAGTAAAGACGAAATGCGTAAAAGAGGTATAAAATCTCCAGACAAGGCAGATGCATTAGCTCTGACGATGGCAAGCTCGGCTGCATCCTTTGGTGGCAGTCAAGCGTTTATGGGTTATAATTTCAAGAAACCCTTAAAGTCAAGAATATTTAGAGTGGGATAATTTATGGCAAAGAAAAGCACAAAGCAGATCGAAGCAGAAATCGAAATGCAACTGAATGAAGAAACGGACTTAATCAATCTAACGGGAGTCATCAAATCAGAGATGGATGATGCTCGTGATTTTATCTACCAAGTTGGAGAAGAGAGAGCAGAGTCCACCGAATACTATCTTGGCAACGAGCCAGAATCGACAAGCACATTACAGTCTGAGTTTATCTCTACTGACGTTAGAGACACCGTACTCTTTATGTTGCCTTCCATCATGCGTACTTTCTTTGGTACGAAAAAGGTGGTTGAGTTTATACCGAAAGGGCCTGAAGACATTGCGCTTGCCGAACAGCAAACGGATTACATCAACCACGTTATCCAACAAAAGAACAATGGCTTCCAAGTGTTATACGATGCGTTTAAAGATGCACTCGTTAGAAAAACAGGGTTTGTTAAAGTGTTTTGGGATGACTCACTCGATGCAACTACGCACGAGTATTCCAACTTAGACCCCCAATCTTATCAAGCCCTAGTGCTTGATCCTGACGTAGAGATTATCGAAGAAGAGATAACGAAAGAAACGATTACAACTGTTGACCCACTTACACAAGAAGAAGTTACACAAGAACTACCCGTCAGTTACGATCTAACCATACGCAGAGTTAAAGAAAAAAGCCAAGTATGTTTAGAGTCTGTACCCCCAGAAGAAATATTAATATCCAGACACGCTAGAGATTTAAACAGCGCATCTTATATTGCACACCGCATGATTAAATCCGTATCTGAATTGGTTGCTATGGGTTACGACCCCGAAGAAGTAGAAGAACACGCTGGCTATGGCGGTAGTGCAGTTGATCCAGAAGCTTACGAAGAAGTACAAGCTCGTAATCCTTTTGACAACATGGTTTATCCCGACAGGAACGATGCGGGCGGTAAAGACGTTTTATACATAGAACACTATCTGTTCTACGATTTTGATGATGACGGTATAGACGAAAGAATACGAGTATGCACGATTGGCGATGGCTTGCACGTTTTAAACGTAGAAGCATGGGATGATCTACCGATTGTCATGTTCTGCCCTGATCCTGAACCGCATACAGCGATTGGTTCATGTCCAGCAGACTACTTAAAACCGATTCAAGCAGCGAAGTCTCAGATTATGCGAGACACGCTAGACTCATTAGGACATTCTATTTTCCCTCGCATGGCTGTCGTAGAGGGTCAGGTCAATATAGACGATGTATTGAATACTGATATTGGACAGCCGATTAGAGTGCGTGCTCCTGGTATGGTACAACCTTTTAGCGTACCGTTTGTCGGCAAGGAAGCGTTTCCTGTACTGGGCTATCTCGATGAATCTAAAGAGAATCGTACAGGGGTGTCTAAAGCATCAGCTGGTCTCAACGCAGATGCTCTTCAATCAAGCACCAAGGCAGCGGTGTCCGCTACTATGTCGGGAGCACAAGGAAGAATAGAGCTAATTTGTAGGCATTTTGCCGAAGGCGGTATGAAAGACCTCTTCGGATTGGTCAACAATCTGGTTATTAAGCATCAAAACGCTCAAGATATGTTCAGATTGAACGGTAAATTCGTACCTGTTGACCCTAGATATTGGGACACCAACAAGGATATCATCGTAAATGTAGCGATTAGCAAGACTTCAGACGAAGAAAAGTTTGCTATATTGGCGCAATTATCCACAAAACAAGAGCAAATACTGGCTCAGTTAGGCCCTGAGAACCCTCTTGTGTCTTTACAGCAATATTCCAATACGTTGAGCAGAATGATAGAAATGGCTGGATTTAAAGACCCAGAATCGTTCATAAATACTGAAGTTCCGCCAATGCCACCCGCTCCACAAGAGCCACCGAAGCCAGATGCAGCTGAAATGTTAGCGCAAGCAGAGGCTATGAAAGCACAAGTAAGTGCTCAGAAGGCTATGATAGATGCGGAAACAGATCGTATGAAGATTATTATGGATGACGATAGAAGTCGTGACATTGAAGAAGCACAAATACGATTAAAGGCAGCTGAGTTGTTGGCAAAATACGGAGCACAAGTTAATATTGCAGAGATAAACTCTATCATGGAACGAGATAGAGAAACGATAAGACAAAATGCAAAACAACAAGCTCAAGGACTCTTTAACAACAATGTCCCCACACAAAATATATGATATTGAGGTCTTAGAAGGAGACATGGTTTACATTGGCAAGGAAGTATTTGCCAAAGACGAACAACAAGCTTTTGAGATGATGATTTTAATGTTTGGTGGCGAGATTGACGAAGATTCAGAAGTGATTCTTTGTGAAGAGAGGACAATACACTAATGGCTAAAGCAATACGAAGAACCACAGGTAAAGGCGGTAATTACAGACCTACCAAGTCTGGTGCTGGCATGACCAAGAAAGGAGTCGAGCGTTATAATAGGGCTAACCCTGGTTCTAATTTACAAACTGCTGTAACAGGAACAGTAAAGCCTGGTAGTAAAGCAGCTAAGAGAAGAAAGTCTTACTGTGCTAGATCACTTGGACAACTTAAACGTAGTTCTGCGAAGACTAGAAACGATCCTAACTCTAGGATAAGACAAGCTCGCAGAAGGTGGAAGTGTTAAAAAAATCTAAGTATAATCTTATTATGGATATATTAATCGCACTCGTAGTTGTAGCAGTAATAGCTGGCTACTACGTTAAAAAGAAAAAGCCCGAAATTTACAACAAAGTTAAAGAATCTTTAAAGCTATATAAATAAAATGCCAAAAAAAAGAGGACTGTACGCAAACATACACGCTAAACGCAAAAGAATCGCTGGAGGTTCAGGTGAAAGAATGAGAAGACCTGGAACAAAAGGTGCTCCTACCAAGAAAGCATTTAAACAAGCAGCTAAGACCGCAAAGAAAAGAAAATAATCTATGGAACAGGCAGTCCAACTGATTAACGAAGTTGGCTTCCCCATAGCAGCTGCGGGCGGTCTAGGTTTCTTTATATGGAAACTTATTAACCGTATCATCGATGGCATGGAAACTAAGCTTGATACACTTGATGATAAACAAGCTGAGTTAATCTCTCACATGGAAGAAAGACTAGGTACTAAGCTAGACTCACAGCATGGTATCTTGGTTGCCCTTATAGACAGGGTTAGATCGCTAGACAACGAAATCATACGTCAAGACACAATGATTAAGATTTTATTGGGGCAAAGTAACCTAATAGATATGAACAAAATAGCGAAAGCAGACAGAGAAGATCAGAGGAAAGACTGATGAATATGCACAACTTTATATTTACGATAATAGGTATGGGTTTGGTCTTGATCGTTGTTGCTGTGCAACAAATACAAGCCGATGAAATGGTGCATCAATTTAAGAACCCTAGCTTTTCAGGTGTCGGTACATCCAGTCACTATCTAACTATAGAAAACCAAGAGTTCTCAAGAAAAGAAGCGATACGAGAAGAGATCAAAGCTTACCAAGAAGAACTAGAACGTGAAGCCGAAAACACAACATTAGCTAGGTTTATACGCAACCTAGAGAGTAGAATATACGCACAACTTAGCAGACAGTTAGTTGATAATTTATTTGGTGATGCAGCATCGACAAGTGGCATTTTAGAGCTAGAAGGCAACACCATAGAATACAGAGTAGAAGACGATAAAGTAACGCTTATAATTACAGATGAAGAAGGCAACACAACAGAAATTACTGTACCTCTCGGTTCTTTTTCTTTCTAGTTGTGCCTTAATCATACCTCCCCTAGATAACGGAGTACCCCCTATAAGAAACATAGAACCCGCAGAGGTGGGTTCGTTAATCATTACGGAGCTTGCAGAAGTACAATTGCCTGTACGCAAGCCTGTAGTTGCTGTCTATCCTAAGTCCTTCATGGACAATACAGGCCAACGCAGAAGCAACAGTCAGTACGCTAGTTTTAGTACAGCGATTACACAATCACCCGATGCATATTTAATCAGAGCACTCAAACACTCTAACGTATTTGATGTGGTAGAACGCACAGGTTTAGATAACCTAACCAAAGAAAGACAAATCATACGTACAACCAGAGAAAGCTTTGAAGAAGATCAAAAACTAAAACCGTTATTGTTTGCTGGTTTGTTAATGGAAGGTGGTGTTGTAGGTTATGAAACCAATATAAAGTCAGGCGGTGCTGGGGCTAGATACTTAGGTATTGGTATGTCCAAACAATACAGACAAGACTCAGTGACCATATCTTTACGCACAGTTTCGGTAAGTACAGGAAAAATATTATTAGAGGTATTGGTCACAAAGACTGTTCTCAGCGCATCTATCTCTTCAGATGTGTTCAGATTTTATGCAAACAATACGGAACTCGTTGAAATTGAGAACGGTATAGTAGAAAATGAGTCTATAAATATTGCATTGCAAGCTGCGGTGGAGACTGCGGTTTTGCAAACAATAAAGGAAGGCTACGAATCTGGGTATTGGAAACCGAATGAATAAATTAAAACTACTATTACTTCTTGTCTCGTTTAATCTTTATACAGCCGACAATGAGATATACATAGATCAATCTGGTGCTACGTCTAACTTAGACATAGAACAAGTAGGGGGCAGCGGTAATATTATTGGTGGTTCAGATGCTACAGCTGGTGCATCTAATATGACTCCGTTAGACCTAGATGGCTCAACCATGACGTTAGATATATTGCAAAAGGGTTCAACAAATAAATTCCTTGGTGATATATGGGCTGATAACTACACAGGTTACTTCTCATTTATAGGCGATAGCAATACTTTTAATATGTCTACAGATGAAACAAACGCAACTGGAGCAGATGGTTCTAATGTAAACGTACAGGTTACAGGAAACACAAACACCATGACTCTTAATCATGCTATGACTGCACTAGCAGCTAATTTAGACCTAGATTGGATTATACAAGGTGGAGGTAACAGTATTACAGCAGCCATAGATGTAGACGGTGCTACTAACTACATGGATATTGATGGTGATGATAATACAATAACTTATGACGGTGATGGGTATGCGGGTGGATATTTCTACTTAGATCATACAGGTAGTGATAGAACTTTTAATATAGATCAAGAATCCGCATTAGATAATGACTGGCTTAAGATTATCTCTTCTGGCTCTAATGGCACAGTTTGTGTTACTCAGTCAGACTCAACAACTTCATTCGTCTGTTGATATAGGTTCTATATCTGAACTCAAAGGCAACGCACAAGTTCTAAGAGACAAACCCTACGGAGCTGAACTACAGTTCAACATACAACAAATGGATGATGTCCGTACAGAAGCGGGCAGAGTTGCTATAACCTTTGAAGACAGTTCTACAGTTAAACTAACCGAACATTCTAAGTTGGTTATAGATGAATACATCTATGATCCTGACCCGTCTAAATCTAAGATGGCACTTAAGTTTGCAAGTGGTACTGCACGTTTTATTACAGGTAAATTCAACAACAAAAGCAACATAGCCATACGCACACCGACAGCTAATATTGCTATTCGTGGTACAGACTTTACTTGTACGGTAGACGAACTAGGCAGAAGTCTAGTGATATTGCTGCCTGACGAGAACGGATTGTCTAGTGGTGAAATAGTCGTAGCTACAGCTATGGGTAGTGTAACTTTAAACCAACCATACCAGGCAACTACGGTATCTGTGTTTGAGAACAATCCTACTAAGCCTGTAACCTTAGATATATCGTTAGACTTGATTGACAATATGTTGATTGTAAATCCACCGCAAGAAGTAGAACAACAACTGGAAGAAACACAAACACAAGCAACGGTAGATTATTTAGAGTTTGATGATTTAGACATAGACTATCTAAATGAAGACTTTCTTGATGCAGAAGAAGAGTTAGAGTTTACAGAACTGGACATCAACTATTTAGATGTAAACTTCTTAGAAGACCTACTGAATGTATTGGATGCTTTGGCTATAGAAAAAGAAGAAGATGCACTTAAACAAGGTGGTGCTGGTATTCGTATTACGGGTACAGAGATAGGTCAGGACAAAGATACACAAATTACTACAATCGTATCGGGTCAAAACATAAGTTTGACCAGAACAGTCAGTCAAAGTGCAAAGTTAAATTTAGACGGTTCAGGCAGTTATACGGTTATACTGATACAAGACGGTGTAACAAATACAGTTAAAATTAATGGTGGTTCGTCAACAACAATAACAATTAAGCAAGGTTCGGGATGAAGAAGTTACAGTTATTAGGTTTATTGACGTTACTAACCTTACCTCTTATATATCAGCTTACACCACTAGAAATACTAAAACTAAAAGTCTTTGATGCTTGGGTAAAAGAACAACCTACGTCTGATGTGTTTGTAACACTAGACATTACAGAACAAGACGTACAACAAGAAGGTGGATGGCCTTTTCCACGTCAACGCTTGGCAGAAATACACATGGACTTGTTGCATCGTGGAGCTATGGGTGTTGGCTACGTTATAGCATTTAGTGAACCAGATCGTTTTGGTGGTGATGAACAGTTTGCCAATGTACTTGGTTTATATCCTAGTGTGATTGCAATGTTTGAAACAGACAATCAACAATATCCACAAACCACAGGAACAGTCATTCTTGGTGATGATATAGGCGGTGTAATGCTAAAAGGCTCTACACAAAATATAGACATACTGAAAGAAAAAGCCTATCAAGGTATATCGTCTGCACCTATAGACGTAGATGGTTTAACAAGAAGACTGCCACTATTAATGCGTACACCCGATGGGTGGACACCAGCTTTCGGTACACAGATATTAAAAGTTTTAGCACAAGCAGATACCTATGTAATTAAAACAAACGACAACGGATTAGAAGAAATACGGGTCAGAGGACTACCCCCTGTTTCTGTAGATTCATTGGGTCGCAAGTGGATTAGTTGGGTTGATACACCATCCACAACATTACAAGAAATGGATGTTGCAAATAAATTTGTAATTGTTGGAGTTACAGCTAACGGTGTTATGCCACAGTTATCCACACCAGCTGGCTTATTGGAACCGCATAAAGTACAAGCAGCATTGGCAGAATCCATACTGATACAAGACAGTCCATACATACCTGATTATGCGCTGTCTGTAGAGTTATTAATATTAGCTATTTCTGTAGTGCTTATATGGACTGTGTTGAATGTTTTAGGCATAACTCTAGGGGTATCTAGTGCTTTAGTAATAATGACCGCTACGGGCATATATGGCTTCTGGACAGCACAACAAGGTATTCTGATAGACGTAACATGGTCTTTGATTGCAGAATTTATAACTGCATCTACAGCCTTCTATCTAAGATTTAGAGAACAATATAAACTAAGACAACAGATTAAGAAGCAATTTGAACATTATCTTGATCCAAGACAAGTTAAACAATTACAAAAGAATCCTGGTTTGTTAAAGCTAGGAGGAGAAAAACGATATGCTACCTTTTTATTTACTGACGTTAGGGGATTCACCTCAATGTCAGAAACCCTTGAACCCGAAGAAGTAACTTACATTATGAATAAGGCTTTGACTGCACAACAAAGCGCAGTACAAAAGCATGGTGGCATGGTGGATAAATACATAGGCGATGCAATGATGGCTATATTTAATGCACCTTTAGATTTAGATAAACATGAAAACAAAGCTATTGATTGTGCTTTGGATATACAAAAAAACATGGAAACGCTAAACCTAGAGATGGCAGAAAAAAACTTACCACCTGTAGCTATTGGTATTGGTATTAATACTGGATATGCAGTTATAGGTAATATGGGTAGCGAACAAAGATTTGACTACACCGCTATAGGAGATGCAGTAAATACAGGGGCTAGATTGGAAAGCGGTACAAAAGAAGCTGGGGTAGATTTATTAATTGGCTACAATACTGCCATAAAGTCAGATTATAAGTTAAAATTATTAGAACCATTAACAGTCAAAGGCAAAGAAAAGCCTTTACAAGTTTATACAATATAAGGAGTAATTATGCCTAGAGGTATAGGAACATACGGAAGTAAAAGAGGTAGACCACCTAAAAGAAAAGTAAGAAAAACCGTATATAAAAAGAAAAAGTAATGCCTAAGAAAAAGGCAACGCAAGAGGATAAGCGTAAACAAACCGCTGCCTTTTGGAAGTTTATTTTGCAACAAAGGAAAAACAAAAAAGATGAAAGCACTACTTAAAAATTTAGTTGGATCGGTAGCACCCACACTCGGCACAGCATTAGGCGGGCCTATGGGTGGTATGGCTGCAAACATGATTGCAGATGTATTGGGTTGTAAGAACGAACCTAAAGAAATACAGAAAGCTATAGACAATGCTACACCCGAACAAATGCTTGAGCTGAAGAAAGCTGAAGCTGAGTTTGAGGTTAAGATGAAAGAACTGGAAGTGGATGTATTTAAACTGGAAGTACAAGATACACAAAACGCTAGATCAACTTTCTCTAAAGATTGGACTGCTAGAATTATAGGTATTGCTACATTAGGTGGTTTCTTGGGATATATCTTTCTCATAACTTTGCAGCCCCCCGAAGCCAACTCAGAGGCTTTGGTCAATTTGGTGCTTGGATATCTAGGTGGTTTAGCATCAGCTATTATTAGTTTTTACTTTGGTGCATCACATANAAGTGACGACTAACGGTAGATGGAATTGGTACGGGGAGGGTAAAGAAACAATGCAAATATCTGAAGAAGGCATATCATTAATTAAATCTTACGAAGGCTGTCGCTTAGAGGCATATCAAGACTCTGTAGACGTTTGGACTATAGGTTATGGTCATACTAAAGACGTTAAAGAAGGCGATAANATAANCCAAGACGAAGCTGAGTATATGCTACAAGAAGAAATGATTGAGTACGAAGGGTATATCAATGATTTTGTAGAAGTACCGCTAGAACAATGTCAGTTTGATGCGTTGGTATGTTGGGTGTATAACTTAGGCCCTACAAACCTTAAGAACTCTACGTTACTTAAAGTCCTAAATGAAGGTAACTATGACGGAGTTCCAGAACAAATAAAAAGATGGAACAAAGCTGGCGGTGTTATCTTAGGTGGCTTAGTTAAACGCAGAGAAGCAGAGGCTAATTTGTTTGAAGGGAAAGAGTGGGATAAACTGAGCTAATCATGGATGGAATGTTGTTTTGGAACATAATAATTAGTTTGGTATTTGCACCAATCTTTTATACGCTCAAGACTCATGCTTCAGAACTACAAAGACAGAACATCTTAATTAACAGAACACGAGAAGAAGTAGCTAGAGAGTATCTAACCAGAAGTGAGCATACCGTTGAGTTTCAACGATTAATAGATAAAATAGATAAACTTGATGCTAAAATAGATAAATTAATAACAGAGTAACATGGCAGAACCAACATACGATCCATACGCATACAGCGACATAGGCAGAAGAGCATTAGGTGGAGAATATATTGATGCTATGAATTTCTTTTGGTTTGATCCTGTAACTGGAGAAGAAGGACAAACTACAGAAGGATGGAGTCGTGTACCAGATTATGCAAAGCCTTATACTTATTTAGACCCAGCCTCAAGAAACCAAGCTAGAAATACTTTCTATGAAAGCGGTGCTGCTTTTGGCGGTACTGGTGGTTTCGGTGGTGGCATGGGTGGCTTACTAAGCGGTCAAGCTTACGCACAACAAATAGCGGGCGGTATGCCTTTTGAACAAGTAGTAGCACCTGGTATGAGTTTCTCTCCAGATCAACCTATGGGTTATATTGCAGAAGGAGCTACACCTTTTCAACCAAGACCAGCTTTCTTCCCAAGCGTACAAGACCCTTCTGTTGGAATGACGGGAGCAGACTTAGGTTTACCAATGGGAGCGGGAACACCAATGCCAGCGGGAGTTACGTTTGATCCTGAATCTATAAGACAACTACCAGCACCACAAATAGATATTGAAGGATTGTTGGCTGATGTTGATGTGGATGAACTGTTAAAAAATATAGGTTTACAAAAAATACCAGAACCCGTTATACCAGAAGAATTACCCGTTTCTCTTTTATCACCAGTTGAAGAGCCTGTGATACCAGAACCAACTCCTATACTGTCTCCAATAACTACACCATTACAAGTACAAGAGCCTATTGGAAGAGAAATACCAGAAGCCTTAGATATACCTGTGCAAACCTTACAAGATTTGCCTTTAAACTTAGGCTTGCCAATGATTGTAGAAGAGCCTCAAATTTTAGAACCTGTAGTTACAGAAAAATTAACAACACCTTTAACAACACCTTTAGAACCTGTAGAATTCCAAATGCCTAATCCTTTGGCTACTGCTCCAGTAGATAGTCTGGTTCCTTCAGTAGAGGAATCGCTTGGGCTTGTACAGTTACCAACACCAGTAACACCAACAACCGTACCTTTGGCAATACCAGAAGTTAAAACTCCTGTTTTATCTGCACAAGCGCAAGAAAAAATGGATCGTCTTAGCAAAAACATGATAGATGCAATGGGAATAACTGTACCGCAAACTGCAACTTTAGCCACCGCAGCTACACCCCTACCAGCAAGTCAAAAAACAGTAGAATTACCAACCGCCACCAATTTAGGAATTAGTCCATTTGGATTTATTAATCCAGTAGCAAATGTTGAAAGCATCGTTGCTCCGCTTGCTACTAATAAGGTTGGTATGATAAGGGAGAGATAAATGCCTACACATAAAGAAGTCGTAAAAGCAGCTGAAGCTGAGAGAATACTTGAGTCTGATGTTTTTAAAGAAGCTATGCAGTCTTTGAAAGATGAGTATATGCAAGCTTGGTTAAACTCAAAAAACCCAGATGATATTTCTACAAGAGAAAGTTTACACAGGTCTATATTACTAATACCTGAAGTAGAAAAGCATTTGCGTATCATTGCAGAGAAAGGAAAACTCACTAGAGCAAATATAAATAAAGTCCGTAACATCGGTTAGGGCTTTTCTTTTTCCCAAAAATTCATATAAAATACTTATAAATACATATAAGGAGTATTTATATATGAGCAATAACGGAAAACCGACTGCTTTACAAACAGATGGAGAATTAGCTACTTCCGCTTTCGAGAGTTTTTTAACTCCTCAAGAGGAAAAAGTTGTAGAAGCAGAAGAAACAGAAGTAGAGGTTATCGAAGAAGAAGAGCTCCCTGAAGAAGCTGAACTTGAATTAGATGAAGCTGAAGACGAAGAAGACTTTGAATACGATGACGAAATTGATGACGAAGAACAATTAGAGGTTGAAGAAGAACAAGAGCAACCCACTTTATACACCATCAAGGTTGATGGCGAAGAAGTAGAGGTCACGCTTGAGGAACTCCAAAACGGATATTCACGTCAGCAAGATTACACACGCAAAACTCAAGAGCTGTCTCAACAAAGAAAAACTATTGAGCAACAGCAGAGGGAGTTAGCGGAAAGAGATGCTATTTATGCACAGCTGTTACCGAAGATGGAAGCCCAAATATCGGGCGAATTGGCAAACGAGCCAGATTGGAACCAGTTGTATGAAGATGATCCCGTGGGTTATGTTCGTGAAAAGCAACTCTGGGATGATAAAAAAGAGAAACTAGCTGCTGCTCAAGCTGAACAACAAAGACTTCAACAAGAAGCGTTTGAGAAACAGCAACAGCAATACGCACAGATGGTGCAAGAAGGTCAGCAAAGACTCTTGGAGATCATACCAGAATGGCAAAATCCTGAGACAGCGCAACAGGAAAAGCTCGCTATTCGTGAATATGGCATTAACGTCTTGGGGTATTCACCACAAGAGATGGACTCTGTATACGACTACCGAGCATTACTTGGTTTAAGAAATGCATGGCTTAACAGTAAAACTGTTGAGGCTGTAAAGAAAAAACCAACGCAGAAAGCGAAAGCTCGGGTTGCAAGACCTGGTACAACGAACCGACCAAAATCAGTAGCTCCTGTCAAAAAAGCAAAACAACGCTTGGCTAAAACTGGAAAAACAACAGATGCAGCCAAGGTTTTTGAACAAATGTTAAAGTAATTTTAAAGGAGTAAATTATGGCAAAAGTAACTAATGCTTTTGATACTTACACCGCAACTGCTGATAGAGAAGATTTAAGTAATATCATTTACAACATCTCTCCGATGCAAACTCCGTTTATGTCCTCAATCGGAACAAGAAACGTGAAAAATGTGGTGTTTGATTGGCAAACTGAATCTCTACCAACACCTAGTGCTAGTGGAGAATTAGAAGGGTTTGAACTTTCTAGAGCAGCATCAACTGCTACTACAAGGGCAAGCAATGTATGTATGATCTCAAAAAGAGATGCAACTGTAACAGGCTCACAAGAGGCTTCAGATGCAGCTGGTAAGAGATCAGAAATGGCACACCAGTTAGCTATTATGGCTAAAGCACTAAAAAGAGACATGGAAGAAGCTCTATGTCAAAAAGGTGCTAAAACAACTGGTGACGCTACAACAGCTAGGGTAACTGGTGGTTTTGAATCTTGGATCACAACTAACGATTCAAGAGGAACTTCAGGTGCTTCAACTGGTGGCGGAGCTGCTCCAACAGACGGAACTCAAAGAGCACTTACAGAAACACTTCTGAAAGACGTTCTTGAGCTTATGTTTGCTAGTGGTGCTGAACCAAATCTAGCTATAGCTGGCCCTCACAACAAGCAAGTGATTTCTGGTTTTACTGGAAGATCACAAGCTAGGCAAATGATCGATGCTAATACTGTAGAAGCATCTGTATCTATCTACTCATCTGACTTTGGTGAACTAAGAATCGTTCCATCAAACAGATCAAGAGATAGATCACTTCTATTAGTTGATCCTGAGTTTGCTAAAGTTTCTTACTTAAGAAACTTCGAGACAGTTGATATAGCAACTATCGGTGATGCTGATACTAAGATGATCGTAGTTGAGTACGGACTAGAAGTGAGCAACGAAGCTGCTCACGGTATAGTTGCCGACTTAAGCACATCTTAATAGCTTAAATGGAAGGGGCTAGGACTTTGGTTTTAGCCCCTCCTTTTTTTTATAATTAGTGTTAAAATTTAGTAGCTATGGCTAAAAGAACCCTAATTGACAGTAAGATTAATTATTCACACGAATTTGCAACCGAAGATAATAAGGTTGTTTATCACACCGCACAAAATGTCGCTCCTGTTATAGAGCATTGCAAGGCTTTATCAGAGAACAAACCAGGTAAAGATTTTCGCCATGTCGCAGAAGTGCCTATGGTAATATACCAAAAGGCTTTACGAGAAGGTTGGGCGCAAGACAACAANAAATGGAAACAATGGCTCAACGATCCAGACAACAAANTATTTAGAACATGGGGCGGTAAGGTATGACGTATGCAGAATTAAAAACAAACATAGCAAGTTATCTAAACAGATCAGACTTAACATCTGATATAGATATGTTTATAGATAACACAGAAGCAGAACTTAATCGTAGGTTAAGAACCAAAGATATGATTAAGAGAGCAACTGCTACTGCTGACTCACAATACTTAGCTGTACCGTCTGATTGGATGGAAGCTATAAACGTAGAAATAACATCTAATAACTTTAGACCTTTATTCCAACAGTCTATTGAATCATTGGATGTTTACAGACAAGCAAATAACAACGTAGCTGGCGAGCCAATTTATTTTGCAATCGTTGACGATTCTATTGAACTTGCCCCTACTCCAGACACAAGTTATACATTACAATTAACATACTATGGATCGATTGATGCACTCAGCGATTCTAATACAACGAACTTTGTGTCTACAGGACATCCAGACGTTTATTTATATGGAGCTTTAAAACACGCATCAATCTTTTTAATGGAAGATGAGCGAGTGCCATTATTTACTGCTCAGTTTGAAAAAGCATTAGAAGAAATGCGACTTGAACAAGAAAGAGCTGAGTTTGGTAAAGGTTCTTTGTTACAAAGAAGAAGAACTTATGGCAAAGCTAAGAAAAACATTTATTATTGGAATAATAATTAGGAGCAATTATGGCTGGATTTAGTGATTATTTAGAAGACAAAGTATTGGATCATGTATTTGGTGGAAATGCTTATACAGCACCAACAACTTTATATGTTGCTTTGTATACAGTAGCACCTACCGATACTGGTGGTGGTACTGAAGTAAGTGGTGGTGCATACGCAAGACAAACTGCTACTTTTAACGTATCTGGTACTGACCCAACAACAGCAACAAACGCTGCTGCTGTTGAATACCCTACAGCTACAGCTGATTATGGAACTGTAGTTGCAGTTGGCATTTTAGATGCTCTTACAAGTGGTAACTTACTTGCATACGCAAGCTTAACTGCTTCTAAGACTGTATCTTCAGGTGACGTATTCAGATTTGACGCTGGCGACTTAGATATTACGTTAGCATAAAACCATGGCCTCAGTAGGCTACGGTTTATATACATACGGGAAGTCCCATTACGGACAGCCCGTTTATCACTTTGGCGCAGCCACAATAGCACAAACGTCTTCAGCAACCGCTGTAGGTCGTTTTGTTATTACGGGTGCTGCCACTTCGGCACAAACTTCAGGATTTACTGCAACGGGTAGATTCGTCATTACAGGCGCATCTACAATCGCTGCAACTTCAGGATTTACCGCAGAAAGCTCACTTATACATGATGGTGTAGCTACGATTGCTGCTACCAGTAGCATGACTGCTGTGGGTACACAGATTGATTTAGGAGCTGCCACTATATCGGCAAGCTCTGGAATGACAGCCACAGGACACCAAATAGATCGTGGTGTAGTGTTAGGCCCCGCTATTTCCAACATGACTGCTACAGGCAGATTTACGGTAGCTGCTAGTGCTACAAGTGCTGGAGTATCAGGATTTACTGCGGTTGGACATCAAATAGACAGAGGTTCTTCTACCATAGCACAAAGCAGTAGTTTTTCTGCTATTGGTGGGCTAAAATGGTCTGAGCAAACAGTTCAGGCTGATACATGGACAGATCAGACGGTTACGACAACATGGACTAACCAGTCTAATCCTTCTACAACTTGGACTACATTAAGCAAAGATGAAGCAGCTTAAAGGATAAGATTTATGGCAGATACATATACTACTAATTTAAATTTAACAAAACCCGAAGTCGGAGCATCGACAGATACTTGGGGTACTAAAATTAATGCTGATTTGGATACGGTTGACGGACTTTTTAGTTCTACTGGTACATCCGTAGCGATGAACCTAGACGGAGCTGTTATTGACAGTTCTGTTATTGGTGGCACTACTGCTGCTGCGGGAACTTTTACTACATTAACTGCTAGCACATCTATTACAGGCACACTTGCTACAGCAGCTCAACCAAATATTACAAGTGTTGGTACTCTTACAGGTTTGACGACTTCAGGTACAGTAACTGCAACAGATTTATTAATAGATACCGATGTTATTGTTACAGATTCCACAAATGACCGAGTAGGCATAAATAAAACTTCCCCAAGCACTACTTTAGATGTTGGTGGTAGTGTTCACTTTTCATCTGTTTTAAGAGCTACAGGAGATGGTTCTGCGTCTGCTCCTTCTATTCAGCCTGGTAATGATGGTGATACTGGTCTCTTTAGACCAACAACTAACACGATTGGTTTTTCTACAGCGGGCTCAGAAAGAATGCGTATCGATTCCTCTGGAAGACTTTTAATTAATAGAACTTCTGCAACAGGCTCTCTTTCTTTAGAATCACAAGCTCCTTCAGGATTTAGTGTTGGTTCAGGTTTTCATAGTGCTTCTACACAATCAACCATTGAGTTTAAAGATGCAAATACTACAGCTAATTATAAAGTGCGTATTGGTTCTGAAACTGACGATATGGTTCTGTTTGCGGGAGGTTCAGAAAGAATGCGTATTAATTCCTCTGGAAACGTAGGTATAGGAATTGCGAGTCCTATTCATGAGTTACATGTAGCAAGTGCACATCCAGTAATAGCATTACAGGATACAGACTCAACAGAGCCGTTAAATACTTACATTGATTTTTTGGATAGCGGTGACAATTCACATGGTTATGTAGGCTACGGAAGTTCGTCTAGTGATTTGTTGCAAATAGCAAATAGATATGATGACATTGTTATGTATACAGGGTCATCTGGTTCAGTTTCAGAAAGAATGCGTATCGATTCTTCTGGAAACGTAGGTATATCAATCGACCCAGAAAATACTTATACCAGTTATACAGCTTTAGAAATAAGTCGTTCAGGTTCTATTTATGCTAATAATGCTGCTGATGATTTAAATATTGGAACTAACTTTTATTTAGAATCAGGTGGTAATTGGAGAGCCAAAAACACAGAAACAGCTTCTTTACTGCAATTTGATAATGGTGCTGTTAATATCTATACAGCAGCTTCTACAACAGCAGATAATAATATAAGTTGGAATCACAAAATTTCATTTCCGAATTTAGGAGGAATTGCATTTAACGGAGACACAGCACAAGCTAACGCACTTGACGATTATGAAGAAGGTACTTTTAGTGGAACTACAACAGGTTCAGTTTATAGTGGTACATATACAAAAATTGGTCGTATTTGTCATGTTAGTTTTGAAGTAGATAATTCTAGTAGCACAGGCACATCAATAGCAGTTGTGCCTTTTTCAGCAAAAGCGGGAACTGCTGTTAATGGGGCACAACCTACAAAAAATACAAGCAACTCTAATAATAATGTTTATGTAGCTATCTATAATGGTGGCTCAACTGTTTATATCTATACTAGTACAGGCACAACACAAAGCGTAACAACAGGAAGTATTTCTGTTAACTTTGTTTATGAAACAGATTAATAACTAATATGTCTAGTGGATTCTAGGCAAGGAGAAAATAAAAATGGCAATAACAAAAGAAACAGTAGAAGATAAAATAGAAATAGTAGGCGAACATAAAAACATACAAGTTCGTACTGCTACAGTAATTAAAGAAGATGGAGTAGAGCTTACAAGGTCTTTTCATAGGCACGTAGTTGAGTGTGTTACATCATCTTATGATGGTAGTTCATGGACACACACAGACACAGACATATCTGGTGAGTCTTCTGAAGTACAAGCAATCGCAAATGCAGTGTGGACAGATGAAGTAAAGGCTGCAAAAAGAACTGCTAACGAAGCAGCTTTATCATAAACAAGGAGAATAAATAATGGCAATTAATTATGCATGGGATGTGAGTACTGTCGACACTTACCCAACTAAAGACAGCAATAGTGATGTCGTGTATAACGTACATTGGAGACTAACAGCAACTGATGATGCTAACACAGACTCAGATGGTAACAACTGGACAGCAGATGTCTATGGAAGCCAAGGTTTAGATACGGATGATATCTCAAGCTTCACAGCCTTTGCAGACTTAACAAGCTCTGACGTACAAGGTTGGGTTGAAGCAGCTTTAGGAGCTGACGAAGTTACAGCTATGAAAGCTTCATTAGATGCTCAGATAGCTGAGAAGATAACACCAACAAGCGTTACTAAGACTATAGGATCATAAGTGAATGGCGTTACTTCCTATCACTCCTCCAGCTGGAATCGTCAAGAACGGGACTGATTACGGAAACAAAGGCCGTTGGGTAGACGGGAATTTAGTACGCTTTGAAAATGGCTACCTAAAACCTATAGGTGGCTGGAACAAATTAAGAAACACAGCTTTAACAGGCGAACCCATTGGAATGTATGCACATTCCGATAACTTGGGTGCGCCTATATTNGCTGTGGGTACAAGGCAAAAAGTCTATGTACTTTANGACAATACTTGGACAGACATCACACCAACTGGTTTCGTAAACGATGCTAGTAATGATCCTTTGGGTTATGGTGCTTATCAATACGGTCAAGAAGACTACGGTGATGCTAGAAGTCAATCGGGTTTACCCCTAGATACAGGTCATTTTGCTTTTGATAATTGGGGTGAAGATTTAGTCTTTTCTTTTTCAGGCGATGGCAAAATATACAAGTGGTCGCCAAACTCTGGCGGTACAGCCGATACGATAGCTACAGCAGTAACCAATGCACCTGTAGGTAATCAGGCTATCATCGTAACCAATGAAAGACATCTAGTAGCTATTGGTTCTGCAAGCGATCCTAGAAAGATTGCTTGGTCTGATAGAGAAGACAGAACCAACTGGACATCAAAAGCCACTAACTCAGCGGGTGATCTACAAATCCCTACGGGTGGTAGAGCANTNTACGCAGTTAAGTTTGGTACAGATGTNATNATATTTAGTGATACAGGCATAGCNAGAATGTANTANACAGGCAANCCTTTTATNTANGGNATAGCTGATGCGGGTTCTAACTGTAAAGCAGTAGGCAGAAGAGTTATTGTTTCTACAGGATCATTCATGGCATGGATGGGTGAGAACTCATTCTTTGTTTACGATGGACAAGTTAGAGAAATACCATGCGAAGTTCACGACTATGTATTTGACAATCTAAACCAACAAGGCAGAGCTGCTAGTTGGGGTGGACACAACTCTAACTTCAACGAGATATGGTGGGGATTCCCAAGCGGTGATGGACAATACACACCGAACAAATACGTTATATGGAACTACAGAGAGAATACATGGTCTATAGGATCATTAGATCGTGGTTGTTGGATTGACCAAGGTGTATTTGATTACCCTATAGCGGGCGATTCTAGTGGTTTTGTATACGAACACGAATCACAATTATTGGCTAACTCTCCAGACTTAGGTACATCTGTACCTTTTGCAACAAGTGGCCCTATAGAGATTGGCAATGGCGACAGGTACGTTCAATGCAATCAGATTATTCCAGACGAAGAAGCAAACACCTTACCTGGTGTGACTCTTAGTTTCAAAGGTAGATTTACACCTCTAGGAAGCGAGACTGACTTTGGCAGTTTCACCTTTGAAAGTGATGGTTATACCGATGCAAGGTTCTCAGCACGACAGGTACAAATGACAGTTACAGGAAGTACAACACAAGACTTCCAAGTAGGTAATATAAGGTTAGATGTCAGGAACAGAGGCAGAAGATAATGGACTTATCCTCACAACGACAGTACATACAACGTGCAATAAATGTTAAATATTCTTTTGCTGCAACTACGCAACAAACTATATATACAGCACCTAGCGGTGGTGATTTTGATTTTGCTATTATCAAAGGCTTTTTAGCTTGCGACCATGGTAATCAACAAACAAATTTAGACGTATCAATAACCGATACCAGTTCTAATGAATTTTTTATCTATAAAGAAAAAAACATATCAGCACACGCTACAGAAGAATTACAAACCAATGCGGGGATAATTTTGCAACAAGGCGAAATTGTCAAAGCACAAGTTAATCATGCAAACATAGACTTATATTTAAGTATTATTGAATATGCAAAAGGTGACTGATAACGTAGTTGACTTTAAACCCGAATGGGAAATGCAATGGATTCGTTGTAAACCTTACATAGAAGAGGCAATAGAAACACAGGATTCCTATACAATTAAAGATGTAGAGGATAAAATAAGTAATGGATTGTTCCATTTGTGGGCTGGTAAGAAGTCTGCAATGGTAACAGGGTTTGCTGAATATCCACGAGTAAAAGCATTAAATTTAATATTTTGCGGTGGAGATTACGAAGAACTCGAAGAAATGCTACCATCTATAGAGTTTTTCGCTAAGTCAGCTGGATGCACAAGGCTGTACGGAGGCGGAAGAAAGGGATGGTTAAAGAAAATAAAGCATTTGGGTTTTGAAGATGCTTATTTAATTAAGAAAGATTTGTAGGTAACAATATGGGAATAGAAACAGTAATAGCGGGAATTGGAGCAGCAGCAGCAGCTAAGTCTGCTTTTGATCCAGAAACAGGTCAAACTACACGAACTCAAGAGTTAAGCCCTGAACAGCAAGCTATGTTCAGAGAAGTTTATGGACAAGGTAGGGCTTTAGCAGCACAACCTTTTGTACCTTACACAGGTGCAAGGTTGGCTGGGTTTAATCCAGATCAGCTTAGAGCATTTCAAGCTACTCGTGGTTTGTTTGAGTCAGGTATGGGTTATGATCCTATGGCTGGATTGGCTGGACTTGCGGGTGCTGAAACACCACAAATCGCACAAGTACCATCTTTATTAGAAACAGACATATCTGCCTATCAATCACCTTACACTCAACAAGTTATAGAAACTACGTTAGGCGATATAAGAAGAGAACAAGACATAGCACAACGTAGAGCACAAGAATCAGCGATTCGTGCGGGTGCATTTGGTGGATCACGTTCAGCTATTATGGAAGCTGAAGCCACTAGACCTTATGTGGAACAAGCAGCAAGAACCGCAGCAAACTTGAGACAAGCTGGATTCGGTCAGGCTTTGGGTGCTGCACAACAAGACATCGCAAGACAGCAAGCCAGAGCGTTTGCACAACCAGAATTAGAACTAAGATCAAGAGCACAAAGAGCTGGATTGCTTGGTGGATTACAGTCAGAGCAAGCCAGAAGACTTGGAATGTTAGGCGGTATAGGAACACAACAACAAGCGTTCCAACAAGCAGCATTGGATGTTCCGTATCAAGAATTCCAAAGAGCATTGGCTTACGGGCCTCAACAGCTTGGTTTATTATCAGCAGCAGCGGGTCAACCTTTCTTTACTGGCCAAACTTTAGGTTATCAACCTAGTGCGTTAGAAGGTGTTTCTACTGCTCTTAATATATTAAACCAACCGTTTATGAGTGGTTTGTTTGGTGGCTCTAGCAATACTGGTGCTGGCACAGGATATACTGGTAGCTCTACTGCTAGAGCTGGATTTAGTGGTTTAGCATAAGGATTAATTATGGCAAACAATTCACTTAGACAATTATCAGATGCTTTAAATATTGCAACTGCACAACTATCTGGCGATCCACAAAGGATGCAGATGGCTTTAGGTATGCAACAAAGTCGTAAGTTGCAAGAAGAAGCAGCAGCGAGACAGCAAAAGTTACAACAGTTTGCACAAGCAAATCCCTCTCTTGCCAAAATGTATGAGTTGTTTGGTGAAAAAGGATTACAACAAGGTTACTTGCAACAACAAGAACAACAACAAAAGTTGATAGAAAGACAACAGCAAATACAAGCATTGCAAGGTGCTGGTTTTTCAAATCAAGAAATAAATTTGGTTTTAGCTGGAGTTCCTACAAAAGATGTTATTGATTTTAGAGAAACGGGCGAACTATCAGGTCAAGAATTAATTAATAAAGTAGAAGAAAATGTTGAAACTACCATAGAGCAAACAGGAATTCTAAATACATTTGCAAATTTAGATGAAGCATTTGGGCCAGTTGATGCAGCGCAAGAGGCATTGAGTAAGGCTACAAGGGTTCTTGGTTTCGATGTTGAGGCTGAAACTGGAGCAGCCGTAAGAGCAAGAAATAGTCTAAATACAGAAATTTTAGCAAATTTAGCTGCTGACTTTACTGGAAGACCAAATTTGTTAATTTATGAAAACCTTAAAGGCAACTTACCTATGTCAGCAGCAACGTCAGAGGCGGATGCAAGAGAAAAATATATAAATGTTAAAGATCAAGTAGATGCTAGAATAAATAATCTTAAACAAGGTTTAAAATCTACTACTGTTTCTGATTCAGACAAAGAGAAATATAGAGAAGAATTAAATAAAAGCATTTTGTTGTCTAAAAAATTAGATTCAGCAATTTTAAGTTTATCTCCTAAAAAAGAAGAAACACTAAAACCAACAAATTTGGATATGCAATCTGAAGGCTTCTATAGCTGGATATACGAATAATAATTATGCCTAGCTACGAAGAGCTAAAAAAATCAGAAAACAAACAACAGGTTTTTGAGCAAATAAAATCTGATGGCTACAAACTCCTGAAAGAAGGAAAAATTGATGCCAAAACATACTATGCCAAAACTAGAAATGTTGGTATAGAAATGGGTTTAATTGATCCAAATGATTATCCAGGCAGATTGCCACCATTTGCAGAAGGTTTTTTAGAAATAGTTGGTGGTATTGGTGGTGCTATAGGTGGTGCAGTTTTAGGTGCTCCAGCTGGCCCTCCTGGTATTATTGCTGGGGCTACCGCTGGTGCTGGAATAGGTGCTGGAGGTGCTTCTTTGGCAGCCGATTTTCTTGGTGATTTATTAGCTCCAGATATGCCATCCCCTAGTGCTGGAGAAAGAGCGAAAGATGCTGTAGTTACTGGAGCGGTAGATGCTACTTTGACATTAGCAACACCTATAGCTGGAAAAGCATTAAAACCATTTGTTACAAAAGTTGTTGACAGGGCTTTAGACAGTAAAGCAAAAATAGCAGCACAAGCTCCTGATGCTGGTACAAGAATTAGTGCCTTAGAAAGACAACTTGGTTTGACAGAGGAGGCTGGTCAACAAGCAAAAAAATTAGCGGAAGAAGGAGTAGAACTTTCTTTAGGTCAAGCAAGCTCTTCTCCGTTTGTGAGAGGTGTTTATAATTTGTCTAGTCGTATGCCTTTGGCTGGAGCACCAGGACAAAAGCAATTATTAAAAACTTTTGAACAAGTAGATACTGCGTTAAATAAAAGAATAGCACCAACAGCTAGAGTAAATCCTTTAACAGAAACCGAAAGATCAGAACTAATAAAAGAGTTTGGTATGCAGTCTTTCAAGGATTGGAGAGCTTCTTATAAAGCTGTGTATAAAAAAGCAGAACAAGAAATGCAAAAAAGAGGTGATTTCTTTGATATAGAACCTTTAAGAAGAGTTGCAGCAAGAAATTTACCTAGAAGTGAATTTGAAAAGATGCCAGCAGATATTCAGAATTTAATGTTAGATGTGAATCTGTATGGTGATTTTTTAGTTGCTGGCAAAAGAGGTTTAGAAAAAAAGGTTTTAAATTATGATGACATAAGAGCATTAGATTTTAGAATCAAAGACTTGTCTAAAAAATACGATCCAGCAAAAAGTCAAACACCAAATAATCTTGCGTATAGAGCTGTAACAGCAATGCAAGATGAAATGAAAAGGCAATTAAGAAATCCAAATACTTCTCATGGAAGGCTTTTGTCTTCTGGAGATAGATTGTTTAAAGAATATATGTCGGTGGTTGAAGGTAAAACAGGTAAAGAGTTCCAAAAGGCATTAAGTAGAGGAGCATTAAGACCTGGTGTTGGAAGGCCTCCTTCACAAAGATTAGAAGATTTATACAAAAACACTTTTGGTGATGCTAAATCACCAGAAGCAGTTAAAGAACTAAGAACTCTTATTGGAAAAAGAAGAGTCAATCAACTTGCTGCAAATTATTTAGATGATGTGTTTACAAAACATTTAAGAGGTGAGCAAAGAAATTTTGAAAAACTATATAAAGAACTTGGTTTTGATAATGTTAAGAGTAAAAAGTTTGAAGCTACTAAAGAACTTCTTAAAGACTATACACAAACTTCAGCTGATGATTTATACAGTTTCTTAAACATTCTCAAGGAATTTCCAGAGGCTTTGCCAGATGTTAATACATTTATACTAAGGTCAGGAATATTGAGATCAGCTCAGTCTTTAGGGCCAACAGCCTTAATAGGAACAACAGGAATAAATGTAGGTGGTGGGGTTGGAGCTATAGCTGGGTTTGGTTTATTGAGAGCTTTAAATGCTTTCTTAGCTAGACCATTTAACAAGAATCTTATAAAGAACATAGACAAAGCTGGGCAAGACAAGAAGAAAGAATTTATACAGAGATTCCTACAGTCGTTACCTAAGTTACCAGATGTACCAGTTAGTGCTATAGCAGTTCAGCCAGCAGTACCATTGGTGTCTGAACAAGTACAGGAGTCCATGCGACAAGAATAAACCATGTCAAGAACCACAGAACGGGTTGGTCGTTCTGGCGAGTATTTCGTAGCATCACTTCTCTCTCAAATTTCTGATACCGTACTCATGGTTCCTCACTCAGCGGAAGCTGACGTACTGTTTCAATACAACAACACACTCTACAAAGTCCAAGTTAAAACCAAGACCAAGATAGAAAAGCACAGAGCGAACTGGCGGTTTGATATGCGTAGAGGATCGCACACTAAAAACCGTAGTTACGAGAACGGTGCAATAGATATCTTTGCCTTTGTCTCCCTAGAACACATGAACGTGGTATTTCGTAAAGCAGACGATACCAATAGCGTTACGATTAAAGACGAGGAGATGCAGAATAACAACCCCATAGACAACATATTAGACATACTGGATAAAGTACACTATACTGCCTAATAACGCATTAGGGAGATGTTATGAAAACTTTAGACGAAATGTTTATGGTCTATGTCAAAGACCTNAAAAGAAGACAAATCAAGACTGTTGATAAGATAGAGCAAGTCTATAAAAAGAATATCAGTCCTGTATTGGGCGATAAGAAGATAGANGAGATTGTTCGTGGAGACATAGCACAGTTACACTTTGATATTAGCGACAGAGCACCTTCTCTGGCTAATAAGTGTTTATCTATTATAAAAGCCATTTATAACCTAGCCATTACATTATCATTGGTAGTTATAAACCCAAGCACCAATATACCCAAGAACAGGGAGAACAAACGCAAGCGATACTTGACGAATGAAGAGCTGTTAGCAGTCAGAGATCAGCTGAATAAATTAAAAGATGACCAAATCTATCAGAAATCGGTTGCCTTTATCTGGTTGCTAATCTTAACAGGTGCAAGGAAGGGGGAGATAGCCAAAGCTAAGTGGACTGACCTGGTAGGTAACACACTCGTTATCAAAGATCACAAGACAGACAGGTACGGAGAGGATCGTATTATCCATCTAACACCTATGGCAATGGACATAATCAATCAGCAAGACCGCTCCTCTGAATATATCATTGGTATTAAAACACCGAGAAGAACGTGGGAAACCATCAAACAAGCTATTGGTTTAGACGATATAAGACTGCATGACATTAGACACAGTTACGCATCTTGGTCTTTGCAAAAGATTAATCTATCAGAGGTAGGTAACTTGTTAGGCCACCGAGATCAGGCAACCACCCAGAGATACGCACATATTCATCAAGACAAAGCGATAGCCAATGCAAACCTTGTAGGAGAACACATACAAAACATTATTGATGGTGAATAATGTTATGTTTCCTTTCTGTCTGTGACAAAGATTTGTTTGGCAGAGTCCATAGATATATCGTATTCATCCGCTAAGAAGGTAAGTTTCTGTCTTGGAAAAGACTCCTTATCTTCTATAGCGTTCATTACGATTATCTTCTTAGTGACATCATCATAACCATTCCAGTTAGAAACCTGACTTAAACTGCGACCACAAATACATTTGGTTCCAGCTCCATACGTCAAGCTACATACTGATATGCAAGGATTGTCTCTAAGGCTCGTAGTCTTGCCATCTATCTTTACCTTATCTATATATTGGCTCATTTATTTTCCTCCCGTATTCCTTCGGGATTGCATCCGTAGACCATCTCTAGTTCCAAGTCTATATAATGCTTGGCTTTTAATAAGTCCTCTACCTTGTCTTCTTTGTTTCTGGTTATGTATTTAACACAGTTACCCAGATTCCAAGACAGATCGTTAGCATATATATACTGCGTAGGAGTGATCTTCAGACTCCTATAGTGATCGCCTCCAACCTGACGATTGGTGGCTTTGTTATCTTTTTTAAAGTTTTTCATCACTTGTTATTGATATTTTAGTTAAAAAATGTATTATTAGCAATCAAAGAGTACAGAAGGGAGCAATAATGGAAAATATGGAAGATAAAACCAGCAAATTTCTTGACACGAGAGAACTAGCAGCTAGATGGAAGATAAGTCCCAGAACCCTAGAAAATCAAAGGGGTAAAGGACAAGGGCCTGAGTTCTTTAAGATCGGTGGCAAGGTGCTTTACGATATAGATTATATAGAAGAGTACGAGAAGGGAAGACTGGTACACAATGGCGCACGCTAAACTAAGTCCTAGTGGTTCAAAGATATGGATGGCTTGTCCTGGTATGCCTAACCTAGCTATGGAAGTCCCTTATTCAACAAGTTTGCCAGCTGCTACAGGTACGCTCGTACACAGTATGACAGAGATGTTGTTAAAAGATCGTTTAGAAAACGTAACACTACAAGACTATTGGTTAGGCAGAAAAGAAAACGTAGAAGATTTTGAAATAGAAGTTGACGAAGACATGATTAAGTGTGCTGAAGTCTATGTAGATTACGTCAACAAAAGAAAAGAAGAATTAGATGCAAAGATGCTGATAGAAGAAAGAGTCAGCATGGAAGAGATATCAGAACACATTTGGGGAACAGCAGATGCGATTTTGATAGGCGAGAAAGAATTAGAGATTATAGATTTAAAATCAGGTAAGTTTCCTGTAGACGTGGAGAACAATACGCAGTTATTAATCTACGCATTGGGAGCTTTATCAAGATACGGTAACGAAGACACAGTAGTTACCATGACAATAGTACAACCTAGATCATGGCACAAAGACGGTGCTATACGATCTTATTCCATGTCCGCAGCTAATCTAGTGGAATGGGGTTACGAGACTTTGAAGCCAGCAGCAGATGCTTGTGACGAAGAAGAACCGCAATACAACCCAAGCAAAGAGAATTGTAGATTCTGTAATGCGAAGGATATTTGCGATAGTTATAAACAATATGTAGGAGAAAAAAATGACTGAT
>FUFK010061042.1_pt1 | contig 30506 bp, 39 predicted proteins | sample 1021851 | NCBI WGS metagenome assembly FUFK01 (sample SAMEA51879418, study PRJEB19060) | metagenome | reverse complement strand
CAGTTTACAACGGTTGGTCACGATAACACAGATACATACACTGTTATTTTAGCCATGCGTAAGAACTATGGCTGAGCGTAAGCGAGATAAACAACCGCCAAAAACTAAGAAGTATTTCCGCTCCACCAAAAAGGGAGCGGGAATGACTAAGGCAGGTGTGGCTCGATATCGTAGAGAGAACCCTGGGAGTAAACTAAAAACGGCTGTTACAAAAAAGAAGAACTTGACAGCTAAAGAAAAAGCAAGACGTAAATCGTTTTGTGCTAGAAGTGCAGGTCAAATGAAGAAGTTTCCAAAGGCAGCAAAAGATCCAAATAGCCGTTTGCGACAGGCTAGAAGACGGTGGAGGTGTTGATGAAAGAAGTATTACTAGGCGTTACCACAATGGGAGTCTTTGGTGTTTTGTCTTGGATGGCGTTCACATTGATTACTGTGGACAAAAGAACAGAGGTTATGTCTGTAAAGATTGAGCAGAATAATGAAATGCTGAAGCCTCTTTGGGAAGACTTCATCAGAAGGAGTGCAACATATGACAATAAGACGATCAAACATGGAGAAGCAAGTGTCAAAGTCTGGAAGTAAAAAAGATGCGTGTTACCACAAGGTAAAAGCTCGCTATAGGGTCTTCCCTTCAGCGTATGCCTCTGGTGCCATCGCAAAGTGTCGAAAGGTTGGAGCAGCCAACTATGGAAAGTCCACGAAGAAAAAAGCTATGGGTGGAACCATAGAGGCAGATCAGCCAAGAAAAAGACCATTACCAAGAGGGTTTAGGAACGGCAAGAGTGTCATTATAGCTAAAGGCTGTGGTGTTGTTGATGGTGGTAAGAGAAAGCAAACTAGATTGTTCTAATGGCTGTTCGTAAGACAAAAAAGGGACTCGCTCTCAAGAGATGGTTTAAAGAAGACTGGAAAGATGTTCGCACGGGTAAGGCGTGTGGTAGACAAAAAGGGGAAAAGAGGGGCACTCCATATTGTAGACCCTCTAAAAGAATAAGTAAGAAAACCCCTAAAACAGCTTCCGAGATGACTGCTTCTGAAAAAAGAAAGCGGATAGCTCAGAAGAAGAGACTTGGTCAACCTGCGGGTAAACCAAGAAGAGTTCAATCATTAAGAAGGAGAAAAACAAAATGATTAGTCCAAGAAAAAAGATGGGAATGGTTAAAAAATACAAAGGCGGCACTATTAAAAAAAGTAAGGGCGGTGCTATAAAGCAAAAGATGAAAAACGGTGGTGTAGCCATGACTATAGCTGCAGCGAAGGCGTTGTTAAAGAAAAACGGTTTCACCGTAACAAAGACGAAGAAAAAGAAGTAATGAATGGCTTATTTACAAAGCAACATCCCACACTTCAAGTGTTGGGTGCGGAGAGAGTATACTCACAATCACGAGAAATATCATGGGGAATTTCTACACGCTATGGCGATTGCAGTTACAACCATGCCGAACAGATGTCTAAGTTTTCAAATCATCTTCACGGGTTGTGAGGTTGATGATGACGAGAACGAACCGAATNTACATGGGGGAGCGATGTGGGCAAGGATGCCTATAACAGCCTTGGCGGGGGACTTTGATTTTGAAGAGTTTCCAGAGCCGATGCCTACATACCTAGCACAGCCTTGGGATTGTGCCTCACATCACCATGCAGTATATACTTTGGATAGGGCAACACCGTGTCCCTGGTTAGCAAAAATAGGATCAGATTTTGTTCCCGCTAAATATTTGTTTACTGTGGACTATACGGAGAGTGAGATAGCAGATGACCCTGCACAGCACAAGCAAAGTCATGTTTTACAGTTATTAGAAGCAGGAAACTATACTGGTAACATCGTGGCTTTACCTAATAATCGTGTAAGGGTAACACATCCCGCATGGTTTGAAACTGGAGAAGGTCCTCCAGATTTTAAACCTACTCAGCACATTCACTACTCAAAGTCTGACTTGGATTATGTATTGGACGTAAATCAAATTTTTGATAATATGTACGCAACGAATGAAGAGGACGAGTAAATGGCAACATCCAGTTCAAGGGATTTTGATCTTGACGTAGCAGAGATCATAGAGGAGGCGTATGAGCGATGTGGACTAGAGGTTCGCACTGGCTATGACGCTAAGTCTGCANGACGATCTATGAATCTTATGTTTGCTGATTGGGCAAACAGAGGTCTTAATCTTTGGACTGTAACGCAAGCCACACANTCTCTTACATCTGGAACAGCNACATATACGTTTACTAGCAACTTCACAGATTTNTTNGACGTGGTAATTAGNGANTCTAACAGCACTGACTTTTCCATAACAAGNATATCTAGGAGTGAGTACCTAAATATTCCTAACAAGACCTCAACGGGTCGTCCTAGTCAGTTCTTTTATGATCGACAGATAACTCCAACCATAAACTTATGGCCCACACCAGACTCATCTGATTTTACATTGGTGTATTATTTTGTGAACAGAATACAAGATGCAGATACGTTACAGAATACAACAGACGCTCCGTTTAGGTTTTTACCTTGTATGGTTGCGGGTCTAGCGTATTATATATCGTTGAAGAGAGCACCCGAAAGAACACAGCTTCTGAAGGTTGTGTATGAGGAAGAGTTCCAAAGAGCAGCAGACGAGGATGAAGATCGAGTATCTCTTAAACTACAACCTAGCATTCAATACTTGAGGTCTACTTAATGCCTAGATACGCATCAAACAAGAGAGCTTACGGGATATCAGATCGGTCTGGGTTTCGATATAAGTTACGAGACATGCGTATGGAGTGGAACGGATCGCTAGTTGGAAGAGATGAGTATGAGGCAAAGCATCCGCAGTTAGACCCCTCTAGAATTATTGCTGATCCTCAAGCCTTGAGAATATCACGACCAGATAGTGCACAAGAAAAATCTTCTTTTCTAGTCTACACAAACTTTGGTGACGGTATAATAGGATTTAAAATGGACACTTTTGAAGTTACATCTAGTGTTGGAACAGTTACGGTGACGACATCATGAGCTTTACATTTGCAACATTAAAGACAGCTATTCAAGATTATACAGAAAACACGGAGACTACGTTTACTAATCACTTGTCTGATTTTATAAAAGGAGCCGAAGAGCGTATATTTAAGACGGTTGATCTAGAGTTCTTTAGAAAGAATGTGACAGCCTCTACTACCTCTAGCAATAGATTCCTTGCTGTTCCTAGCGATTATTTAGCGTCTTTTAGTTTGTCTGTCACAAGTTCAAGCAACAAAAGCTTTTTGTTGCAGAAAGACGTGAACTATATAGAGGAGTATAATCCTAATGCATCTACTACTGGATTGCCTCAATACTATGCAATCTTTGATGTAGATAATTTTATTTTAGCTCCTACGCCTGATCAAGCGTACTCTGTAGAGTTGCATTATTACTACAGACCTAACAGTCTAACTGCGGGAGCAGATTCTGGCTCTACCTGGTTGAGTACTAACGCTCCTTTTGCTATGTTATATGGTAGTTTGATAGAAGCGTATACGTTTATGAAGGGTGAATCAGATGTTATGAAAATGTATAATGATCGTTTTGTGGAATCATTACTACGACTAAAAGAATACGGAGAAGCTCGTGAAAATGCTGATGCGTATAGAAGAGGATTACCAGAAAGGCCCAGAACATAATGCTTATGGAGATGCAAAAAGAACCAATAGTTCAAGTAAACACCACAAATAATCGAGGATTTACACCCGAAGAGGTGGCGAAGAGATGTGTGGATAAAATAGTCGAGGTGGGAGATAACGCTCCTCCCGCTATACGCGACCAGGCGAGAGCGTTCAAAGACCATTTAGAGAAAGTTATAGCGTTTTATATGAAAGAAGCTATAAGTTCTGATAGAGTAACAGTGTATAATGCAATTAAAGACGCGGGGTATGATAAGCTCGCAGAACACATAAGGAGAATGTAATGGCTTTTACTGGTAGTAACCACCTCTGCTCTACGTTTAAGAAGGAGTTGTTAGAGGGGACACACAACTTTGCAAGTGGTGGCAACGATTTTAGACTCGCTCTCTTTACAAATTCACAAGCGGGTAATGACAGTCTTGGTGGCACGAGCACTGACATGGATTCCACCATTACGGCATATTCAAGCTCTGCAGGTAACGAGGTTAGTAACTCTGGTAGTTATTCTGCAGGTGGAGGCTTATTACCCTCTCAAACGGTGAGTGGTTCTCAGACACAAACAACGGCTTTTGTAGATTTTGGTGAGATGACGTTCACCTCTGCAACAATAACAGCGAGAGGAGCCTTAATTTATAACGATACGAATAGTGACAAAGCAGTGTGTGTGCTAGACTTTGGATCAGATAAATCCTCCTCCTCTGGTCAGTTTCAAGTAGTTTTTCCTAGTCCCGACACAAGCAGTGCAATAATAAGGATAGCATAATGGCATTAAAGATTGATGACAGAGTACGCGAAACTACTACCACGGCAGGCACAGGCACAGTAACTCTTCTTGGTGCCGTTAGTGGTTTTGAGACTTTTGCATCGAATTTATCTGATTCAGATACAACGTATTACGCCATAGTAGACTCTACGAATGGCACATTTGAAGTAGGACTCGGAACATATTCCTCAAACACTTTAGCTCGAACCACACCTATAGCAAGCTCAAACAGTAATAATAAAGTTAATTTTGCCAGTGTAGCCAAAGATGTGTTCATCACTCTACCTGCCTCTAAGATGGCTTTCTTAGATGGAAGTGGTAATCTTATATCCACTGGGGGATCAAGTGTAGTTAACACAGATCTATCAAACGATACGTCACCTCAGTTGGGTGGAGCATTGGACGTTCAGACACATGATATCGTAACTACATCAAACAGAGATTTAGAATTAGCTCCAAACGGAACAGGAAAAGTTGTTGTAAGAGGGAACGACAATCAAGGTGCTATAAAGTTAAACTGTGAGGCTAACTCACACGGACAAACAATAATCGCTGCCCCTCATTCAGAGAGTGCTAATAATACGCTAACCCTACCTAGCACAGGTGGAGATGCTCGTTTAGTATCAGCGACATCTACGGCTACGCTAACCAACAAAACTTTTGGCGATAACGTAAGTTTTGGTGACAATAATATTACAAACGTAGGTGACATAGCTATAGACTCTATTAGTCCAGATGGCACAGATATAAACGTAGCTGTATCAGACAACTCAGCAACAGCATTTACTATTAAGCAAAGCACAAACAACTATCTTGTTATAGATACTGGAGATGGTAGTGAGTCCGTTGCTATAGGGACTGGGGTATCGGGCACAGCCATATCTATAGGACATACAACATCAGAGACAACGGTGAACGATAATCTCACTGTAACTGGTAATCTCACTGTCAGTGGCACAACTACAACAGTAGACAGTACAACAGTAAACATTCAGAACGCTTTTGTGTTTGAGGGAGCTACCCCCGACGCACATGAGACAACGCTTACAACGGTCGATCCTACAGCCGACAGAACAATAAGTTTGCCAAATGTATCAGGAACCTTACCTGTTCTCGCAGCAGCTAGTACAACGCAGATTACGTCCACACCAGAAGAACTAAATTTACTTGATGGCGTATCGGGTCTAGTACAAGCTGATTTCACCAAACTTGCTGCCGTTGATGCCACGGCATCAGAGTTAAATTTATTAGATGGGGGAACTTCTGTGGGTGGCTCAATAACAATAGCAGATAGTGACGGTATTATTGTAAATGATGGTGGCACGATGAAATCTGTCCCTGCCTCTGATATTAAGACATATGCAGGATCGGGTTTTGCCACAACAGACGATGCAACAGCTTTGGCGATAGCGTTAGGATAAAGGAGAAAACACATGGCAAATGACGCTTCAGTAACATTTTCGGCAACCGTTTTGCCAGATGAGATAGCAAGAACAATAGCAGGTTCTATTACAGTAGACCCTAGCACTGTTGGTAACGCAAAATGGTATTTTAAGAAAACACAAGTTCAAACAACGGCTGCTGATTTGATTGCAGGTAGCTTTTTGGATTACACTGCTGTAGATCAAGATACTGCTCCCACTGCTATCGCAACATCAGACAAAGTAAAATTTTTGATGGTAAAAAATCTCTCAAGTGGAGATGGGATTATGATTTCATTTGATGGTAGTAATAACGAAGCAGCTCATGGCAATACAAAGGGTATACACGTTGGAGCAAGTGAAACGATATGTTTAAGACCTAATGATACAACTGTAGCAGAAATACACGCAATATCAGCAGATATTGGAGGAACAGGTGATGCTGCTGTGGAGTGTTTAGTGGCAGCTTTAATAGAGGATGTGTAGAGGAGATAGCAAATGGCTAATACATTTAAAAACAAAGTGTTTGATGGATCAAATACGTCTGCAAACGCTTTGATGAATGTCTACACGGCTCCATCTGCTACAACAACGGTTGTGATTGGTTTGACACTAGCAAACACGACTACAAGTCAGATAACAGCCGACATCAAGTTAAGTGCAGGACAGACTGTGTTTTTAGCCAAAACCATACCCATACCCTCTGGCTCATCCTTTGAATACATGGGGGGTAATAAGGTTATTATGGAGACGGGTCATACGTTAAGTGTTTCATCAAACACAGCGAATAGCCTAGATACTGTAGCAAGCATAATGGAGATCACCTAATGCCATACATAGGAAGCCAAGTTGGTTCTAGTTTTTCATCAAGACCTGCAACCCAGGAGTTCAACGGAGATGGCTCTACAACGGTCTTTACATTAAACCAGACTGTTACTCAGGAGGACATCATAGTCAGCGTTGACGGTGTAATACAGGAAAGTGTAGACGCATTTACAGTGCCAAATGGCACGAACCTTACATTTACAGAAGCTCCGTCAACTGGCACAGGTAATATCTTTGTAATTTATCTTGGTGCTACAGATACAAGTATTACGATACCGACACAGAACAAAGGCAACTTTAAGAATGGTGGTATGTTTAGAGTTAACTCACAAACAGTAGATGTGAATACAACCATAGAAGCTACAGAGAATGCCACAGCCACAGGACCTTTGACAGTATCTTCTGGTATAACCATCACAGTAAACTCAGGGGGCAATCTAGCAATCATATGAGCAACCTTTTAGTACAGAATATAAAGCATACGAATGGCACTACGGCTCAGACTATTGATAGTAGTGGACGTACACGACTAGAGGGAAATCCTTGTTTTGGTGTGCGAGGAGTAGCAAGCTATTCAGGTTCTAATCCAGGTTCCTCCTCAAACTCAAGCTATAGAGAGATAACTGGTTGGAATGTTACTGATGTTGATAGGGGAAGTATGATTGTAAATGGAAGGATGCAGGCTCCAGTAACAGGGGTGTATCAAATTTTCACTTGTAGTTCTGCTAATCACAATTTGGCTGATGAGTACAGATTATTAGAAGTGTATAAAGTTGTAAGTGGCACATTTACACTAATACAGCAACAATGGACTCATAACGATTATAGTAGATACGCATTAGCGTTTTATCATGTTTTTCAGTTAAACGCAGGTGAACAAATAAGTGTAGGTTTTCATTCTAGTTATCCAGCAGATTATGGTGATACGGACAACAAACACACAGCGTTCTCTGGATTTTTAATAGGATAAACAATGAGTACATTAAGAGTAGACAGCATACGAGGACAGACAGCAGATGGCACAAATAGGTATGTGGTTCAAGTAGTTCAGACAGCAGGTAGCACAGGTAGACAAACATATACCTCTGCATCTTACTTTGATTTAGTTACTGTTTCAATAACCCCTAAGTTTTCAACAAGCAAAATATTAGTTTCTGGTCATACATCAATTACAAGGACTTCAAGTGCATATGCAAATGTTATAATTACACGAGCAGATACTCAAATTTTTGTTCCTGATACTCAAGCTGCATACACAGCAGATCATACAGTTGAAAATAGTGTAGGTAGTGTAAGTGGAGAAATTTTAGATTCCCCTAGCACAACATCAGCAACAACATACAAAATACGAATGAAAGTTATGGGTTCAGGCTCTCTTTATGTAGATGGACAACCAGTAATTACAGCTATGGAGATTGCCCAATGAGTACACTGTCAGTAGACACAATACAGGGCAAAACGACAGCAGGAACTGTGGCTATGCCTGCAGGTATGATTGTGCAATTCGTAAATGGTAGAGTGTCAGAGGATAGGGACGCAACTACATCTACAAGTTATGTGCAACTAGGTAATACCCTTAGTATTACACCTAAATTTAGCACATCTAAAATATTCATACTTGCTGTTACCAATCCATCAATTTCTGGAGGGGGTGGGAACACTATATATTTTGATTTTGGTAGAACAACTGGAGGAACTACTACAAAACCTATAAGTAGTGTTAGCAATGGCATATCTACTATGGGGTTTGATGGTTGGAATACTATTACTTATTCATTTCTTGATTCTCCAAATACAACAAGCCAAGTTACATATTTTTGCGTAGTCAAAGCAAGTGCAGGAACTGCATATTTTAATGACAATAGTACACAAAACCTTACAAATTTTACATTAATGGAGATTAAACAATGACAACAATAGCACAAGCATTAACGAGTTTAGGAGTTACAGAGTGGGTTCTTAGAGGAGAGCCTACAAATGAAGAAGAGTTTAACCAGATGTTTCGTAAAGTTACTGGAGCAGATAAAAATGGTTCNGCAATNGAAAGTGCAGACCCAAAGGANTGGGGTGTAANNTANGCACAGGTAGCAGGNGAAAAGACGTTACTGCAAAGCCGTGAGCCAATGCGATTGCTTCGTGTAGAACGAGACAGATTACTGGCAGAAACAGATTGGACTGCATTAGGTGATGTAACCATGTCGAGTGCCATGAAAACCTATAGACAAGCTTTGAGAGACTTACCTGAAAACTCTGATCCGAAGCTAGATAGTAATGGTGAATTAGACATGAGTAGTGTAAAGTTTCCAACAAAACCAAGCTAGGAGTAAGAAGTGGCGTTAACTAAAGTTAGAGGATTAGGTCTAGGCACCCTAGATGAGAGTATCACTTTCAGCACAGCAGGTAAAGGTGTGCATCTAGGTGTTACCTCTGCTACATCTTCTAATTTATTAGATGACTATGAAGAGGGAACGTGGACTCCTGGGTTTAAACTTGGAAGCACTGCGTGTACGGTAACTTCAGAAGGTAATTACACAAGAGTAGGAAGAGTGGTTACTGTAAATATTTATATGTCAATTACAAATACTAATAGTGGAAGTGGCACTGCTACAGTTAGTAACTTTCCTTTTGCTGTTGCAGATTTACATTCAAATACCTCTGTTGAAGCAAATGGGTCTGTTTCACTGTGGTACGGATTGCCAACAGGTGTTAATAGCCTAAGTATGTTTGCTCAAACAAGTCAACAAGGAGAAATGCAGGGTTGCACGAGTTCAACACAAACACAGACCACTACATTGAATAATAGTCACTTTGATGGCTCATGTGAATTTAGGGCATCAGTCACTTATTTTACCACATAGACAGGAAATAAAAATGGCAATAACAAAAGAAGTAGTGCAAGATAAAATAGAAGCAGTTTCTGTAGGTAACTTTAAGGTTATACAGGTACGAACAGCAACTATAATAAAAGAAGATGGTGTTGAAATATCACGGACTTTTCATCGTCATGTTATTTTACCTAATGATGACAGCACAAACGAAAGTGATGATGTAAAAGCAATGGTGGCACAGTTTCATACAGATGCAGTTAAAAAAGCATATGCTGACCAACTAGCAAAGGGAACTAAATAATGCCATATATAGGAAAAGCACCAAACCAAGGCGTTAGAACACGCTTCATATACCAAGCCACAGCAAGTCAAACCTCGTTTAGTGGTTCGGATGCCAATGCAAACGTATTGAGCTACAGCGATGGCGAGTATGTGGATGTCTATCAAAATGGTGTTTTACTCAAACCTGCAACAGATTATACCTCTACTTCTGGNACAACGGTGGTGNTNGTNACAGGAGCATCNTTAAATGATGTGGTAGAGATTATAGTGTATGANGCTTTNNNCATAGCNAACAGCTACACNAAAGCAGAATCAGANACACGCTATCCTTTTCTTGGAAACGACAGTATAATANGAACCAACGGCAANAGTATCACGGCAGATATNACAATACCNAGTGGTACAAACGGATTGTCAGCAGGACCTATAACAGTTACAAATGCTACAATCACAGTTAACGGAGTGTATACAATAGTATGACCAGTAGATTATTAGTAGATAAGATTGAGGGGAAGACAACATCTGGAAGTATTCAGATGCCACAAGGTCATGTAATACAAACTGTAGATGGTAGTGACGGAACGCAAACAACTTCTACATCAAGTAGTTTTGTGGCTAGTAACGTAGCAGTTACAATTACACCCAAGTTTTCTACGAGCAAAATATATATTGCTTATAGCATGAGTTTATATAATGCAACGAATCAAGCCTACAGTAAAACTACTTTATATAGAGGAAGCACCAATATAGGAGATTCATCTTGGGGTTTATCCGCAGGTGGCTATTCTACTGGGGGTCACAGTACTGATGGAGGTGCAGTAACAATCGACTCTCCTGCGACCACGAGTGCTACAACATATACCGTTTACTTTGCACCTCATAATGGAGGTTCAGGAAATGGAACAGCTTATGCAAATATAAATGGAGTCAGAGGACAAATAATAGCAATGGAGATAGCACAGTAATGGCAAGTGAACTTCATGTAGATGCAATAAAAGATTCTGGTGGCACAGGTAATGTGCATATGGCAGGTGCAGTTTTACAAACAGTCATTCATGCTTTTTCTGATACAACAACAAACTCAACAGATTCTAATGCTGACTTAACTGGTTCATCATTTTCATTTACACCAAAATTTGCTTCAAGCCTTTTATTAATTTCAATTAGTGTTTCAGTTAGAATGGGAAGAGATTCAGCCAGTGGACAAGGTTGTACAGTAAATGTTGTGCATGACGGCACAGCTATTTCAGAAGCTCCTCAAGACTATGAACTTTATGTATATGCAGCCAGTGGTGGAAACCATATTTTTAAACAAAGACTACATAAAGAAGTTACTGTGAGTGCATCTAATACAAATGCAAGAACAATCAAACTCCAAGGAAGACCAACTTCAACTGGGGACAGTGGTTCATTAATAGTAAATAACGCAAGTATGATTAGCACCATAAAAGTAACGGAGATTGGTCAATAATGGCATCAATACTTAAAGTAAATACCATACAAGACGCAACGAACTCTAATACGGCTATGACAGTTAGCACTGGAGGAACAACTAGCTTCCCTAATAATCCATGCTTTACAGTTTCAAAAAATGCAAGTCAAACTATTCCAGATGCAACTGCAACAAAAATAACTTTTGAGAATATCACAGATGGTGGAAATGGTGGAAGAAATATTAACAAAGGTGGCTTGTACGCTAATAGTAGGTTTACTGTAACATCAACAACAACTGGAATATATTATTTTTGGACAAATATGTTGTTTCTAGGGGGTGGGGATTTGACTGATATGTACCTTCAATGGAACAAAAATGATGTCACTCAAAGTTTAAATTACCACAACACAGGCTACGGAAATAATGCAAGATATGGTGTTTTTAATGCTTTGACTATGATGAATTTAGATACGGCAGGAGATTACATGGAATTGCACATTTATGCTAATACTGCTAGTGGAACAGTTGAACTTAACTATGGTGATAATACAGATAATAGTAGATGTGTTATGGGAGGATTTAAAGTTGCATAGGATAACACCATGAGCAAAGCAGCAGAATTAGCAAAATTAATAGGAGATGGTACATTTGGAATAGGTGGGGCTGAAGACAAGAAGATTGTGTTTGATGGTAATGCCCAAGACTTCCACATAGGACTAGACGATAGCACAGATAGCTTAACCATAGGTCTTGGTTCTACACTAGGCACTACATCACACATGGTTATTGATGCTAATGGTCATATTACTAAACCACTGCAATCTGCTTTTTTTGCTCATGCAAATACTGCTCAAAGTGATATATCAATTAATGGTCTAGTAACCATACATTTTCAAACGGAAAGATTTGACCAAAATGGAGATTACAATACATCCACTTACGAATTTACAGCACCAGTGACAGGAAAATACCAACTTAATGTAAATATACGATTAAATAATATAGACTCAGCGGCAGGGTATTATATTATCTATCTTGTTACTTCAAATAAAAATTATTTTACTATAATAGACCCTTCCAGATTTTCACAAGATGTTCAATATTTTAATATGAATTTTGGTGTTGTTGCAGACATGGATGCAAGTGATACTGCAAAAGTAAGGATTTTGCAAAACAATGGTACTGCACAGACAGACATAGATGGTGGTGTTAGTGACACACCAAGTAATTTTTCAGGCTATCTAGTAGCCTAATATGCCAATGCGAAATAACATATCTTAAAGGAGATAAAATGGCAAAACTTACAATAACAATAGAAGTTGATGACACCCAACAAGCTATATTAAAGAATGACTTGCTAGACATAAATGAATGGGTACAAGGTTCTATGACAGGAAAAATAAACAACTGTTGGAAAAGGATGCAACGAGAGTGGACAGACAAATTAATGAACGACAGTTCTTTTACTGACCCAATCCCAAGCAATCAAGCTGACTTTGTTAAATTAGTTCTTGCACGAAGTGATTACAAAAATCGTAAAGAAAGAGATGATGAAAGCTAATGCTTGGCTTTAATGCCATATCAGAAACAGCGATTGCTCAATTACCAGGCACCGCTGTTCATGTCACTGGACAAGCAATAACTTCAGCAATAGGTGCGACAGGAGTTGTAACTTTTGGAGCAGCAAACGCAACGGGTCAAGCATTGACCTTGGCTCTTGGAGAAATATCCGTCACGGGAACAGCGAGTATTTCATTAACTGGATTTTCTACTACACTTTCTTTGGCAGATGTATTAGTATGGGGCAAGGTGATACCTGGTGTTACGACAACATACTCAAATGTCAACACCTTGAACACACCAACGTGGACGACAGTTACCACTGGAGCCTCGCAGACATGGACAGAAGAAAAGAGGTAACACATGGGATCAACGTATACAGACAACGGTGGAATAGAGAAGATAGGACTTGGGGAACAAGCGGGAGCTTGGGGCACCACTACTAATAATAACTTTGATATTATAGACAGATTAATCAACGGTGTTAAAGAAATAACTCTGTCGGGCGATGGTACTACTAAACATACACTCACAACAAGTGACGGTAGTTTATCCGACGGAATGTTTAAAGTTATAATTTTTAAAGGTTCTCCTAGTGGCTCTTTTGCTGTCGAAATTGATCCTGAAGGTGCAGACAAACTTTATTTTGTTAAGAATGAATGTGGGCAAACCGTTTTTATGCGACAAGGAACTCATAGTGGCGGTAGTGGACCCGTTGCTACTGTTGTAGCAAGAGCCGTAGAAATATCCAACGGAGATTCAGCTATTGTATTTGCCGATGGTGGTGGAGCTACGGCAACGGTCTCCAGTTTATCAGCCTCTCTTGTAGCTAAAGGTCTTTCCACTTCTTCTGGAGACATCACTCTTGATTCTGCCGGTGATATTGATCTTGATGCCGATGGAGGTGATATAAAAATATCTGACGGTGGCACAGAGATATTACGAATTACCAATTCCTCTAACGATGTAATTATTAGGCCCGTTGTAGATGAAAAAGATATAATATTTCAACAAAGGGATGGAACTGAAGTTGCAAGAGTAGAAGATAACGGCACATTTAACGTGGTTACAGGTAAACTTGCAATTAACGCTACGGCTGTAACTTCTACAGCAGCCGAACTAAATTTACTAGACGGGGACACATCTGTAGGGAGTTCTATAACTGTAGCGGATGCTGATGGCGTGGTTGTCAATGATGGTGGCACAATGAAGTCAGTGCCCGCGAGTGACTTTAGAACCTATATTATGCCCGCAGGTTCCGTAATACCGTATGCGGGTACGTCTGCCCCAACAGGTTTTTTGTTTTGTGATGGTTCTGCTGTATCACGATCTACTTATGCAGCTCTTTTTGCTGTTATAGGCACAACTTACGGATCAGGTGATGGTTCCTCAACATTTACTCTTCCAGATTTACGAGGGAGGGTTGTTGCAGGTCAAGATGACATGGGGGGTGCATCGGCTAACAGGCTTACAGACCAATCAGGTGGTCTTAATGGAGATACATTGGGAGACACAGGTGGTTCTGAAACGCATACATTAACAACAGCAGAATTAGCGTCACATACGCACACTTTTAGTGATACAGATACACACACTGTTTCTTTTCCCAGAACTTTGATTCCAGGAGCTGCTAATAATTCCGTAAACGTAGACGGTAGTGGACAGCGGCACGATGAGGGTACTCTAACTGTTTCAATTAGTGGAACTACAAGCAGTACAGGTAGTGGTTCGGCACACAACAACGTACAGCCTACAATAATCTTGAATTATATTATTAGGACATAAGAATGCCTTTGACGGCTCTAAAATTTAAACCAGGCATAAATAGAGAATCCACGTCGTACTCTAACGAGGGCGGGTGGTTTTCTTGTGACAAAATACGGTTTCGATTCGGTAATGCAGAAAAAATAGGTGGATGGCAGTCCTATAGCGACAACACTTTCCTTGGCACATGTCGAGCCTTGTTTAGTTGGGTAGCGTTAGACGGCACAAAATACTTAGGCGTTGGCACAAACTTAAAATACTACATAGCTGATGGTGGTACCTACAACGATATAACACCGACTAGAGGTGATCCCGCAAGTCTTACAAATCCGTTTACTGCAACAAATGCTTCAAATGTAATCACTGTTGCTGATGCAGGACATGGGGCTGTTTTAAATGACTTTGTTACTTTTTCTGGAGCGTCAACTATGGGGGGCACGGTGACTGCTGCTGTATTAAATACAGAACACCAAATAACACGAATAATAAATAATGATGCTTATGAGATAACATTAAGTGTTAACGCTAACTCAACAGATGCAGGTAACTCCCCTGGTGGTGGTTCTGTTACAGCTACCTATCAAATAAACACGGGTCTTGATACAAACTTCTTTGGCACGGGTTGGGGTGCAGGTGTATGGAATGGTATAAACACAAATGAAGGCACATCAACATTAAATGGAGCGTTGACCAACTCAGCTACAAGTGTAGTTGTGACAAGCAATACTAATTTGGGTGCTACACAAAATGTGGGTGATATTATAAGCATTGCGGGGGAATTAATGCTTGTTGGCAATATTTCAACTAATACATTAACGGTAACAAGAGGACATGCAGGCACCACAGCCGTGGCTCACGCAAGTGGAGAGTTGGTGCGATTAGTAAAGGGAAACAGCACAGTATCAGACGACACGGTAAATCAAATAAATGGCAGTGGATTAGCGTCCGATGTTGCGGTAACCACGGCAACAGTTGATTCTGCTGCAGCCTTTCCTACTTCTGGCTATATAAAGATTGAAGATGAGATTATCGAGTATACGGGAACCACTTCCACTACTTTTACAGGATTAATTCGTGGGTCTTTCAATACCACAGCAGCCACTCATGCCGATAATGAAGCAGTGATTGAGGCTACTTTTGGATGGGGTATGCCTGCTGAATCTACCATATCTGGAGCTAATTTGAGCAACTGGACACACGACAACTTTGGTGAAGATCTTCTTATAAACGTGAAAAATGGTGGTATATACTATTGGGATAGAACGTCGGGCACCACAACACGAGCCGTGGAACTAAACACTTTGTCTGGATCTACGCTCGCTCCTACGATAGCTAAACAGATTATGGTGTCCGACCAGGATAGGCATGTTATTGCTTTTGGTTGTGATGGAGAAGGCTCTATCGGCACACAAGATCCGCTACTCATACGATTTGGATCACAAGAAAGTCTTACCTCGTGGCAAACCTTGGCAACAAACACAGCAGGATCGTTACGAATATCAACGGGGTCAGAGATTGTGGTAGCGGTTCAAACAAAACAACAGATATTAGTCTATACAGACGTGTCTCTTCACGGAATGCAGTTTCTAGGCCCACCGTTCACCTTTGGTCTAAACGAAATATCACGAAATATCACAATCGCTAGTGCAAATGCAGCTATCGCGGTGAACGACTTTGTGTTCTGGATGGGATCAAAAGAGTTCTATGTATATGGTGGTACAGTGCAACGTCTGCCATGCACCGTATTAGACTATGTGTTTAGTGATTTTAACAGAGATCAGATAGGTAAGGTAACAGCGGGTCATAACTCTTCGTATGGTGAGGTCTGGTGGTTCTATCCTTCTAAAACTAGTGCCTCAAACGACCGTTATGTGATATACAACTACCAAGAAAAAGTGTGGTATTTTGGCAACCTTACACGAACAGCATGGGTAGATAGAGGTATTGATCAATATCCGATTGCTGCTAACTCCGATAACAAGTTGTATTACCATGAATTTGGTCAAGATGATGGTAGCACCAACCCTCCCTCTGCTATATCCTCGAACATTGAATCTAGTCAAATAGATATAGGAGATGGAGAAAAGTTTTCGTTTATACGACGCATGATCCCCGATGTAACCTTTCGAGACAGTGAAAACAGTGCTCCACAAGTTAGTATGGTGGTAAAGACTAGAAATTTTCCTGGTGTAACCTTTAACGAAACAAACAGTAACACTGTATCACGAACCGTTTCTACTCCCGTGGAGGTGTTTACCGAGCATGTTCACTTACGGGCAAGAGGACGTTCTTTTGCTTTTCGTGTGGAAAGCGATCAAAAAGGTGTTATGTGGAGATTAGGCACACCACGCCTTGATATACGCCAAGATGGGAAACGCTGATGTCTACTAGAAATGTACCCGCACCGTTATTTCCATATCCACCAGAAGATTATGACCAAAATTATTTTTCTGATATAGTGCGATCTTTCTCCATATTTGTGGATCAGCAAAGAAACCCTGGTGAGGCACGAGCCACAAAGATGACGTTTACAAACCTTCCGTCGGGTGACGACACTACTTTAGAGGTAGGGGCGTTATTTGAGGTAGAGGGTGTTTTAAAAATTAGCAAAGTGAACATACCACATTGTACTGGCAATTCTGCCACAAGTGCGTTAGGATCGGTAACAGTTACGATAGGATAGACATGAATTTAGCAGCAGTAGTAGGTGGAATAGGTGGATTTTTGTTAGGAGGACCTGCGGGTGCTGCTGCGGGTGCTGCTTTAGGAAGTAAATTAAGCGGGAGTAGTGACGAGAATGCACTGAAAGATGGTCTTGGTGCTTTGGGTCTAGCTTATAGTCCTATTGGAAGTGCTGTCTCTGGAGCTGCTGCGGGAGCCACTGGAACATTAGCGGGAGGAGTGCCTGGTATGTCCCCTGGTATGGGTGTTGGTGGACTAAAGGGAGCTTTAACGGGAGCACAAAAAGGATTTATGGCGGGTATTCCTTCGGCTCTTGGTGGTACGGGAGCACCTATATCAGCAGGTAAGGCATTACTTGGAGTTACGGCTCTTAGTGCATTAGGCTCTGGAGGTCAAGGAGATGACGCTACAGAAAGATTCCCTGGTGGAGAGCGTAATCCAAACTATCGACCTCAAACCCTTGTTCGACCTTTTTACAGCAAAGTTACAGGTAAGCGATATTTTACTTTGGAGGATATGATGCGAGCAGAAGGTAAGGATGTTCCCGAAGAACCCGTAGGCATAGCGTCTGCTACTCAACCCGCTCAAACGTCTCAAGGTCCCATGTTTGGTAATATGTTGTCTCAATTTGCAATGAACAACCCACAGTTACTAGGATCACCCTCCATGCCTGGTATGCTCATGGCGAATGAGGGAGGTTATATAGAAGGTCCTGGTACTGGTCGGAGTGATAGTGTAAAAGCGGGTATCTTTCAGAATGGACAAAAGGTACAAGAAGCACGGCTCTCGGACGGTGAGTTTGTTATGACACGAAAAGCCGTGGACAATGCGGGTGGTGGGGACAGAGAAAAAGGAGCAGCACGAATGTATGCTTTGATGAATGACTTAGAAAACAAAAGGGTAGCCTAATGGTACAGACAAGCACAGCCGTACAAGAACAAGTTCTACCGACGTATCAAGAAGAATTTATAAAAGACTTATTGAAAACGGCAAAAGATGTAGCGGGTAAGGGACAAGAAATACCCAACTATGAGGACTTTGTTGCAGCTCTTACTCCAAATCAGCTAAAAGCTATTAAAATGGGATCAGAAGGTATTGGTTCGTATAAACCTTTGCTTGAAGAAGGCACCAAGACCCTTGGAACTGGGGTGCAGACACTAAAAGATGCCACGGGTGTTACGGGCAAGGGTGTTACTGCGATTGAAGGAGCGATGGGAGCCTACGATCCACAGTCCTATAAAGCGTTTATGGATCCGTATCAAGAAGAAGTTATAAGCAAGCTACAAGATGACTTAGATAGACAAAGACAGATACAAGCCAAGGGCATTGCGGGTCAAGCTGCGGGTCGAGGAGCCTTTGGTGGTTCAAGAGAGACAGTTGCACAAACAGAGTTGGGTAGATCCACAAGCGAAATAGGAGCTAAGCTTGGAGCACAACTACGCAGTGCGGGGTTCAAGCAAGCACAACTACAAGCACAAAAAGCCTTTGAGGATCAGCAAAAGAGAAAACTTGGTGCGGGACAGCTTTTTGGTGCTCTCGGTCAAGGTATGGGTAAGCTTGGTGCAGGTCTTGGTGGTCTTGGATTACAGCAAGCAAGTCTTGGTGAGGCAACACAAGGATTGATGGGCAAGGACATAAATATGTTGTTAGGTCTTGGAGGACTACAGCAACAGCAAGATCAAGCCGTGCTGTCGGGTGGACTCCAAACACTTCTTGCGGGAGAAAGACAGCCATTTGCTGAAGTAGGCTTCTTGTCCGACATATTCAGAGGAGTGCCGTCCACACAAACCACTTTGACTACGACCACGAAACCCGATCCTAGTCTCATATCTCAGATAGGTGGATTAGCGACGGGGATATATGGCTTGAGCAAAGCGGGTGACGGTACTTTTTTAAAAGACTTAGGGTTTAGCTTCTAATGACAGTAACAAACAGAAAAATGTTTAATCGAGGAGCACGGAACAAGGTGCGTCAGATGGGTGGCATCATGGCATCGTCTGAGCCGTTGATACAAGAAGTAGCACGGTTTCAACCAGGGGGTACAGTAGACACTAAAAGATTATTTGAATCTTTTTTAGATGAGGAGGGCAATCAAAGGGTAAGTCCAGAAACTATAGAACGACTTCTCCGACGATTTGGAACAACGATGCCTAGTTATGATCGAAGAGCCGACGCAGAATATCTTTATAATTTTTCTGGAGATCCTTTTGTGACGGGAGGATCTGATTTTATTCTAGGAGATCCAAGTGTGGTTAAAAGAGAAGGTCTTGGGCAAAGAAATCAGTTACGGTCTAAACCCGATATTATGGCTGAAAGAGATCAATTAAATAGATTGCAAAGAGTACGAAACATTGCGGGAATGGCAAAAAGAGCAGGTTTTAATTTAAATACTCCTATTCGCAATAAAGATGAGGTTATTAACTTTATAAATCAAGTTGATCCAAGTTTTCAACTCACTAGAGAGTCCTATGACAAAATATTTGCTGCAGAGAGCGATCCCACGATTGCCACAAAAAGAGGACCTACCTTAGAAAGAGTGTTGAAAAGTTTATATCTACTTCCTGTTGCAGCCACTTTAGATGTCGGTAAAGGTATTGGAGAGGCTTTGTATGGGGAGACAAAAGCATACAAAACAGATCAACTTAGAGGACTCATATCTGGTGAGATGGAACCTGAACCAGGCGAAAAAATAAATCTCGCCAACGCTGCTTTAGACTTTTATCAACGAGAGGTTAAGGCGGGTAAAAATCCAGAGGCTGTTGCTGCAGAAATAAAAAATATTAGTGGATTTGATATCAACGCTATTCTTGCAACAAGAATGAGAGGAATAAAAGACCCCACAGGTATTTTAGGAGTCCTATCGGGAGAATCACCAGGTATACGAGTTGCGGATCCAGAGGGACTTATGGCATCAGAACGAGCGGGGCAACCTCCGTTAAGTATGACTGCTGCGGATGTTCGAGCTGCTGAAAATAGAGGTATTAGAGCAGCAGAAGATGCCTTGATGCAATCTAGAAATATAGTTGATCCTCAAACATCTTTAGGAACAGACATACAAGCTGTTCTAAGAGGGGTTGAGGAAGCACGAAGAAGACAAGGTGACCCTCTTCCACGAAACCAAGCTGAGTTTGAGCAAATTGGTGCCGATCCCGACGTAGAACAGGCTACAAAGATACAACAAGCAATAAACGAAGCTGCAAAAGTAAAGGGAGATCCATTAACAGAGGCACAAGCTACAGAGGAAAAAAGAGAGGCGTTTCCAGATCCTTTAACTGCGGAGCAAAAAGCAGAGTTGGACAAAAAAATAAAAGAATTAGAGGCTGAAGCAGAAAAAGAAACGGATGAAGCTATAAACACTGGAGATTTTTCAAAAGTTAAAGACTCGTATGCAGATTTAGGTAGAACTTACAGTGACTCTAAAAACCCCGTTGACAATCCACGTCTACGACGATTGATAAAAGAGTTTACGGATAATGCTCCTAAGTACGAGGGTCTTGATTCTGGGTTAGCATTAGCAAAGATAGGGTTTATGATGGCTGCGGGTGAGAGTCCAAACGCAATAGTAAATATAGCCAATGCGTTGAACAAGGGAGCCGATATGTTCCTTGAAGATGACAAAAAGAGAAAAGAGTTCAAGAGACAAGTTGACTTTGCCGGTCTTCAGTACGGTATAGGAGAAATCAGTAAATTAAGAGCCGAAGGAAGAGCTGCTGCCAGAGAGGGTAGAAAGCCGTTATTCTTTGTAGCGGATGGTCCTATAGAAGTTGATGGTGTAAAATATAAAGACGGTGACACTGTTAAATTAACGATGGGATATTTGTTAAATAATCCGTTGCCAAAAAATCTTCAACATCTAGAGATGGCAAAAGCTTCTATAAAAGCAGAAGAGGCTATTAAAAAAGCCTCCTTAACCGCAGCCTCTAAAAAATTAATGGGCACAGAAGAATATGGCAACATTGTAGATGAGATAACCGATGCGGGTATTAAATTTAGAAGTTCTAATTATTTACGAAACGTCCTTGAAGCTAACTTAGTAAGAACGGCAGAGAATAAAATAACTGGTTTTAAACCTGCTTTTAACAGTCTTATTGACAGTGCTTTTAGTGCCGCGGGAATAGACACTCCATCACAATTTACAGACAAGAAAAAATACGACGCTCAAATGGCAGACGTAGCAAATAATCTACTAGAAGAAATACTTGGAGAAAGTGGGAAAACCATTTCTGACAATGATAGAAAGATTCTGTATAATCTCGTTGGTTTAAAAACAGGTGTATTTGGAAATGTTTTTGACAACAAAGAAGTTATTGGTGGGAAGATTCAAAATGTCATGAATAAATTAGACGAACAAGAACAGAGGGCGTTAAACGTATTTAGATCTAGGTTAGAATCTACTCCAGGAAGAACTTTAGGAGATGACAGCTTGGTTTACGAAAAGATTCAACAGTACATACCCGACGTGGCTAAAACTCAACTGATGCAAGGAAAGATAACAAGTCCTTTCAACCTTGTATTAGGAGACGATGGAGTATTTAGGAGGGCGAACTAATGCCCATAATTGAAATAGAAACCCCTACTCAAGGAATAGTTAAAGTTGAGATAGAGGGGGATACTCCAAATGAAGAAGAACTTCAAGCAATCCAACAAAACTTTTTTACTCCTCAACCTCAAGAAAAAGCAGAGTTAGACCTTTCTAGAGCCTCCGTTGAAGAGATACGAGAGTATGCTCAAAAGAAAAGGGAGTTAGGCGTTGATCCTATAACAGGACAAGGAATTACTGAGGAAGAAAGTTTGAAAGACAAGGATGTTGACTACACTTCTGGTTTGCAGTTGTTCTCAATAAGAGCGGGTCTTGGGCAGAGAGAAAACGATGAAGAGCGAGCTTTATTTCTTACTGACAAAGTTGGTGCAGACGGGTTCCGACAAGATAAAGGTGGCAGATTTATCCTTACAAAGGCAGGACGAAAAAAGTTAGGATTAGTAGATGGTCCTGAACTAGCCATAGATGAAGAAGGCTTTAGTCGATATGATCTTGCTGATTTTGTAGGAGAGGGGGGCGTATCCCTTGGTGTGGGCATAGGTGCTAGTATAGCCTTTGGTGGATTAGGAGCGTTATATGCTCTTCCACTAGTTGGAGCATCTATGGGTTTAGCTAAACTTGCAGATGAAGCTTATGAGACGGCTCAAGGATATCAAACTCAAAGTCCAGAAGAACAACAAAAAGACGCTGTATTCGAAGGTGTTTTTGGATTGCTAGGTGAGGGAGCGGGTAGAGCTATATCTCGTTTCTTAGGTGGTTTTATAAAAGGCAGTGCTTCAAAACAAGCGGAAGAAGCTAAAGAGTTGGGTAGAGAGCTATTATCTAAACAAAAGGGATTTAGACCCACAGTAGAGGGAGCAGCACCAGGAGCTTTTGGTATTCTTGGTCGTCTACAAGCTGTATATGAAGGGGTGATTCCAAATAAAAAAGCGGCAGAAATAAATGTAAACGCCATATTGAGAGAGCTTAGATCCTTTGGTGGTGCAGATGAGCAAGCAGTAGATCGATTGAATGACGTTATAAAAAGAGATTTAGATAAAATTTATCAATCGTCGGAAGAAGCATTTCAAGAAGCTCAAAAAGTTATGAGCAAAGAAATAGAGGTAGAAATAGCTAGAATTATGGAACCTTTGAAAAAAGGAGAAGAGTTAGGAACAGATGCTCTTGCAGGACTACAAGCAGCAAAAACTGTTTTTAACGAGCAAGTGGATAATTTATATAAGACAGCCGAGAATGCTCTTGGTAGAGAAAACCAGATTGTGCCCATTGGAGCTTTAAAAAAATCTTTGGAAGAGATGAAACTTACTAACCCTAATCTAGCCGGTTTGTTTGAGTCCAATATAGGAAAAATATTAAAGAAGGCAGAGAATGATGCAATAGCTAGATTGCAAGGACGAGCGGGCACCATACCAGATTATCAAGGTGAAGGCCCCGCCATGAACGCTATGCCAAGAGAGCAGTTTGATGCAGAAGTCATAGCCAGAGAAATGTACCTTAATCCACAAATGGCTTCAGTTGTGCGAAAAGTTTTAAGCGATTTAGAAGACAGTCCTAGGTTTCAACAAAGCCTTGCCACGGGAAATAAATTTAGAGAGCTTATGGATGAGGCTTTTTTAGAAGCCGAAGACAATTTAAATATGGCTATATCTAGAATAGAGTATGGAGTTAGTGATTATACTGGATATGGTATTGATAGAATATTAGATGATGTAGGCTCTAACGCTATAGATTTAAAAAATTTAAAAGAAGGGTTTACGCTTCTTAGACGAACAAATAGATTCTACGCCAGAGGTAATCAACGCTTTTCAGATCCGGTCGTCACTAACTTATACAGATTAACACGAAACGGAAAACTTCAAACAGACCCTACAGTGATACTTGATAAAGTTGTTAAGGCTAATCAACCTAAATTACTGGAAAGACTTTTACAAAGCAGACGTGGGGTTGCCACAGTTCTTGATGAAGTAGATGCTCCAAGAGTTAGATTTGGGGGACAAGAATATAGTTTAGATGAGGCTAGAGCCTTACTAGATAGACCGTTACCAGATAAAAGAAGATTACGAGAGGCTATAAAGTTTGCGGAGGATGAAGCTAAAATCATTGCTGATGAAAAAGCTGTTGCGGGTGTTGGAGGAGAAGAACTTAGACAGCAGTTAGCCACAGCGTGGATGACGCGACTCCTTTCTGATAAATCAAAAAGCATGACAGTAAAAGACGGTGTCGAGGTCTTTGATGGTATGAAAATAGCCAATGCTATAAAAGGACTAGGAACAACAAAGAACACTTTGTTCAGAGGAGAGATAGAAGAAATAGATAATTTAGTTTCTTTGTTAGGGGGAACTGGAGCTACCTTTGATAGAGCGTTGTTTAGAAGACTAGGCAACACTCCGATAGCTCAAGCGTCAAAGGCTATGAGAGAAGAGGTGGCTAAAAACAGAGCGTTAAATGCACAAAATTACATAAAATCTTTAAGAGATGCCGATGCAAATAGAATAGTTGACACTATCTTTCAACGAGAGAACCCAGAAAGAGTCCGACAGTTTATGAACAACAGCATAAAGGTTGGAGGGGAGCCATTTAAATTTTCTAATGAAGCTCACAGATTGTTAAAGGAAGATTTTAAAGATGCTGCTATGGGTAGAATATTACGATCCGTAGGAGATGTTGACTCTCCTCTTTTTCAAAAAGATTTTTTGTCTGGAAGATTGGGCGGCAAACTTCAAACTACATTAAATAATTATGGTCGAGACACTCTTAATGCTACCTTTGGTAAAGATAGAACAGACGATCTGTTTAAATTATCTGAGATTATGGTTAGAGCCTCGGATCAGCCTCTCGCAGGTAAGGGTGGTCTTGCTGCTCCAAACATAGCCTTGGGTTTATCTTTGTTTGGTATTATAGCTAACCCTCTTGCCACGCTCCCTACCTTGTTGTTTTTTACGGGGATGTCCAAAGCTTTAAGAACCAAGCCAGTTCTTGACATTTTATTAGCAAGTAGAAAACCAGGAGAGGATGCCCTTGGTCAAGCTTTACAAACCATGCACACAATTGCTGCTCAAGTTCAGTTTCAAGGATTAGAATCTAGAGAAGGACCTCTTGCTACGAGTCCAGAAATCAGACAAAACATTCGACAAGGATTAACTAGTATCCCCTCTGCCATACCAAACGTGGCACCCGCTTTTGGTGGCACCCCCGCAGCAAACGTCGATCCTACCAATCCTATCGTAAATCCAGATCCCGCAACACAAGCACTTGCCCAAGCACTCAGTCAACGTCCCCCCAGTTAGCTTGGATATCCTGGTCAACCTTACTAGGCACGGCTAACTCCAGTCCCGTCTCCATAATATTCTTAATCTTCTGTGCCTGTACATCGCTCTCGACAGAAAAGCAAAGTTCGTCATGCACTGTAATTAACGGCACAAGACCCTCTTCGTAGCAATCCACCATCGCCTTCTTTGTTTGATCGGCTGCCGAACCTTGGATCAATCGGTTCAATGCCTTGTAGGTAAACGCTCGACGGATCAAAGGCCCGTACTCTCTTTCTGCATCCTCGTGTTTCATAGGCTTGCTATAGCCAAAAGTCTTAGGTTCCCACATATCAAATCGGCACAAACGTCCCGATATCGTCCGAATCTTTCCGTTCTTTGCAGCTCTCTGCATCACACGCTCGGCTAGTGTCTTAACAAAAGGAACACGCTGATGGTACTTTGCCATCAACGCTTTTGCTTCATCGTTAGACAGCACGAGTTGAGCAGCCAACTTACCTACGCCCATGCCATACATAATGCCTAAGTTCACGGTCTTTGCTTCTTTTCGTGAGATACCCGCCATGTCTGCCACCATCTGATGAAAGTCAGCGTCCCCTTTGTGGTACTCGTCAATCACCTCATCAATCATAGGATGCCTATCTCCTCGACGTAGCACCGAGCAATAATGCACCAGTAACCTTGGCTCTTGTGAGGAATAGTCAAAGCTACCCCACTTCTGCCCTTCTTCGGGTATAAACAAACCACGGATTAGCTTTTTGATTTCGGGATCACGGGCAGGTATCTGTTGTAGATTTGGATTCGACGACGAAAACCTACCCGTGACAGTCCCCCCATCATCGGATCTCAACTGGTGAAACTCACAATGTATACGACCTTTGTGCTCGTGTCTAAGAATACTATCAATAAATGTGCTGTCGGCTTTGTCAGCCTCGCGTAGTTTTACAATAGCCTGGGCAACCTCATGAGGGTGTGCTTGTAAGAATTGTTTGGTAAACGAAGGTGCCCCTAATTCTGTGGTTGGATAGATTAGGTTCAGTGCCTTAAAAACGCTCTCTACAGAGGCGTTTGCCCACGGCTCTATGTCTACTGATGTTTTCTGCTTGATGAACTTCTTTAGCTCGGAAACGCGAGCCTTGAGGGTCTTCTTGGCTTGTTCTGCCTTGTCTAGGTCTACCCGCACTCCACGCTCTCTCATGTCAAGCATAATCGGTATGAGTTTAGACTCTAGCTCAAAAACATCTTTTAGTTCCTCTCGACTAATCTCTATCGATAGTCTCTCCCATAGCTTGAGAGTCATAAGAGCATCTTGTTCAGCATAAGGTCCTACAAACTTCGGAGGTAGTCGCCACATCTCGCTCTTAGGGTCAATGCCAAAATCTTTTGCCGCGGCTCTCAACATCTTCTCGTCTTTACGCATATCTATATAGTCTCGACCAAGATTGTTTAGGCTGTAACTAAATCTGTTCTCGTCTACCAACGGAGCAGCAACCATCGTATCAATAATCTTACCCTTAACCTCGATACCCTCGGCTCTCAACCATCCCGCATCATACGTTGCGTTGTGCATAATCTTGTCAATTTGTGGGGTATTCATCTGATCTTTGAGCCAATTTAGCGTCATATCAGCGTCTAAGTTGTGACCATTTGCATGTCTTATAGGGAAATAGCCTTGATAATCGCCCGTAGCGACAGCGATTCCTATGATTTCACCCTCTTTCCTTGCCCATCCAGGTCCTAAATCCCGTATACTTGGATCTCTCGTTTCTAAGTCTATAGCTATCTGACTACAGTGTCTGAGGTCTGGAAACTCTGGGGGGATGTTCCAATCCACATCAAGAACGTCCATCGCCATCCGTTCCTCAAAACTTATAGTGCTGTTGTCTTTTCTATCCTTCGCCATCGTCCTCGTTCCACTCGTCATCTTCTCCCGCAAGGGCTGCGTAACCAACGATATCGACCCACGAATCTAAATGTTTGGGTGAGTTAATCAACCTCGACATCTTTACGGCAATCATGCACTGATATACTTGTTCAACAGTAATCTTCTGCTCCAATATGACCGACCAAAACTGTGCGATCCGCTCGTGATTTAATTTGGCATCCCCATATATCTTGGCTCTCTTACTAGATATTAAGTTGCCGGCCTGCTCTAATACTTCTTTTCTTTTAACCATTATATATCATACCTATATTTCTTTTGCGACTCTATTATATGAAGATTGTTCTTCACTCTNGTTAACCCAACGTAGAACACNCGATGCTCGTCGTCTTGGTCGGGATTTGTTACGCACGACTTTGTCGAGTCCAAGTGAACTACCACATTATCGTCCTCGCCACCCTTCATTGCATGAAACGTGGAAACCTTCAATCTCGGTCTTTCGGTTAGTACTTCGTTCCGTCGTAACAACGCACGGATATAATACCGCTCATCCTTACCCAACCGAAGCATGTCTAGTGCATCTGTTTCTTTTTGTGCTAACAATCCTAGATTTTGTACCAGAGATTCATATGTATATGTTCCATCTGGAGGCTCTGCATCTAATAATGGCATGATCCCTCGCTTGACTACGGCTCCATCCCCCGCTTTCGGTGCCAGTTCATATAACCTTTTGACCTCGTGGAGTCCTATCTCTTTACCTTTTTGTAGTCCTTCCCAGATCTTTATGGCTTCTGCTACCTCTAACTTCACACTTGGATAGCCTTTGATTTCGTAAAACAAACCTTGATCGCGTAGATCTGCTGCCACATCACGAGCAAAAGAATTAGTTCGAGACATCAATGTCCATGAGCCTTGTCTCATGTCTATGTCAAAAGTATCAAGGTGGTGTGATACGCTCCCTTGTCTGTCCAAAGATTTAAAATCTTTTTGTTTTCTGTTCCGTATGCGATGCACAACATTCATCGCTAGGTCATAAGCTGATCTTGGTAGTCGATAGCTTTGATCAAGCACACGCACCTTTTCAGAACACCGCATAAACAAATCAAGATTCACGCCCGCCCATCTGTGGATTGCCTGGTCATCGTCTCCCGCAAAATATATCTTCTCAGCATTTTCCGAAAGTTTGAGCACCATCCACCACTGTAACGGCACGAGATCTTGTGCCTCATCTACTATAAGTATTTCTAATTTAGGAGGTGAACACTGCTCGACATAGTTAGAAATCATATCTGTAAACGAGAGCTTACCCGTATCCGACTTATAAACCTTTAGTGCCTTGTCAATCTTCTCAAGCATAAAGTAATGAAGATCATAGCTTCTTTGATCATTAAACTCTCTTCGCAACGGAACACAACGGAGTGCTGCTCGATCAATCATACGTAGGTATCTATCGTTATCTTTGCCTTGGGGCAGTATCAAGCCATCGTCAGCATCAGACGATACGATCCCGTCAAAGTTCATACCCATCATACGAGAGAACTCCTTCCAATCCTCACGGGACATCATATCGGATTGAGACATACCAAGACCGTGGTATCCAAGCGAGTGTAGTGTACGGAAGTAAGGTAGGTCGTCGGGTGTAAGATTAAATGCCGATCCCGCCCTCTCTACGGCTTCGTTGACGGCTTTCTTAGTGAAAGACACATAACCAATCCTATCGAGGTCAATGCCCCGTGAGAGAGCTTCTCTGACGATCTCAATAAGGGTATGTGTTTTGCCACAGCCTGGAGGACCTAGTATTAGTTCAGAACGGGATATCACTCTCTGCCACCTCTACTTGTTCCTCGACACCCTCGAACGCGGGAACCCACCATACCCGTAAAGTCGTTCTGCCCCCATCGGGTTTACGAAGGTTCTTATGTCCATTACATTCTTGGTTGTCGTTTAGTTTCTTTAGTCGTTCTTGTATCTGTGCTCGTGTAAAAGACGCAAAGTTTCTCTGCCGTAGGAACTCCATAAGTCCATTGATCATGAACATAGTTTTTCCGTCCTCTGTCCACGGCTTACCCATAAATAGTTCTTCAGACGATTGAGCACGAATACGGCTTGTGCAAAAGGTTTCAAGAAGATCGTAGAACTGTCCATCTACTGTTAGCTCCCTTGGAACCTCTAGTTGAACTGCGTGTTTCAACATCTCGTTTACCTTTGTTACCCAATCTGTCTCTTTGATCTTGGACGGCATGAACATCAACTGCTCCATACATGCTTTCTGAAACAGATGTTGGTTCTGCAAGTGATCCATCGTTATTTCTAGTCTGCCCCCGTTCACGTCGAGGAAGACAAGCTTGGGGTCAGATAGCATAATCGTAAGTCCACTGAGTTCTGCTGCGTGATCTGATTTATTACCAATTCCAAACTTTCGGGATTTACATACTTCTTTATTACAGAAGGACGAGTTTGGCTCGATGTTACACTGGTAGAAGTAATCTTTTTTCTGATACTGATTCTGTAGACTTACCAACTCACTTGCGGGAAGTGGTGGTGCACAGTGCCTTTGATTGATCTCTTCAAGAGAGTTCTTCCAATTATCGGAGTACTTTGCCTTACAGTACGGGGCACACTGAGACAGAAAAATGTTTCTATTATTATCTACCTTACCTACCGATACATAGTTTTGTAAACATGGCGGCCCGTCAGCAAACACCTCACGGCTTTCTCCATAGTTTATGTTTTCAAGGTTAGCGACAAGAGTTCGTTTCTTCTCGACAACATCCAAGAACTGCTCAAGGTTCATGGCTTTACCTTTGTCATCAAAGGCATATCGCATTGTTTGTTGTGATTTGAAGTAGGGTAGGTTGATAAAGTTCCCCACATCGCCCCTCTCAGAGAGGATGCTATCTTGTTTTGGAAAGATTTCGGCTTTGGCATACCCAAGAGCACCCGCAATCTCCGTCAAATATTCTCTAAATATCTTTGCTTGTGTCGGTTGTTTAAGAAAGCAAAACAAATGTGCTCCCCCCGACTTTGATCGGCATACGACCAACGGCAGTTTAAATTTTAATATCTTTGCTATCAATCCTTTGTGGTCGAGGTCGTACTGATCAATGTCAATCGCCCCGAAGTAACATTCGTTCTCCTTGGTGATCGGGATCGCCCCAACTCCGTGCTTTCCTTCTAGGTGGTTCTTTACAAGTTCCTCGGTCAACGGCTCACGAACCACGCGACTATTGGCTTCGGTCTTTCCATTACGACCAACAGCACCAACTGTCGTTTGTCCATGTGCCTCTTCCGAGCCACGAAAAGCGTTCATAAATTTTATTACTAATGACATGGTTCATATAAGGTGGGACACAGAAAAGGAAGACAGTGTCAAAAACTGTGCCCCACCAAAGGCTGTTAACTAGCAGTTAAAAAGGAACTTCGTCTTCTTGAGGTTCCGAATCATCAACAGCCTTAACCGCACCCTTCATGACTTGCTCCCTAAAGAGTTTTGCCTCACTAAGAATATCCTTAGTTTGCACCAAGCCATGCTTTGTTACAGACCAATTGTACCATGTGCCCTCAGTATTGCTCTCTTGAACAGTAGTAAGTTTCCACATAGTCGCATAGACCGCAGGAG
>FUFK010045817.1_pt1 | contig 30520 bp, 27 predicted proteins | sample 1021851 | NCBI WGS metagenome assembly FUFK01 (sample SAMEA51879418, study PRJEB19060) | metagenome | reverse complement strand
CGGCTTGGAACATCTGGTGAATTGAATCTGTCATCCAGCTCATTGCTAACCGCTGCATCGTAGGCTGCTGTCGTTTGGAATGCGTCCAGTGCCAATTGTTTGCGAGCCTCTAGGCTAACTCCTGATGGGTCTCCGTTTGATGATTCCAATGCAGACAGAACCGATTCGTATTGTTCGGGTGAAGTAAGTACCAAGCAGTCCTTGTGATTCTTTGCGGCTGACCTAATCATCGTAGGACCTCCAATATCAATCATCTCAATCAATTCTGCATCTGGTGCTGGTGGGTCTTTTGCCGCTACGGACTCGAATGGATACAGATTAACACAGACTAGGTCGACCGTTCGATAACCCAATTCATCTAGCATTTCCATGTCATCTTCACGGTCGCGACGGACGAGAATTCCGCCGTGTACTGCCGGATGTAGAGTCTTTACCCGTCCGTCGAAACATTCCGGGTGGCCGGTCGCATCGCTGACATCGATTACCGGCAAGCCCGCTTCACGCAATGCGCGCGATGTTCCCCCCGTGGAGAGTAGTTCCCAACCAAGGTTGTGTAGTGCCTTTCCTAACTCGACAATTCCGTCTTTGTGAAAGACGCTCAGCAAGGCGCGAGGTGCTGCCATAACTCGGGGTGGTAGCATCGGGTTTGAAGTGTTCGCGGAGGCGCTATTCAGACTCCGAATGGTAAGTCTCTGTAGGCTTAATGCCCCACTGAATCAACAAACCAAGAATTGCAATTAATCCCGCGACACGGAATACTGTGTGATATGTCCAAATTCCTGTACCTTCAACCGTCGCTGACCAGATGAAGGCGGCTAGTACTGGACCAATGATTCTTGAGAGTGCTCCGAATCCCTCCTGAGCTCCCATGACTCTTCCTAGATCAAGGCCCGTTGCCCTAGCCTCAGTGGTAATCATCGTAGATTGTGATGGTTGGAATAGGCCATTTCCTGCCGCTATGAGTGTCGTCACGAACAGGATGATCAACGGCGTGGGGCTGGGGTACGGTATCGAACCGAGTCCAATTGAAGTCAGTATAATGCCAACTATCATCAATTGGCGAACATCGAACCTTTTGCTAAGGGGGCGAATTAACCCCCCTTGGACAATTACACCCATCAGCCCAACATAGGCGAAGATGTATCCATTCATCCTCTCATCATATCCTAGTCCACCATCCTCAATCGGCATGGCTGTGAACAGGATGAATGTAGCATGCATCATTGTGAAAGCAAGTAGGAAGGTCGCATTGACCAAAACCAGCCTTCTCACATTTGGAGATAGGTCACGAACGCTGACTAAATTTCGAAGAACTACTTTCAGCCCATTTTCTTCTTCGGATTTTTCTCCTCTCTTTTCTGGTGGAAGGCTTTCAGGAAGCATTCGGATTGCCAAAAGGAATGAAATTGCTGACAATAATCCCGCTATTAGGCATGGCAGAAAGTATGGGTGTGCCGCCCACCAGTCTGTGTCAAATGGTCCACCAAATGCGTTTGCTGGATCTGTTAGTACTCCGCCCACGAACGGCCCAATCATGAAACCTAAACCAAATGATGCCCCAATCATTCCCATTCTACCAGGCAACTGTTCTGTAGTGCTGATATCACCGATGTAGGCTCGGGTTACAGCGATGTTTCCGTTCCCCGCTCCTGCTAGGAAGCGTACTGCAATTGCCATCCAAAGGGCGGATGCAAGTCCAAAAGAAATCAAGAAAATAGTATTGCTAACCAATCCGAACATCAAAATTGGTCTACGACCAACCCGGTCTGATAGTGCACCTAGTAATGGAGTGAATAGGAATTGACCCAATGTGTAAGATGCCAGAACAATTCCAACCCACCAATCTCTTGATGCCATATCTACGAAGCCGTCTGCCTCGGCTAAGTCTTGTACAAAATATGTCAAGAAGGGAATCACAAGAGTGAATCCAATCATGTCGATTAATACGACAAGGAATAGGATTAGCAGCGGGGACCGCTGCCCTTCATCAGACATAACTGGGCGCCGGTGCGACTCCGTTTGAATGGTCCGCACCGGATTATGCTTAGTCGCCTCTTGCCGAGATGACTTGGTCAATCCTTAGCATACTCATGGCTGTCTCGACTGAAGATTCCAAACCGTCCTCGATAACAGCCCTTGGGTGCCAAACGCCTGAGACATCTCCTACTTCTCCATCGGCCCTAACTCCCTGTGGTGTATCAGAATCTTCACGTGCTGCTGCACGCATCTCTAGAACTGCATCGAGNGAGTCCTTTCCTGAGTTGTCNGCTAGTGTTGCTGGTACCGTCTCCATAGCCCGTGCAAAGGCATCCATTGCTAATCGAGCGCGTCCGGGTTCCGACTCACTAGCTTGTCTTACTGCGTTAGCGATTCTAGCGTGTGTCGCTCCGCCTCCGGCTAGTAGTTGGCCTTCTTCGAGAGCGATGCTAGTAGCTCTCAAGGCATCATGAAGTCCGCGAATAATCTCCTCAGTTGCAGTATCTCCTGCCCCACCAATTGCAAGCGTAACTGCAGCTGGTGTTTTGCAGTCGTCAATGATGATTACATCCTCGACCTGGTCTGTTGCTTGGCGGCGCTCCCACTGAACGCTTCCAGCAACTCCAAGGTCTCTTGNNTCAATATCGATAATTGAATCAATGATTGTGGCGCCGGTTGCAGCGGCTGCATTATCGAGTTCAGATTCGTCAAGATCGGATACAGTAAGAATTCCAGCGTCTGCTAAGTCATGCAGGATGTCTCTGTCAATTTCTCCACCTGCAAGAATCAAATTGGCTCCACTATCAATGAGTGATTTTGCTAACTCTTGTTTGCGGGCTGATTCTGCCTCTACAAATCCATCCAATTGTTCGGCTGATGTAATCTGAATCTCGGCGTCACGAGTCATTTTTCGAATCTTGATATCGCCGCCGAGTACAGCGGTTTTTGCGTTCTTCAGATTATTTGGGAAGTTATCCATCTGGACACGTCGGCGGATTGCTATTCCACGGATTAGGTGACTATCTCGGAGGCCACCTTTGGCCATTTTGTACATTGCAATGTGTTCTGCACCGGCTTGCTCGACATTTGGTTCGACGGCGGTAAGTGCGTCTCGTACCATTGGGGCGAAGATATCGATTGCAGCTTCTGTGCCCTTTCCAGTCAGAGCGGTTTGTGCTACTCCGATGAGTCGAGCATCGTCGACATCTACTGCATCGGCATCCATTTGTTTTGATGCTACTTCCATTGAAGTCCGGTATCCATCAACTAGTGTCAGTGGGTGTAGTCCCTTGGCGAGTAGGTTGTTTGCCTCTTCCAATAGTGCTCCACAGAGCATCATTGCAGTTGTTACGCCGTCGCCGCAGGCTTCCTCCTGAGTATTACCCATGGCGACCATCATTTTTGCAGCAGGATGTTTGACCATCAATTCGGCTACGATCTTTGCTCCATCGTTTGTGACAGCAGTCGAGCCGTCCGTTTTGTAGAGCATTTTGTCTAATCCTCGAGGACCATAAGTTGGCTTCAATAAATCGGAAAATACACGTGCTGCGGCGATGAGCTTCTCCTGAACTTCCGTTCCACTGGTGATGTTTGTTGAATCACTAACAACAACCACAGGGGGCTTGCCTTCACCCTCACTCATCGAGTCGGCGACCGATGAGGGCGTCATGAACCCTTGCGAACTCAACGGCGGCCACGTTTGCCCTTTCTTCCACCTTTACGCTTCTTTCCGGTGTGTTCCCACTGGCGGCCTGAACGACTGCGCCAGTCTTCCAAGTCTCCTGCTCCCCAGGACTCTTTCTCCACCCTCTTTCGAAGGGCTCTTGGTAACTCGGTTACTGACTTAACGTTGAGTTTGATCTTACCCATATCTTTCTCCAATTGGCGAATGCCGTCGCCTCCTGGACCAACCATTGCTCCAACAGCCGAATCGTCAACGAAGATATCTGCCGATGAATCGGTTAGGAACTTAGCATGCAAGACGGATATCCCGGTGAGTCGGGACGCTTCTCGCTTCAATTCCTCAGCGGCAAGTCTCCAAGCGGGACTGCCGCCTTCTCCGCTTCCACCACTAACTGGAACGACTGCAATTTCAGAGCCGAAGGCGAACATTTCGTGAGTCAATTCGCCGCTTGGGAATCGCTTGATTTCAATTACGGGACGACTGAGATCTGACTCCATTCCAGTGGGCGCACGAACAACCATCTTCAGTTCGAGAACCTCGCTAACCTTACCCTTCTCGATATTGATGACGGTATCCAAAACTTGTGAAATTAGTCCTAATTCTACTTTACCAACAAGGCGTTGAATGGCTTCCAGTGCACTGTTTGCGTGCGTTACGCCGAGAAGTCCGACACCTGCGAGGCGTACATCTCCAAATATCTCGAAATCTCTTGCTCTGCGAACCTCATCAAAAATTACGAAGTCAGGTCGAACGAGGAAAATCACCTCCGCGGTTTTCTCTAAATTGCCCTCCAGAGGTGCGTATTGAGTAACTCTCTGTGGGACTTGTAAATCCCTAGGTGCTTCCATGGTCTTGACCATCGCCCCAACCGATTCATCGAGATGGGCTGCTATTGCTTGAGCGAAGGTTGTCTTTCCACTTCCTGGCTTTCCAACGACGAATACTCCACGGTGATGGTCTGAAAGTCGTCGAATCAATTCGTCATTCAACTCATAGTCACTGAGTTTGAGGTGGGCTACGGGTCTAACGACGGTAATTTCCCATGCTTCTGAGAATGGTGGCCATGCGCAGGTTACTCTCAAGTCTCCGATTTGCATAATTCTACAGCCTTCGCGCTCGATCTCAATGAAGCAATCCGAGCGAGCATCATTTTGCTCGACTACCGATGCCAAATCCTCTGCAAGTGATTCTAGCATCGGCTTATCCCAAACTTCGCCCTCTACCTCTTCTAACCTCAATTGACTGATGTGACCAGCCTTTACTCGTGGAGGACAATCGGCCTTGAGAAATACAGTTGATGCAGTTTCATCGGATAACAATGACTCCAATGAATCAGGAAGCGGAGGGTGGTCGCCGAAGGCCGCCATGGATTAGACTGTGAGCCAGCGGCCTTTCACCGTTGGGGGATAAGTTGTCTACTCAATTCAGGACGTTTACACACCAACGCGCGAACATGGTAGCGGAAAATGCGACTGCTAGCGCAGGAACATCCGGATAATCCAGATTGCTTGTGTAAACGACGTACTGAGCCATTGTTACGGCAATTATTGTGGCGATGTCTCTGATTTCTGGCATGCCCCAACCAGACTGTGTGCGGATATGCTCTCGGCCTACCCAAGTATACCAAACCAATGCGACAAGGCCGGCAATCAATGCGTGTCCAACTACCCAACCTATAGTGTCTCCAAAAGTTGCAACTATGCTATCTTGGAAGTCGCCGAAAAGCATCGAGGCGAGGTCTACCATGTTACACCCGAGTCGCCTTATGTTCTTCAATCAACGGTATGTTCACTGACGGATAATGCGTCTAATTTCATCAATATCTGCTGGCGCGGAAATTGGAGCATTTGCTCTTTGAGATTCAATTCCATCCAACTCTCCCATGTGATAATTAACCACTATATCAGGGTCCTTCAATAGATTACCAGTAAGCATACCTACAACACGCTGCTNAGGGTCAATTACACCCTCTTGAACGAGTCTTCTAATTCCCGCTACTGTAGCGCAGCTGGCGGGTTCTGCACCAATTCCTGCTGCATCGACTATCGCCTTCGCATCCATGATTTGGTCATCGGTTACTTCCGTTACTATTCCATCCAATGCGGTAATTCCTCGCATTGATTTGCGCCACGAAACTGGATTGCCAATCTTGATTGCAGTTGCGATTGTTTCTGCCTTGACTGGTTCAATATCTGTTCCTTCTGACCAAGCGGTATAGAGAGGGTTTGCTCCTGCTGCCTGAACGACAGCGATGCGTGGTAATTGATCGATAATTCCTAACTCGTGAAGTTCCAACAAACCCTTGGCAATGGCTGTGTTGTTTCCGAGATTTCCTCCTGGCAGGACTATCCAATCAGGAACCTGCCAATCGAGGTCTTGCATGATTTCCATTCCGATTGCTTTTTGCCCTTCAATTCGGAATGGATTTATTGAATTCAGGAGGTATATTCCTTCACTATCGCATACATCCTGAACTAAGGCCATAGCATCGTCGAAGTCGCCTTCTATTTGGATGGTCTTTGCCCCATATGCTAGGGCCTGACTTAACTTACCGAAGGCGATTTTTCCTTCTGGTATGAAAATTAATCCATCCATGCCGGAAATCGCTGCATAGGAAGCCATTGAGGCGGATGTATTGCCGGTTGAAGCGCAAGCAACTGCGCTCATTTCGAGGAGTTTCGCAACAGTGATTCCGACAGTCATTCCGCGATCCTTGAAGGAACCAGTTGGGTTCTCTCCTTCATGCTTCAACCAGAGGTCTTCAACTCCAACTTCCCGGCCTATTTCGCTGGCATTGTAGAGGTTTGTCGAGCCTTCGCCTCGGGCCGCTGCAATCTCCTGCAATTTCTCGTCGCCCAAAGGTAGGATTAGTTCGCGAAATCGCCAAACTCCGGAGCGGTCAAGCGAGTCTTTTGAGGATAATCTCGCGTCAAGAATTTCACGGGTTAATTCGCATTGAGATAAATCGTGAATTACATCTAGGGTGCCCGAACAACCGCATCGATATCTTAGATCAAGACCTGCGTAAGTCTCGCCGCAACGAACACAAGAAAGGTGCCATGGGACCTCACTCATCACTCTCTCGAGCCTGTCGCATTGATTTGAAACCCATCGGGACCTTCTCACCGATGCAGACATAGCGAGTCGGTTCGACGGGAGAGCGTGAGCGGAGGCAAGACGAGGTTACTTGTTGTCAAGGCAGCAATGACTGTCTATGGCGGAGCAGCCCGTGATTTGATGCGTAATTTACCTGCAATTTCAGAGCATTTTGAGGTAAAATTTCTCTGTCTTAATTTACGGGATTCGCAAAGAACTCTGATTGAATCAATGGGGGTCGAAGTCCTTTGTCCAGAACAGCAATGGGAAGCTGAAGGTGGGATTTGGAATGAGATTACGGCTGGTCAAGAACGTAGTGCTGCGGCAGCATGGCATAGGTTTGAGGAAGCCGGAGAAGCAATTCAATGGGCTGATGCTATTCACCTAACTGGTGGTAATGGCTCAATGGAGTTTCCAAGTCTAGTTCCGTCTGACAAGCCGATGCATTTGCACTTCCTTGAGTCAAAGCCTGGCATTCACGATGATGTAAGTCACCTGAAGCCCGATGGTAGTGGAGGATGGAGGCCAAAACTTCTGCATATCTTACAAACTCGTCAGCGGGCTCGAATTGAGGCTTCATTTCGTAAGTTTGCAAAAAACGACAATTGGATTGTAAGTGCAAACTCGGCTTTTTCTGCATCTAATCTAAAGAGAATTTACGGCATAGAGGGGGGTGTTTTGCACCCTTCTGTTGATCTGTCGGAATTCCCACGTCAACCGAGTTCAGGGGAGTCTTCGAGTTTCGAATCTACAGGAGTAAGTATCCTAGGCCCATATGTCGCAACCATTGGTAGGATATCTCGCTTCAAAGGCACCTATGAGACTGTTCAGCACCTTTCTGGAAGTAATCTAAATCTTGTTGTAATTGGCGGCGGTTCAGCAGAAGAAATAGAACAACTGCAAGCCTATGGAAAGAAAAATGGTGTTGTTGTAATGGCTTTATCTGGCCTTTCCTCAGAAGCCATGCGGTCGGTAATGCGAAACTCGGTTGCAATTGTTGGTTTGGCTCATGGTGAGGCATTCGGACTGACGCCAATCGAAGCCATGGCATTGGGCACTCCTCCTATTTTCGTTAACGAAGGTGGTTACCGAGAAACCGTTGTCGATGGTACGAATGGACGTTTGATTCAGCGTGGAGATTTCGCCTCGTGGAAGGCTGCACTTGAGCAAGCCCAGGAGCAAGATACTCGCGCGGGTTGGGCTGAGGCTGGGCTTGCGAGAATTGAGGAATTAGGATTGACACCGGAACGTCACGCCCAAAGGCTAGTTGACAAGTTACGGCCTTTGCTGGGAAATTGATTAGAAGAATGAGACTGAAAACATGACCGATTTGAGCGAATTGCTTGATGCGCGAAATCGTCACATCAGCAACTCGTTGTCTATTGGACACGGTAAACCACTTCACATCGTGAAAGGAGAAATGCAGTATCTCTATTCCATTGATGGAACTAGGTATCTTGATCTTGTAAACAACGTCTGTCACGTAGGTCATTGTCATCCAAAAGTGGTTGCAGCAGGTCAAAAACAAATGGAAATTCTTAGCACAAATACTCGCTACATATACGATGGTTTAACCGACTATATTTCGAGGCTGGCGAATACTCTACCTGATGGCCTTGATGTTGGTTTCATGGTCAATTCTGGAAGTGAGGCAAACGAACTGGCTATCCGCTTGGCCAGAGCCCACACTGGAAATCACGACATGTTGGTGGCCGATGGAGGATATCACGGCAACACCAGTATGCTCGTTCAATTGAGCCCGTACAAATTTCTTGGACCCGGCGGTAAAGGAGTTCCAGAGCCTTGGGTACACGTTGTTCCTGTTCCAGATGAATATCGAAGGGCAGGTGTCGATTACGAACAAGAGACGAAGGATGTAATCTCTAATGCGGGAAGTGTGGCTGGATTTCTGATTGAGCCAATGCTCTCATGCGCAGGTCAAATTCCACTACCTGATGGCTATCTCAGACTTGCTCAGACATACACAAAGGAGGCTGGTGGTCTGCTGATTGTGGACGAGGTGCAGGTTGGCTTTGGCCGCTTTGGAACTCATATGTGGGCCTTCGAATCTCAAGATGTTGTTCCGGATATTGTTGTTCTTGGTAAATCGATAGGTAATGGTCATCCTATGGCTGCAGTTTTTACTACTAGGGAAATAGCTTCTTCTCTTGGAGAGATGGAATGGTTCAGTTCTACAGGAGGTAATCCAGTCTCTTGCGCAATTGGCAATGCAGTACTCGACGTAATTGAAGATGAAGGCTTGCAAGAGCAGGCGAAAGAGTATGGTGAATATTTCTTGAATGGGCTTCGTAAACTGAAAGAAGCCTGTCCAGTGATTGGAGATGTTAGAGGAAGAGGCCTCTTCATCGGAATTGAGTTTGTTGATGACCGGATTACATTAGAGCCGAATGCCGAAGAGGCTGAAAGAGTGGTTCGTGAAATGAGAGATTTAGGGGTATTGTTGAGTACCGATGGGCCGCACCATAACGTCATCAAAATCAAGCCGCCAATGGTACTTACAAGACAGGATATCGATATGACTCTAGAATGTCTAAACGGCGTACTGAGCGGAAATGGTGATTGATATGCGGCGAATTGATGTGGGAGTTGATGAGGCAAATGAATTGCTGAGTCAGGCGGGTCTCGCAAGCGTAAACACCATGGAAATATTACAAGGAGGTTGGGATAATACCAACATTCTCCTAACTCTAACTGACGCTTCCAAAGTCGTTCTAAAAGTATGGAATGCAAATACGATTGAGGAAGTAAGGCGTGTTGTGGCTAGACATTGTCACCTCGATGAACATGGCATACCTACCGCCGTACCAATCGAATTTCTCGATGGTGAGTTAGTCGTTGAAAAGGAAGGGATGGCCTGGACTCTACTGCCATTCGTTGAAGGCGGTATGTTGGGTATTGATGAGAAATCTCTGAAGAGTCTTGGAGAAACTTTGGCCCTACTTCACCAAATCCCGACTACAGATTGTTTTCCAACCGATTACAGAATGGGGTGGTCTCTGTTTGAGGAAATGTTCGAAATAGCAGACGATACAAATTCTTGGTCTGATTTTCTAATCTCTCTGAAGAAAGAATCTGAGAGTTTACGCGACCAAATTTCAGCTGATTTACCACAGGGGATTTTGCATGGCGATCTGTTCCCAGATAATATCATTGGAGATGGTTCAGTTGCGGCTATCCTTGACTTGGAAGAGGCTTTCATCGGCCCTTGTGCGTTTGATTTAATGATGGCTTTCGTCGGATTTGGTTGGGGCGATGAAGAGCCCATGCATGAGCGGTGGAATGCATTACTGGAAGGCTATGAATCGGTTCGTCCACTATCTCAGGATGAGAAGTTTGCCTTACCTGCACTTCACAGATATGCTACACTTTCGATTGCGGCATGGAGATATTGGAAGCATGTTATGACTCAGCCAGATGATGAGCTCAGAGGACGATATTTGGAAATGGTAAATCGGCTCGAAAATGAGTTTAATTTTTGATGTATAGACTACTAGGTGAAGATAGATGAGCGCTGTTGTACATTCAATCAACATCAGTACACAAGGTGGAGTTCCAAAGTTACCTATTGACAAAGCCCAAATAAAATTCGAAGGAGTTGAAGGAGATTTCAATAAATTCCGAACAGAGAAGAAAAATAGTACTGGTACGCGAGCAGTGACGCTATTTTCATTAGAACAAATTGAGAAATTGAAGAGCGAGGGGCACTCCATTGATATTGGGACTACTGGAGAAAACATCACTATCGAAGGCGTAGATTGGCCGACTCTAGATGTTGGAACTCGAATGATGATTGGTGAAGCGATGATTGAGCTTAGCGAGCCTACCGCTCCGTGCAGCAAAATTGGAAAGTCATTCATCGATGGTGCGTTTTCACGAATAGATCACGAGTTGGAATTAGGTTGGTCCCGATGGTCTGCTTCTGTTATTGAGGAAGGAGGAGTCCAGGTCGGAAGTCAGGTCATTCTACTGTAAGGGTTGAGTATGATTCAAAATTTCAAACATCAATTGAAAACAAGTTCCTTCTGACTAATTACATGCGATTGTATTGGCTCGCCGTTGTGCTAGTGTGCTTTGCGGCTCCATCTCTCGTGGAGGCAGAAACCTATCGAATCAGTGGAATCGTGACATATTCCGATGGGAGTGCCGTGAACTACAATGATGTGGAAATAGTTTGTAATAGTCAAGAATACGACTGTCATCCATTCAGAGGCACAGAGTCGAACACCGACATGTATGGTAGATTTACTTTAGAATTGGATGTCGAAGAATATCATGACGGTGCTGAATTAATCTTGAGTGTAAGAAATGAGAACTTCAGCCATATAATCGATATCTCCGAGATGCGAAATTCCTCTCAGTACTTTGTTGTCAATGACATACAGTTGCTACAAAATCGCCCTCCAGCACCTATTTTCTCAGGATTTACTTGCGGATTGATAATTTTCTCGCTAGCGTTTGGGATGGTTCTCGTACGTACTGCAACTAGGTTGATGACGCCGGTCGGGAGAGCAGAATTTGTTGGCTACAGGGCGCCGCGAATCGTAGAGTGTCCAGAATGTCACGGACGCATAGAACAACATCGACTGATTAGTCACCTTATCGTGGAGCATGAAATCGAACCACTTGAAGCTGGTGAAATCGCAGGTATTGTCTTTTCAAAAATCGAGATGAAGTAATGGTGCAGAGGGCAGGATTTGAACCTGCGAAGCACTACGCACTGGGACCTCATCCCAGCCCCTTTGACCGCTCGGGTACCTCTGCTTGCGATACCACGGGTTAATTGGTCTATTTCACAATGACGAAGGAGGAATAATCAACTCAAATTTAGGATTTTTACACTGGATTAGAGTATGTATTCTGAAACATCACTTGATATTGGGAAAGGCGAACGAGGGTTGTATGCGCGTCTGGACTTTCGCTAGATTCATGCGACAGATTCTGAAGTCTGGGCCCGCGGACTTAGATTGGATTCAGTCCCAAGGATTACTCGCAGTTAAGTTGGCTCAAATCTTTGCACTGCGAAGCGATTTACTTTCGGTCGAAAAGTGTAGACAGTTGCAACAATTGTATCAGCACGCGGCTAGTATTCCATCAGAAAAGGTGTTTGAGAATCTCGAGAAGAGAGCGCCTGAAGGCTTCTTTGACGCCTTCGAAGAAATAGACAAGATCCCTATCGCTGCCGCCTCGGTTGGACAAGTGCACCGAGCGCGCTTGAAGACCGGAGAGGATGTAGTAATCAAAGTCATCAAGGCTCAGAACGAGAAGTCGTTTCGTCGAGATGTAAAGCGAATGCGAAGGTGGCTACGTATCTTCCTCTTGTTCATGCCAAAACTACGCAGAGTCGGTAACCCTGTAGCTCTGCTAAACCACGTTGCAGACTACACCACGAGAGAATTGGACTTGCGCAATGAGATTGCGGGGGCAGAAGAATTGAAGAATATTCAATTGGATATCGATGATACATTCCAAATGCACCGACTCAGATTCCCAAAATATTATCCAGAATTATCCAATGAGCAAGTGCTGGTCTCTGAATTTATCAGAGGAGATTCATTAGAGGATGGTATTGATGCGGGTACGCTTTCATGGTCTACTTTGCTAGATTTGTTCCGTATTCATGGCGCATATCTATTCGGCATCGGAACATTCCATGGAGATTTACACCCTGGAAATTGTATTATTGACGAAGACGGAATGTTTGTCTTCATTGATAATGGAGCGATTTGTCACGCTCCAACCCATGTCAGCAGTTCTTTATTCCGATTCTTCGAGCACCTATCCAACAGCAACTTAAATGCTGCATTCGAGGCATTGCTAGGCCTATCGGAAGATACTTTGGATGAGAAGAAAAAAGAGGATTATATGTTGAAAATGTATGACATATATCACGACTTTGAGATGCGTTCTGTTGGAGAGCAAAGTCTTACTCAAATTATGATGAAAACTGTTCGTTGTGCCGTTGAGGATGCGGGGGCAGTATTCGGTGAGGAGGCGTTTCCTATCATCCGAGCACTGATGTATCTCGATGGTTTGGTTATTCGAACACATCCCGATGTGAAACTCATCAGATCAATGAGCCCCTATCTGGAAGAATTTCGCGCTTGCTTGCCAATTCCTGAGCCGCTTGCGCGCCACACCGAATGAATAATTCCAGAGTTGACGAGACAATTGAGAAAACATTTCATTAAATACGAATCATAGAGGATGCGAAGATATGATGGGAGACGTCGTGAGGATTGATGCTGCTACCGTAGAGCAGTCCTACCTCGAATGCAAAAAAATTGCAAGGGAATCTTCGTCATCATTTTTGACTGCTTTCAAAACTCTTCCGAAGCCAAAAAGAGACGGTATCAATGCTCTCTACGCTTTTTGTAGAAGAGCCGATGATGTAGCTGACGGAGACTGGTTGCCTGATTTTTCTTCATTCACTCCTCAGCAGATGGGGGCACTTCGATTGAGGGCCTTACAGAGGTCGAAATATCTAGACGAAAAACATCGCTCCCGTGGTACATTAGATCACGAAGGTCACATCGCTAAGCTCTGTGCTCTAATTTACTTGCGAGATAATATCCAACAAGGGGTAAATGACAACTTTCCAAAAGAAAGGTTCTTCCTAGCATTTTGGGATACGATTGAGAAGTTCAATATTCCATCTCAGCACTTACATTCCTTGATTGACGGGATGGAGGATGATCTCTATCCTACAAATTACCAGACCTACGAAGATTTGCAAGGCTATTGCTACAATGTTGCATCCTCAGTGGGTCTCTGTTTGCTCCACCTGTATGGTTACGATGGGCAAGAGGCTGAGCATTACGCCGATGAGATGGGGATTTTTCTACAGAAGGTCAACATATTGAGGGATATTCAATCCGATCTCGCATCGGGCAGAGTTTACTTGCCTACAGCCGAGTTACAATCCTTCGGAATATGTACCTCAGACTTGTCCTCTCCAAGTCTTGCTTCAAACCCAAATTGGCAGGAATTCATGAAAGATTACATTCAGAGGTGCAATACCCACAAAGAAGAAGCTGTCAAATTACTTCCAATGATTCATCCAGAGTCGAGAAAAAGTCCAGCAATTATGGTCTCAGTATATTCACAACTGATTAAGCAGGCAGAGAAATTGTGCGGAAACGTTGTGTCCCAGCGCCTTAGCCTAACCGCCATGCAGAAGGCAAACGTGCTGATGTCGACCCTCGGTGTAATTACCATCGTACAAGAGGACTGATTATGCAACTCGCAACTCATCCCATCGAGCCTGAGGCATCGATAAATTCAGACCAGGATGTTCTGATTGTAGGAGCAGGGCCTGGTGGCCTCGCATGTTCATTGTTGCTCGCGAAAGCAGGATTGAAGGTAAAAATAATCGAAAAAACAGATCGTGTTGGAGGAAGGACCAAAGTAATTGAAAAAGATGGTTATCGATACGATAACGGCCCTACATTTTTCCATTACACAGAAATAATTGAAGAGATTTTTCAAGCGATTGGTAAAGATGCACATGAAGAATTAAATCTCATAAAACTTGATCCGAATTACAGATTGGTTTTCGGTGAAGGAGGTGCTCTAAATGCTAGTACCGACATGGATTATATGGTGAAACAAATTGAGCAATTGTGTGGAAAGAAAGATGCTGAAGGGTTCAGAAAATATGTATTGGACAATAGGAAAAAATTGACATTATCAAAAAATTGTTTAAATTCCCCATGGACAAGTTGGACTAATCTAGCAAACAAGAGAGCTCTGCGGGTGGCTCAAGTTCTAAGGCCATGGAGAAGTGTTGCATCTGATTTATCAAAGTTCTTTGATGACGATAGAATGCAATTAGCAATGAGTTTTCAAACTAAATACCTAGGAATGTCACCGTTTCAGGCACCAAGTCTCTTCACAATATTGTCTTTCCTAGAATTGGAATACGGTATTTATCACGCCAAAGGAGGATTAGGTACAGTAACTGAAAGAATGGGGGCATTAGCAGAAGAACTAGGTGTGGAAATATGTCTCAATGAGCCTGTAGAAGAGTGTCTTTTTGATGGTAAAAAAATAGTAGGGCTCAAGACAGGAAAGAATACCTACACAGCCAAGAAATATGTAATGAATGTGGATTTCGCTACTGGTATGAAGGGGCTTATTCCTGATAAATTAAGAAAAAGATGGTCCAATAACAAATTAGACAAGAAATCTTATTCTTGTTCTACGTTTATGCTCTATCTTGGAGTAGATAAGAAATATGATTTAGATCATCATCAAATATATGCATCACAAAATTATCACACGAATCTAAAAGATGTGACCGAGAATAAAATAACCTGGGATGACCCCTCGTTGTATGTTCAAAATGTATGCTTAACAGATCCATCGATGGCTCCAGAGGGGCATTCGGCTATCTACGTCTTAGTTCCTGTTTCCAATGTTCACAAATCAATAAATTGGGATGAAATAAAGCATGATTACAGAGATGTTGTGCTTGAAACCATGAAGAAATTGGGGTATGATGATTTGAAAGAACACATAGTTTCAGAAACCATAGTTACCCCTGATGATTGGGGTGAAAGAGATATTTACAAAGGTGCAGTTTTCAATCTAGCACACGGTTTAGACCAAATGCTCTGGAGAAGGCCACAGAATAGATTTGAGGAATTGGATGATTTATTTTTAGTCGGTGGAGGAACCCATCCCGGAAGCGGATTACCCACCATATTCGAAAGCGGGAGAATAGGCGCCAAATTGATTTGTTCTGATTTAGGAATAGAACCGGATTGGAATGGAGTAGATACTTGGTTCCCTGATCTTAAGAAGCCTAAGCCCAAGAGATAATTCTAGGAGGATTTTGTTTGTCGGTTGCATGGGTGCTGGGTGCTGCTGGAGGGGTGGGTAGTGTTGTTTGCCAGAACCTTTCCAAACAAGGCTGGAAAGTTGTTGGAAGTGGAAGAACTGAGGAGACGCTTCAAGCCCTTAGTTCCCAGATTGATAATGTCGAAATCTTGCCCGTAGATGCTAGAGACGAGGTTGCGATGAAGCAGGCTGTCGCTGACATCATAGAAACACATGGTCGTCTAGACGCAGTAGTGGTTGCTGTAGGATCAATCCTACTCAGACCGTTGCACGCTACCTCCGCCGAACAAGTGCAGGATACCATTGATCAAAACCTCACCACTGCATTCAATGCANTNAGATCGGCAGCTGTTCCAATGATGCGTGGTGACGGAGGAAGAATTGTTCTGTTTTCTTCTGTGGCGGCCTCTCATGGTATGACAAATCACGCCGCTATTGCCGCAGCCAAAGGAGCCGTTGAAGGATTGACTCGAGCCTCTGCTGCAGACTATGCAAAACGAGGTATTCGAGTAAATGCGATTGCGCCTGCAATGACAGATACGCCAATGTCTGAAAATCTACTGAAAAGTGAGACTAGTCGAAAAATTAGTGATTCGATGCATCCAGTAGGAAGAATTGGAGAAGCAAAGGAGATTGCAGATGTTGCATCTTGGCTTGTCGACGGTGCGCCTGAATGGATGACNGGNCAGNTCATCGGAGTNAATGGCGGATTGGGAACNATAAAACCNCAGGAANCAATCAAGGCTTAATCGGAGGAATAGTATGAGAAAAATTGCTGGATTATTACTAACGTTAATTCTACTATCTGCTTCAGCAGGATGTTTGGCTGAAGAAATACAAGGAGAATTGGAAGACCCTGATGCTGAAGAGAAAAGATACACGTTTACCCTACCTACTTTGGGAAGAGATGTAGATGGTGTATCTATGCTAGATCTGACTACTGAATTAGAGCAACAACCGGTTCTCTTGTTTTGGGTAAGTTCACAGTGTCAAGGTTGCCATGAATGGGCAGAAGGTATCAGAGACAGCAATCTCAATTACAGCGTTATGCAGCCTGTTACAATTCACAGATATGGTAACTTCGAAGATGCAGACAANATAATGCAAGTCTATGGTAACAACTCAAGCGACCACTATTCTCCTTGGCCGGTAGTTATCGACGCTCACTCGCGNCTGGCACTAGATTTTGANACACGAGAGCCGTCGGAGCTTTCTGTTGTCGAGGCTTTTGGAAACCTTCCAACCCCTTCTGTGATTTTACTCAACGAAAACGGTAATATCGTCTGGGAGGCGTCCTCATATTGGTATTCTGCTGACCAATTGGAAGAGGCCAGTGAAATAGCGGCCGGATTAAGTGAATAATATGGAGCCGATTTACACAGCACTATTCTTAATTCCAACGATATGGGTTGGGCCTTTTTGGCTATTGATGATGTTAGAACCTAAGTCTGAAAGAACTTCAAAATGGGTTGAGGGGAATCTTATTTTCCTCGGACCCTTAATTGCTTATTTTGTAACTATACTCGTAGATCCTGATGGTTTGATTGAGTTATTCACGGGAAATCCTGCTGAAATCATGGACACTATGGTTGAACTTCTAGGGACTGAATCAGGAACTGTCCTCGCTTGGGCACATTTCGTTGCTGGAGATATCATCGCTACTAGGTGGATGTGGCGCAAGGCGGTTGAGAATGAGATCGGTCTGAATCAAACTCGAGGGATTGTCTTCTTTGGAGTTATGCTGATGCCTGTTGGATTGTTACTTCACATGGCCCTCAATAGAGAATGAGTGTTGATGTATCTCAATTTAGGCAGTTTCTCAGACACCTAGACCCCGCTAGATGCAGAGGTTGGGATAAGCCTCCAGATTACAAATTCGTGTATATCGGGGTGATTGCGGTCGCTCTGATTGGGATTTTATCCTATACTACTAGGCGCCACTAAGCGGAATTCCATATCCGGATTCCGAACTATTATGAAGAAAAGGTCGGACCGCGCGGCATGCCTGGTGCATACGACCGAAGTCGGAAGGCCGCAGTCGTACGCCAGATATCCGCTAACTTCGACTCTGCTATATCCGATTTCTTTGGTACTAGGGCGCCTAACAGAGAGACAGCACAGGGCGCCCATGATGCATATGTTGCCGCCCTTCGTGCACACGGCACTGATGTGACCGTTCTACCTGGATTGGACGAACATCCAGATTGTTGTTTTGTCGAAGATACTGCTGTTATGGTCGATGGAAAGGCNATNATNCCGAACATGGGTCACCCCTCCAGAGAAGGAGAGCAAGTTGCGGTTGCTGAACATCTATCTTCGAGTGCTGAAATTATCAATATGCCAAAGGGCGCTAAACTCGATGGTGGCGATGTTGTATTCTTCGATGACCGCTACTTGATTGGAGTTTCAACTAGAACGAATCGGGAGGGTGCTGACTTTCTTGCAAGTCATGTACGAGAAGACGGTTTTGAGTGTGAGTTCATCGATATTCCAAGTTCGACTCTTCACCTTACAACCGTATGCTCATCGCCGCGCCCTGGGATGATTATTGCCGCAGAAGGCCACCTTACTGCTTCTCAATTAGAGCCTTTAGCTGAGGATGTCGTTTGGGTTCCAAATCGAGAANGTTACGCTGCGAACACAATCGGCTACAAAGGCGATCGTGTGATTATTGCGGATGGTTTTCCTGTAGTTCGTCAAACCATGCTCGATGAAGGATTCAAGATTACTAGTGTGGACATGAAAGAGATCATGCAAGCAGATGGTTCGTTGACATGTCTGTCAGTATTCAACGCCTGATTTTTACACAATCAAACAGGCGTCGGTTTCAACAACGGACCTACGGTCCGTTGGCTATGCGCTCACGCGAGTTGGCGGCTTTCGGCATGGTTCTAATCCTGCTACTTACTCCAATCAGCGGATGTTTTGGAGGAGACGATTCTAGAGTTGATGCAGGAGATTTACAAATTGATGTTGAATCGATGTCTGCTGGTTTCTTTCAGAATCTTGAGTTGACTGCTTCTAGCAAAATGTCAGTATATCTTCCATTCTTAATCAAGGACCCAGCATCAGGATTTGTACAGAATTCTACTGTACTTGATATCAATTCAGGAGATACAATAGCCATCGAGGTTCTAATTCCACCGCGTTCCGAGGGGATTCACCTACTTATTGGCGAATATGGAAGGGGGCATTGGCCAATTCGAGAGGACGATGAGTCGTGGTCTACATGGTATGCTNGAGGAGGNGACAAGGGCGANNATGGCNTAGGNGCNATNAGNGTNCCTGCAAANAACACAACCTACGATACCCTCGAAGTNCATTCATCGGTAATGCCTGGTGAGGTAGAAGTGAAATTTATTCCGTCTACAAGAGATTCGACTGTTTCCTGGGATGAAGGCGGTGGCCACTCAAGCGGAATGCTTCATGGCAGAATCGTTTACGATAGATTGTTTGAGTTGTCGGACCCCACCGACACATTAGATCCAGTGGATGGAAAGGCTGGGTATTTTGACAGGTGGGCAGGGCAAGGTAATCCTGCATACGAGGATGCGGCTTTGTACATCATTGGGGAATTGGAAAGTTTTGGTCTTGAAGTCATAGCCCATAGGTACGAGTACACAGACATCATGAATGTACAGAACCCTGAGGCATACAACATATGTGCATACAAATGGGGCTCTGTAGTGCCAAATGAGTGGATGGTTTTTGGCGCTCACTTTGATGTCGCCCCTCCTGCTAATGCTGTTCTGCTCGATCCTCACATTGTAGGATTCAGAACCTACGGGACTAGGGCTGGTGCGTACGACAACTCCGCGGGGACTGCCATGGTTATGGAAACCGCTAGGGCTCTTGCTGATTTTGAGACAAGGAGAACCATGGTTTTCTGCCTATGGTCTGGTGAAGAAGGAGGAAAGAGAGGGTCGGATTACTGGACTGAGTACCACGTAAAGGAAGACAATCCGCAAGTGACTGTGATGAATTACATCAATCTCGACATGGCTGGAGTTAATTGGCCCGGTGGAGGTGGTGCACCTCATGGTGACCCTGATCCTCAAATCGACGAAGATGGTTATCCAAAAGACAGTGAAGTATGGCCACTGAGGGTATACATTGGCCCGGGTCCAAATCACGATCAGTTAGACCAGCCAGAGATGGTTGGTCTTTCGAATTGGATAGGTTCTGATGCACTAGGGTTGGAAGAACAAATGGGGACGTTAGTTGGTACAAACTACAGTGCAGACACTTGGAAAACTTCTGTTTGGCTAGATATGGACAGGCCGGAAGTAATCGTCTATGAAGATACTACAGCAAGGAGCGATCATGCTAGTTTCCAAGACAACTTAGGTACTGTGACCATTGGCTTTGGTGGATTAGTAGATGGTTATTGGTGCTATCATCAAGTCTGCGACACTCTAGAAGAAATGGAAGATTGGATGGACACTACCGGCAAGGATTACGGAGAGGAAAATACTGGTGTTGCCAATGTTGTAAATAGCCTAGATATGATTACTTGGTGGGCGATGATGACATTCTTCCATTGTGATGAGCGGCCTATTTTCAACGCCCTTCTCTAAACATCCCATTCTAATGGGATATGTATCTCATTCCTGCGAAGGAATGGCAGAGTAGACATCGGGTTATCATAAACGGCTAGTTTAGCATTACCAGAAGTTGTAAGGCCCTCTGATTCGACAAGTTTGCGTAGCTTATTCTGTAGTTTCAGTGACTTGCTTGGGCGGGAGAGTCCAGAGAACTTCAGAACGGCAACCACTCCTCCTTCCACATGGAGTAGTTCTACCCCTGAGTCGGTTGGTTTGGGGAGATCTTCCATCCTGTGTTCTGATGGCATTGTGAAGGCCATGAGAGATTCTTCGCCGGATTGCCACATGTGCACGGGGGCAGTCATTGCGATGCTTTGTTGTCGTTCGTTTCCACCGAAAATATAGCCGGCTATTCTCCTGAACGGTCTAGCGGATTCACCATAGTTCATCCCATTTGTCGACACTCTGGCCTGAATGGTATCGGCATATTTTCTGACTTCAAAGCCACGGTACTTCTGGAGTAGTTCGTAGGCGGGTTCCTCGTAATTCTCCGCCATGGTTGACCCTATCCTAACATACTAGGCAATATGTTCATGTTAAACCAAAACAATCCTGCAAAAATTGAAACCCATATCCAATAAATAGAGTTGGACCAAGTCTTTACCTTTCTTCCATCAAGTGGCCCGAATGGTATCATATTGAAAGCACCAAGGCCAACATTGACCCAGCACCAATAGTAGAGTAGTCCGTTGTCGCCGTAGGTGAATTCTGTTGATTCAAGACCGAGTGATATCAAACCAAGTCCAACTGCCCACAGCATAATGTTGCTTAGCGGTCCTGCAAGTGCGATCTTTCCGAATTGTTGCTTAGTTGTGTTTCCCATCACCATTACTGCACCCGGGGCCATGAAAACTATCCCGAGTAAGGCGGCGAGAATTACACCAAACCTAAGGCCGCCGGGTGATGCTCTAAATTCAGCCCAGCAACCATAGTGGCGGGCTGATACTTTGTGGGCTAATTCGTGAACTATGAAAGCTGGAGCTGCGGGAATCATCCAGAACAAACCCCCCATCAAAAATGCGCTAGGAGAATTCAATGCTCCGAATATACCACCCACAGACATGAATGCTAATGCGACTGAAAATGCTAGGGTCGCTTGAGTTAGATGCTCGATTTCCGTTCTCGAAAAATGCCATATCGAGCCCTTGTGTATGTAGACTCTTCTTGGTTGAGGTTCCTCTCCAAATACTCGGAAGAATGGTTGGCCTCCTTGACCATTGCTGGCGAATACGACTCTGACGTGTGGCTGTCTCCAGTTGCCGTCATCCCTTGCCCGAGTATGGCTTCCCGGTGAGCTTGCGCGCTCGAATGGGTCGTCTTCCAAGCGCGAGGCGCGAGGGTCTCTTTCTGCTGCCATTGTCTATCTCACTCTACTCGTCTCGTTTGAAGGCTCGTTATTCTCAATCCTCATCGAGTAATTCGCCGACCTCATCTAACAAATCATCCCAAGTTGGGGCTTCTGGTCTTTTTGCGGTTCCGAACATTTGCAACATTTCTTCTCTTTCCTCAGCGTCCGGGGCGCGTTCTGCCCAAGGATTCTGATTAGCGACTTCTCGGATCAATGATTTGCCCTTCTTGGCTCTCTGTGCGGCGAATCTTGCCTCTACTTGCTCCATTGTGATGACTTCCTCTACCCCTTGATGGGCGTTGATAAGTCGAACATAATTGAGCATGAAATTGCCATGTTCACTATCGTCGATATATTTGCTAGGGTCTGCTAACATGGTTACTTGCTCGCGCGCTAAGCGTTCCGCTTTAGTTGTCGCAGGACCTGAAGTCAACTTGTCTCGTGCCTTTGCGTGCGACTCGATGCACCCCCTACATCGCTCGGTCCCAGCGATATCTGGAGCATCGCAACTAAGGCAGCAAACAGCGAACCCCATCTGTTCCATAGCTCGTCGGGGTAATGACATGGACATGGGGCGCTCTAGGCTCTGAAAGATGAATGCTCCCGCTCTGTGTTATCTCACGACTCTCTCTGAGGTGTAATTAGGACATTTGAGCCGTCTCTGTCAATTAGAGGAAGAGAAAGTATGCTATCTTCGATAATATGCACATGAACAGGGCATGCGGCACCGCAAGCTGGAGCGAGGTAGTCCTTGCCCGATGTTGTCATCACTAGTTTGATTCCATTACCGGCTGGAAGTAGGTGATCTATGCCTTGGAACTCCATCATCATAGTGACAGTCTGGCCTGGAATTACTCCTGTTGGTTCATTGCCACCGGAATGGTAGCGAATGTCCATTGTAGCATGACCGATTCTTACTCCTGTTACAGAATCTTGCATCTCGACGAATACTTGGCCGCCATCGTATACGGCACTGGCTAGCATGTGTAATCTAACTAGGCCGGCAATATGCACATCCTGATCGAATGCTGGACACTCTACGATGACCTCGCTAACCCCTCCAACTACAGGAGCACCTCCTACCCATGAGTTTCCTTGGTTGGTGCAATTACCTAGAGAAATGTCGTTCCAAACAACATCTCTTGGTGGCCATGTCTCCTCAATACGCCACTCGCCGTCCGAGCGCTGTATCTGGGCGGTGAGGTCGGGTTTGGGCCCTACTCCCTTGAGATAGTACTCGAACCATTCAAACAAATCTTGAGCCCAATCCCATCTGGTCATATTGTGTCTTGCCTCAAGGCCATTGCCACTACTAATTCCATCGTGGCTGCTGACTTGGTCGGGATAATGGTGTCCCCATTGACCTAGAATTCCTCTAACGTCGTAGCCAGCGTCGATGTATTCCTGATACCAATTAACTCCAACTGGGCCCCCAAACACTTGGTGTGGATCAACGTTCCAGTCCTGCATTCCCTGAACCCAGTAAATGCTGCCATTCCATTTTCCAAATGCCTTGTCAATGTGGCTTCGCTCTTCGTAGTAGTTCTCCATGTATGGGTCCATTTCTCCGCCCACGTAGGTTACTGGTCCTGCAAATAGCCCTTCAGCGATATCTGGGCATACATTGTCTAAATCGTCCTCATTGTAATCTACCGTGCTTGAGAAATAATTCATGTGCATGACTTGGCTTCTAGCCTCAGCGCTTCCATTTTTGTACAAAAGAGGATGAAGGGCTGTAGTTCCAGAAATTGGCACAATGGTCTTCAGGTATTCACTTGCTTGAGCCGCTGCTTCCCATTGTGTGGCTCCCTCGTACGACTTACCGTAAAGGCCGACGTGCCCATTGCTCCATTCTTGTGAGCCAAGCCATTCCACTGCGTGATGAATACCCCAGCCCTCTCCTGCGCCTCTGTAATCGAAGCAGCCGCTGGACAATTCTGTTCCAAAGACTGCGACTTGGGCTAAGGCATATCCATGTGGAACAAAATTACGGAAGATGAATTCGCCGCGTCCGGCACTTACTACGTTTGTTGGGGATGACTCGCTTCCCTGTGGTCCGTAGTCATAGTATGGGCTTATGATTGCAATAACAGGCACCTGTTCTCCATCTAGAGTATTGTTTGGAAGCCAATAAGAAAGATGGACTGTTGACTGCGAAGGCCCAGTTTCCCAAACATCGCTGGTATCTACCTCGATGAAAGCCTCCTCAACGTCAAGGGCGTGGTATGGACCAGATTCTAGAAGGTATGACATTGTGTCATTGGTTTGCCATTCTAAGGTATATCTTTCCCAAATTGAAGGATAGGGATTTTCTACGACTTCTTCTGTGGCTTCATCNCTACCCCAGAACATGCANCCTGAGAGGCTCATCGCTAGCAACATCAGAACCGCTGCTCCCGCGTGTGTGCGCCGCCTCATGGAGGCGGCGGACGGAAGCAGACATCTCAACCCTACGGATTCAAAGCCACACTGCTAGGCGTAATTCCATGGATGCGGAAACCGTTCACCGTCGTCGTTGGGCGATTCTTGGTGTAATGAGTATGAGCCTCATTATTGTCATGCTGAATAACGTGACATTGAATGTCGCACTTCCTGAACTCTCAAAGGACCTGAAAGCAGACAATACAGAGCTACAGTGGATTCTGGATGCTTACGCTTTGGTTTTTGGTGGTCTGCTCCTTGTTATGGGTGCATTGGGAGATAGATTTGGTCGGAAAGGGGCGTTACAAATCGGACTCTTATTGGTTGCAACAGCCTCCGCCCTTACTGCGACTTATGCCACCACTTCTGGAGAGGTCATCGCGGCTCGCGCAGTAATGGGAATTGGTGCTGCTCTTGTAATGCCGGCAACCCTCTCTGTTGTGGTAGTTGTATTCCCTCCTGAAGAGAGGGGGAAAGCTGTCGGAATTTGGGCCGCTATGGCCGGAATCGGTGCTCCGATTGGATTGCTTGTTGGGGGATGGGCTGTTGAGAATTACGACTGGCAAATGGTCTTCTGGATCAATGTCCCAATTATTGCTCTGGCACTACTTCTTGGTATGGTTCTAGTTCCTAAATCCAAGGATAATCAAGAGCGCCCTCTAGATCCCGTGGGGGCGTTTCTATCCACAGGCGCCTTGGTTTCAATTCTCTACGCCATAATCGAGGCTCCCAGTCACGGTTGGACCTCGCCCGAAACCATTGGAGTTGCTGCACTCGGATTGTTATTCACGCTCGTATTCATTCGATGGGAAAGGCGTGTTGAACACCCTATGTTGCCGATTGAGTTCTTCTCTTCCCCTGGCTTTTCGATGGGGTTAGTTGCAATCATGTTAGCATTCTTCGTAATGTTTTCATTCATGTTCACCCAAATGCTTCACTTCCAATTAGTAAGAGGGCATGGTGCATTGGATGCCGCGCTCAGATTCTTACCTCTACCATTGGGGTTGATGCCAGCCGCGGCTAATTCGGATCGTTTGGTTGCTAAATTTGGAAGCTCTAGAGTTGTTAGTACTGGGCTAACTCTAGTTGCTCTAGGAATGATTCTATTCACCACTGTTACGATTGATACCGAGTATATTCAAATCGCTGTAACTTTCTTCCTTCTTGGATTTGGTATGGGACTAACTATGGCACCATCTACTACGCTTGTCATGGATTCAATCCCCGCAGATAAGGCAGGGGTAGGGAGTGCTACAAATGATGCAAGTCGGGAAATTGGAGGTGCCCTTGGAATTGCCATTGGCGGTTCGGTGTTAAACGAGTATTACCAACGTAGTCTACAGATTCCTGAGGGTTTGGGAGTGCCCGATTCGATTCTCAGAGAATCCTTTCCGGCTGCTATNAGGATTGGAGGGGATATGGTGTCACAAGGCAATATGTTGGGGGCTGAATTAATCCAATCGGCACAACTTGCATTTGTAGATGGTATGATTGCTTCCGCTTGGGTAGGGGCGATTATTGCCCTAACAAATGCCATACTAGTTTGGAGATATATGCCCTCACGAGCGATCTATGAGGACGAGTGATTTACTTCATCCAATTAGGCGTCCACCAATTCGCTTTACCTAGCAATCTCATAGTTGAAGGTACAACAATCGCTCTGACGATTGTTGCGTCGACAATTACTGCAACCATCAATGCAAGACCGATTGATTTGATGATTAGNACGTCGGCTAAGACAAACCCAAAGAAGACAGCTACCATGATTGCTGCTGCTCCTGTAATTAGGCTACCAGAGGCTTGCAACCCCTCAGCAACCGCTTGTGTATTGTCGCCNGTNTCTTCCCATGCCTCATGGATTCTAGAGAGCATGAGAACCTCGTAATCCATCGACAGGCCGAAGGCTATTCCAAACACCAAAGGAGGCACTACTAGGTCTATTGGTTGGGCAGAATAATTCAGTACATCAGTTAGTAATCCGTCTTGGAATACTACTACGATTATTCCGAAGGATGCTGAGACAGAAAGGACGTTCATCAGAATAGCTTTGATTGGAACGAGGATTGAATTCACTTGGATGAAAACGAGTATGACTGTTAATAGAAGTACAAAGGAAAGAACTGCTGGAATTCTTTCCACTAGATGTTCTTTCANCTCGACTTCAAAGGCGCTCCAACCTCCGATTAAAACCTCCATTTCCTCTTCGTCTGCGATTTCCATCATATCCCTAACAATTCGCTCCGATTCGTCAGAACCGCTTTGATGTTGGATAGGGACTGAGAGGCGCATGATATTTTCAGAAACCGATGCGAGCCATTCGTCTTGGGCTTCCTTGGGCCAATCTGCAAACTCTTGTTCGAACAAAGCAGTATTGCAAATTGGGTGTGTAACTCCGATTACTCCCTCAATTTGATTGATATCTTGACAAAGAGGCGTGACTCTTTCAGAGAAAGTAACTGAAAGGGGCTCGTCGCCCTCTTCGAAGACTATGACTATTGGAATACTTGACGCAGTGTAGGCCGGGAATTCTTCGGTTAACATTTCGAATCCAATTCTAGATTCGGTGTCTGGGGGCAAGGCCTCGATTCCGCCCGCACTGAGTTCTACTCTGAGGAACGGAGAGGCCGCCAACAACAATACAACAAGAGCTGGAACAAGCCATCTGAGTGGTTTATCCATGACCTTTATTGAGAGGTTTTTCCAAAATTCCGTCTTACGGTTTGCACCAGGAATTGGTACCGGTAAGGAGTTGACCTTTGGGCCAAGATAGGAAAGCATAGCGGGTAGGACGGTGAATGAGTAAAGCATCGCTGTGGCTACTGCAAGGAAGGCTCCCATTCCCATCGAAGGCATGTGGGTGGCTTCGAAGTAGAATAGGCTGCAGAGCCCCACTGCTACTGTGGCCCCCGAGAACATAACTGCTCGACCTGCTGTATCCATCATCGTAGCGATTGCTTTCTCAGTGGATTCTCCTTTGGCAATCTCTTCTCTAAATCTGCTGATCATGAATAGGCTGTAGTCTATCGATACTGCTATTCCAATAAGAGAAATCATGCTCACTGAGTACTCTGTTAGACCGAAGAACCACCAATCGGATATCCAGTAACTGATTGCTGTGGCTAGGGTAAACATCAGTAAAGCCACTACTAATGGTAGCACTGCGGCGGTAAAAGTGCCGAAAACGAAGAGAAGAATGACTAGCGAAATTGGAAGTCCAATTACCTCGGCGCGGACAGTATCGTTTTTCATCGAAGTATCAAAATCGTCGCCGATGATTAGGCTGCCTGTAACCGTCACATCGAGGGTTTCACTTTCCATAGACCTCAGTGTAGGAATCATATCAGAAACTTCTGATTCTGAGCCAGCAACTGAGAGATATACTGCTGTTTTTTTGCCATCAGCAGAGCTATGGGTGTCGATTACCTGTTGGTTTGTTGGATCGTCATAGATTGTTGATATGCTAACTATCTCGATATCTAATTCTCTAATGGAGGCGACAAATGCTTCGACCTCGTTTTGGAATTCTTCGTCTTGCCAAGTCTTCTCTTGATGAGACAGGATGTAGGTTACGGAATTTGCCGCTGAAACTGTAAGTTGTTCGTCTATGAGGATGAGGGCACGTCCGGAGTCGGTTGTTGGAGGTGGGGCATTTCCATCGATGAATTCCTCGCCCTGGCTTAGAAGACCTACTGAAAATAGCAACGATGCTACTGCAAACACTACCACTGTCTTACGATTATCGTGGACATAGAGACCAAAGTTGTACAACCTAGACATGTTACGATTTGCTTGCGAGCAAATTGTAGTTATAAGCGGATGTTTTTCGAACTCAAAAATCAGTTGTAGCGCCTGTTCAATTCAGAGAATAATTGGCTTGGTATTTCCGAACCAATTGTCATTCGTTCGCCGTCTGGATGATTGAATGAAAGAGAGGTTGCGTGTAGGCACAATCTGTTTACGCTGGCCTTACCAAAACCATGCCGTGTATCTCCTGCAACTGGGCAACCTAGATGTTGCATGTGAAGTCGGATTTGGGCCCTCCTTCCGGTGTCTATTTTGATGCGGATTAGACTATGTTCGGGGCCCACTTTTTCCTTCTCCCAATGTGTTATGGCTTCTCGGCCTCCTCGTCTGCCTTTCTCCACCAGTCTTACTCTTTTGTCCTTGGTTTCTAGAATGCGGAGTTTGATTGTTCCACTTTCCTCGGAGGGTTCTCGGTGCACAACTGCGTGATAAATTCGCTCTACTGAGCGGTTTTTGAATTGTTTTTGTAGCATGTCTTTGGTTTCTGCAGAACGCGCGAATATCATACATCCTGACGTTTCTCTATCGAGTCTGTGAACTAGATGGGTGCGAGTTTTTCCATTCTCCCAAGCCCATTTCGCGACTCGGTCGAACATCGTATCTAGTTCGCCTCTGTCGGTAGCAACGGAAAGAAGTCCGGCTGGTTTGTTGGCGAGAATTATTTCTGTATCGTAATACAAAATCTCCGGTTCTGGAATTGTTTGTTTTGGTTGGGTCTGTGGCTTGTCGCCATCTGCTTTCGAAAGCACTTCCACCAACGAGCCTTTTCTCACTTTCATGTTCGCCCGAGTCGCCTTTTCTCCATCAACTCGGACTCGGCCATGATCTACCATCCGGCGAAGAGAGTTTCTCTTGGCTGTGGGATGAAGCGCCGCCAGAACCTCAAGGAGTATTGTTTCCTCTGTGGTTTCCACACTGGGGTCGGGCATATGCTCCGCAGGGGCAAAATCAATTCAAACTGACTGTTTAGACAAATATCCGCGCTACTCGGTGATTTGCGCCATCCGGTCGCTTAGTAGTAGAAGTGCGGAAGCCCATAGCCCGACAAATATCCCTAACTGCTCATCGCCGTTGAAATATATGCCAATGCTTCCGAATATAGAAGCTAAGCTAGCAAAAAGCCCTAATTTTCTCCAATCCATGATGTATTTTCACCTCCTAAATCGTAAACGCCGTTTGTCTTATCGCGTATAGAGGTGTGTCTTGGAAAAATTGTTCCTAGCTGGGGGGCACACTGGAACTAGTCCTTCCACCATTGGTCATCTTTGGGAAGGATCTCAAAGTCGTCTTGGCTATCCAAAGTGTATCCACTATCTGAGAANACACGTATGCTCCAGNGGCCNTCGGANTTTTCATAGAATCTTGCTTTGTTCAAATCTATGTCNCTCAGCCAGTGCCAACGAACNCCCTCCTCTCCATGATCGGAGTCTTCGCTGCCACGAGGATAGATACCTACCCAAGCATCATTGCTACTAGGAGGGTTGTTGATTCTGAAATATACTCCCTTGTTGGTGGTAGCCTCTAAAATATCGATACTCGATTTTTGACTACCATCTTGTTTCCTTTGTCTACTGCCCCCCCAGATCATTAACAGGCTGATTAACGCGAGGGAACTAATGCCCGTCATGATTGAGCCGCCAATTATCATACCGATGGCTCCAATGACTTCTTCTCCATCTTGGATCCACATGACGGTGGCTTTTGAGCCATCAGAATATTCTGCACTAATCGTTGTAGTGCCTTTCATACAACCATAGCAGGCAACTCCAATTTTGATGAGGTTTCTTCCATCCTTATGTTTTTGTTCGACGGGGTCGCTGGATTCGCATTCGCCAAGTTCGAACACTTGTCGACTTTCATCTGGAGGGTTGACTTTCTGATATCCCGTCCACGGGTCAGACATCCAGCTCCCTGAGTGGGTGGCGCTCACGATGATGTTTTCACAGTGGTCATAGATGCCGTTATTATCGAAGTCCCCCAGTACCGCCTCGATGAAAATGATGAATCCCTGATCGCCCATGTCATCTACATCGAAAATTTCCAGAGTGGCATTGGATTCAGATTGGGCTACGAATGATTCGGCTGAAATAGACCCGATGACAAGCAAGATTACGCCGGGTACCAGGAGTAATACGGCGAACACGGCCACGAATTTTGTCCACCGAGGATTTGGCTTGCCGGATTCAGCATTATATCTGGCCCACGAAGATATGAGGCCAAGCCAAGAGCCCACTGCCAAGAATCCGCCGACGCCCGTCAAAATCGCGCCCGGAATTATCATTGCGAGTCTATCTTCGCCCTCTGATACTGATCCTGTAATGAGAAGCGGTAAACCGGGAAGCAACAAGAATAGACCAATCCAAAATGCGATAATCGCTGGACGCTTCTTTGACCCTGTGGTCACCTCATCAAGCTGTTGAGTCGCAACAGTCTGAGTTGTGTGGGGACTAGTCGACGCTCCCGCAGGAATGGGGAACTCGCCATGTGGCTTGTTGTGAGTAGCATCGTCACTGCATCGGAAGAGCCCTGTACCTCCGGGCTGCGCAAAGAATGCCGCGTCTTTCGGTGCGCCGCCGCCTCTATCGTTCCATATCTGTCCACCCAAGGGTTGCCTGCTCGGGCTGAGGCAGGCCAGGGCAACACAGACCACGTCCTTGTGTGAGGGCGGGGTTTCGCTAGTTGTCCCCACGTCACCAAGTGACACGTAACCCGCTGGCGGGATAGGTC
>FUFK010896269.1_pt1 | contig 30528 bp, 13 predicted proteins | sample 1021851 | NCBI WGS metagenome assembly FUFK01 (sample SAMEA51879418, study PRJEB19060) | metagenome | reverse complement strand
TAACAGAACAGATACCGAACGATTTAAGTATCTAAAAACAGATCGACTACAAATCGACTACAAAGATTTCCATATTCGTACAATGTATGTTCTTTGTTTTGTTCTTGTTCTTACTTTCTTGAAAGGATAATTTGTTGAATTCGTTTAGGTTTTAGTGGTGCCCCCGCACGGATTCGAACCGCGGACCTATTGATTACAAATTTATAGATCCAAAAAATTTTTCCTTTCGTTGCTAGACATTACAACACTTTTAGCATGATGTGAATCTACTAAATATTTTTCTACTACATATCGACTACACCCCGATATTGTTAGCTCTGATTAATCAATGTTTATTGAGTTTTTACTTTAAGAAAAAAATAAGTTTTAGTTTTAAATAATTGAGTCTTTATGCGGTTTTTATATTTAAAAAATTAGCATCAGATGACTCGTTGCAGTTGTATTTCTATGATGCAGGAGCTCCTAAGATCCTCGCTGTTGCTCGGATCGGTTCACCATGGTTCACATGTCGAGATGGATCCTAAATGAGTCTTAAAATAGCTCTGAGTCCGTTTAACGACCTTTCCTGTAGTAGTTTGGAGTCCCTATATAGATCTGTAAAGTCAATGATGGATAGATCTAGTCATGTTCAAAACTTTCTTAAAAATATTGTGATGGCCAAAAAAATATTATAAAAATTTTTTTCAAATGGCATCTTGGCAAAATTCACAAGGAAGAGAAAATCATAAATCGTTATGGGAGGAGCCTGTAAAGGACAGATGTTTATTTTGTGGATCTGTTGAAGAGATCAAATGTCAGATGACAATACAATTCAGTGAGTTCGAATATAACACAGGTCCATGTTGCAAGAGGTGTTATTCAGCTAACGCGAAGCAGGCGCAAGCGATTTAAGCAGCATTAATCAAGGACCATGAATCAGGGTTTAACTGAGCTGATAATAGCTCGGGGTGAACCACTCACCAGCTCAGCACAAATTACAAAAACTGTAATAGCATCACCTATAACATATATATTTTTCTTATGAATCAATTTGAGGGTGCTGAGTAAAATTATTTTTTGAACCTTCTAAACACCGCCTCTTGGTCAGGTAATTATCCGATTTATTTCAGCCTCCGCCTGCATAAGTTCACATTGTGGTGCAATTTTTAAGGTTAAAAAAATTATATTTTTATTTTTCTAGTGATGAGTAATTTGAGTAGAAAAAAAATTAGGAAAATTAGGAGGATCTCAGGCTACTCAGGTAACTCAGCATAAAAGAAAAAGATATAAGATGGCAACCCTCAAGGGTGGGGCACTGTCAACTTTTCAAACTTTTTTAAATTCGTTGAGCTTCTGAGTTCCGCCAAACTTAACATTGATCCTCTTCTCATACCGCTGGATCTGCATCTTCAATATGCAGCCATCACCTTGATTAGGTGATGTTTTGCCAGGAACCATGAAATGAAATTGGAAGATGGTGATTTAACCAAATTTTACATATTGGTCCTTTTGTTACTGTGTTAGAATCAAACACAGCAAAGAAAGATTTTCCAGACACTCCATCTAAACATTGAGTCAACAACCACCCCTCATCTGTTTTGTTAGTTGAATTACTCGCAAAAATCGGTTCGCCAACTACTGTTTTTGATCCAAAATCATAAGTCTCATTATTACCAGTTTTGAAATCAAATCGTTTTATACCAGAATTAAGTCCATTAAGTGCACCTAAAGCACCAGTCGTAAAATATCCGACCTGGTGTTGACTCATTAGCGATCGATCATCGATCATTGGAAATTCATGGCTTCCGTTATCAATAATTTCTTCAGTCATCCGACTTTGATTGAGATTAATACTATACCGACGAATTTTACCTGGTGATGAAGCGTTCCCGAGTTGACCACGCATGAGAGTTTCAAATAATGGGTTCTCTCCAATGAAATGATCAGGTTTATCGTAACCAACAAAATCAATAATTATTTTGTCTTCAATTTCGTAGCCGTTGAGGGAGTGCCACATAAATGAACCTGGTGCTTCATAAAATTTAGGAACACCTCCTTCACGCGGACAAACGGCTACTATGTTCCCAGCGTCACCGTCCCAACTTAAACTATCGGTAAAACTCTTCATACCAAGTAAAAATGGAAAAGGGGAAAAATTACATGGATGAAGAACTACTACTATATGTGACTTTGTTGCGATGAAATCATGTATGTAAACAGACCGTGGAGATTCAAACGAGAAGTTAGTTTTAAGTTTGAATGTTGGTTCGTAAATTGCCACATGTACACGCATTTTTCTCCCAAACTCGGTCCCAAGGGTGATCCACTCATTATTCTCTGGGTCAATTTTACTATGGGCTTTAACACTAGNCCCTTGCAGTTTTTCAGGTAATGGGATCGTTTCAATAGTTTCAAGCGTTTTATCATCAACGACATAACTTGGTCCTACTTCATCTCGCGCTATTATTTTTCCATGTACGGGATTAATGGTTACGCCTGCCTGAGATTTCGTAATCCCACCACCAAAGTTATCGAACATATTTTCTGACTTTCGTGTAGACCAAGTCGAATGTAACCGTTTCCCAACTGCTTCTTCAGACATAATTTTGGCTGTACGAACAAACTGATTTTTGTAGCTGACCCCATCTTTAGAAAAATTTAACCGCTGAACCAATCCGTCTCCATCAAGCATANGCTTAAGCTTTACACCACCACGTTCGAATAAACCTGGACCATTGCGATAAAGTGTACCTCTTAAACCAGATGGCAATTTTCCTTCAACTCGCGGTACATAATTTCGTCCACCTTTTTCTGAAGTCCCAAGCAGTTGCAACCATTTGGGGGAAGGTTGGTTACTTGACAAATTAGCTTTGGACGTTGATTCTACACATCCTACACCTCCAAGAAACACGGATGCTCCTATAACTTTAATTGTTTGTCGGCGTGTCATATTCAATTTTGAAGTTTTGGTCTTCTCTTTTTTTTCTCTTTTAATGCTATTTTTCTTCATTATATCTAAAATCCTGTTATTATGTTTACTAAGATAACATGATTACTATAGAAAAATGTTTACTTTGTAAACATTAATTTGATATGAGCTATCACAAAAAAAATTTGAAAGAAAAACTCGTTGAAGTTGCATGGAATATTTGTGTCGCTGAGTCTTGGGAAAAAGTTAATATGCGAGAAGTGGCTAAGAAAGCTAAAGTTTCAAATACTGCTTTTTATAGACATTTAAAAAACAAAACTGACCTTAAAGCAGAGTTGATGAGGAAAGGTTTTAAAATTCTTAATGAAGGTATGAAAAATATTAATAATAATTTTTCAAGTTACGGAGCCCATTACATAAGATTTGGATTAAAGTATCCACATATTTACGATTTAATGTTTGGGAACATTGATTTTGATATATCTCTTTATCACGATTTAGAAGCTCTATTCGATGAAGCTTTTGATGGGGTAATTCAAGGAGTTAAAACTTTTATACCCGATGCATCTGATAAAGATGTCATGATAAAAGCAGTCAATATTTGGGCATCTGTTCATGGATTGGTTGGAATATTGAGGCGTTCGGATTTGCAGGCAAATAAAGATAAACGTCTTAAATGGATTAAGAATAACTTAGAAGAATATTTAAAGATGACTACATTTAAATAAAAGAAACAATGTAACCATTTTTAACGTTACTAAATTAGTAGGNCTGTATATTCTATCATTTTCATCAACATATTTATCAGAGCTTTTTGTTTCATCACATCTTCTCTTTGTACGAACCTTTCATATCAAAGATCGTACCAAGGTCCGTTGGTCCTTTAGACCTCAGCTCCGTCAACCAATAATCCTTAGCTGTGTCAGGCTCCAATGGTGGTAGTAGGTAGGCTCTAGGTCTTGTGCCATCGTTACAAACAATCTGCTTAGTAGATACAAGTTGAGTTGGACTCCATGATGTAGATCTCTTCTTACACCAATCAATCACCACCTCTAATGCACCTTCCTGTTTGAATGCATGACAGACTCTATGCAGGTCAGTAGCTACAACCATATAATTAAATACTCTGTAATCACTAGATCCATTTCTTTTGAATGGTCCTGTTTCAGCAGCTCTATGTTCGTCAAGCCATTTGAATATTGGGTGTTCACTCATTCTAGCAAGCTCCATCATGTCATCAGTTATTGGAGCTCTTTCCTTGTATAGATCAGCATCATCTATTTTTAATTCTTGTAGATGCTTCATCAGGAATCTTGCACCATCGCCCTCAGACCACTCCCACCTAGGTTTCCAATAATCTCTTTTTCTAACTTTGTTAGTTAATTTTTTTACATAATATCTTCGTTCATCATCAGCTACGTTCATGCAATCTTCATGGTTAGAAATTAAAATAAAATTGCAGGTGTTGGGATAATCAAATCCTCTTCTAAATTTTTCTTCTATGTGTATGTATGGTTCAGTAATTAAATCTTTTATCTCTTCTGATAGTTCCTGCTTCTTATTAAAATTTTTAGATAAAAATACTTCATTGATAACTGCAAATTGTGCTCCAATAATCCAAGAGTTAAATTTTCCTATCACATGTTTATATTTTAAATTTGGTCTAAAGTTTTTGAGTCCGTATAATTTACCTAATAGATTAGTAATCCAATTTTTTCCTATACCTTTTTTTGGTGAGATCCATAGCGGAGCCCACATAGTTTTTTCACCTTGGTTTTGGAAGCAGTAAGCAAAATATTGTTCAGCAGCATGTGCAGCCTTTGCATCATCAAATAGATCTGTCAGTGTATCTGTCCACATAGTAACATCACCTGATTTAGCAATTATAGATGGGCCTCTATACCTATTGGCTACAGGGACTCCATTAACATCAACTAAACCTCTAGGTCTTTTAGGGTTGTACTCAAATGAATTAGCTCTCTTGAAGATCTCAGGCTCCTGTTCTAGCAACCATGTAGATGGTTTCTTTTTATCTACCTTCAGGTAAGCATAATTATTATCAAATGATTTAAGCGGAGTTAAAATATCTTTCTGCAGGTCCAGCATCTCATCTAGTTCAGAAATATAAACTATGTCTTGTGATAGCTCTAAGAGTCGATCAGCTTTGTTTTTATCTTTTTCTGAAACATCGGGCTCTTTAAACTTTTCCCATACATCTTCAAAATTTGCTATGACCTCAGTATAGGGTAGAGCTCCAAATGCTAATCTGTGTCCATCTGTGTCGGTATTTTTTGGGACAGGATCAGCTAAATCCCACTTTTCAGGAAATTCTTCAGGATATGTAACTAGCTTTATATTTTCTTTAGCAGCTCCTAATTTAGTAATAAGATGATGCGCCAGCTTATGCATAGCAGTAAAACCTTCCTCATCATTATCAGGAAATAAAACTATTGTTTGGAATGCAAGTACAGGCTTCCAATCATTCTTTAAAACAGATTGAGCTCCGCTGGACCAAGTTGTGCATGGTAGTAATCTTTGTTTGATATATGCATCAGCTGCTTTTTCACCTTCTACAATTACAACTGTTGACTCTCTTGCTTTAGATAATCCTTCCAAGTTATAGATGGTTCTATCTTTTGATCCCATGTGTTTGGATATCCATCTCGAAGAATTATCAATCTTATTCTGCCATTTGCTGTAAGGTATAAATTTTTTTTCTTGCTTCGTTTCATCAGTGTACTGTCTTTCAACAACAAACGTAGTATTGCCTTCCTCGTCAGTGTAGATGTAGTGTTGGTCGTAACCTTTTTTAAGTTTATATTCTTTTCTCTTCTCTCCAGCTGTTCCAGTAAAGTCGAAGCTCCAAGGTACCTCATGTTTTTTTCCTTTCGTGTAAGTGTAGTTATTTTCATTTATTTTTTTCTTCCTAACTTTTATTTGGTCAGGGTAATTTCCAAGGTCGTGTTTGGAATGCCATTTTTGACAACTGAAGCAGTAGCCATGTCCATCTGCATACACAGCCATATTGTCTTTACTACCACATTCCTCACAAGGAACATGATCTACAAATTGTTTATTTAATTCACCCCGATTGTTCATATTATTTTTTTGGTGGCCTCAATGATCTTTTGCTTTCATGTCGAATAAACTGAAATTCTTTTGGAAAATATTTAAGCATCATATGCACAGGCCCCTCAATCACCCCATACATTTTTGCATTGTAAGTATTTCCTGATTTGAAATGTTTTGTTTTTGTATAAACTTTGATTGCTTTATTTCCGTAAGTAACACCCATGATTAATTGTCCACACTTTCCCCAACAAACTCTTTGAATCTCTTTTCAAAATCTGCCTCTTCTAGTTTGTTGTTATGATCCTTCTTCATACACTCGTATAATTTTTCTTTTAATCTTCTGATCTCGTATCGTTGATTTGAAATAGCTGATTGCTTCTCACCAATCTCTGTCCATAGTTCTGATATGTGATGGCTCGATTTACCTAAAGCATCTGTCAACCTATCTACAGAAGATGTCATAGTTTCTAGGAGGTATTTAATCTCGTATTTATTCATATAGCTTACTTCCACCTCCTAATAGGCCTGCAAGACCACTGTTTTGATTTCTAATTTTTTCTTTCCTATCTTGCTCCATTATCTGATTAAATCTTTGTTCCATGGCTCTATCTTCAGGACTCATGGTACTTGCAACAGCTGCAGGAGCAGGGATAGGAGTAAAATCTATTTTTGGTAATGGTATATTTACAGCCGCGGGTTTTGGTTTTTTAATAAAAGGTTTATTGTTGTCCTTCATCTTATCAAAATTATTTTTTAAATATTTAACCTGAGCATCAGTTGCACCTACTTTTGGTCTAGGTTTAGTTTGGATCATGTACCTAAGCTCATCTTGATCTAGATCTCTAGATTTCATCTCTTCAATAAGAAGGTTTCTAAGGATATCACCTGAAGGTTTTTTATCTGCTTCAGTTATCATACTTTCAGATAATTTTTTTAATTGTGCAGGGGTTCTCTGCTTTTTCTTGTAGGACCATTGACCTGAGTCTGTTAAATAATCCTCTAATTCTTTTTCTGTTTTAAATCCCATCTTCTTTTGGCTCCTCTTTGATAATTCCTAGTTTGACTTTCAACTCGTAGATCTCTTGATCTTTTTCTAATAACTTCTTGGCATGATCTATAATTGTGAATTTATGGTTTAGAATAATTTTACAAATCTGTTTAGCCTCATCATCAGATAGTTTAGGTATTCGTTTTATTAGTTGGTGAGGTGTCATTTTTTCTTGTAGTCCTTCTCAAATTCATCAGCTAATTTTTTATCTATTGGAGTAGGCCTTCCATAGTGTTCGTGATATTGGTCCTGCAATTTTGTATTTGCTGTAAAAGTTCTATGCACATTCTCAGCTCTAGTTTCAGAATAATTCTTTTTTCTACCATCGGGCCACCAGCCATTATTTTTAAGTGATTGGATCACTGCATGCATTCGCTGGTTCAAGGTCCATATTGCAGTTTTCTTATTAGCCTCAAACCATTTTTCAAATTTCTCTTTGTTGTATAAAACTATGTGGCTGTTAGGTGCAGTAAAACAAACGTCTGTTCCAAACTCCTGCTGCTTACGACACTTTCTCAATGTCTTTAGTGGAATAGAATACATAGCTGCTATTTCTTTTTCTTTAAAATTTATTTTTTCAATACTCATAGATTAGTCCCCAACCAGCACACCTGATTTACGAAGCAGCGCTTTAATCAGATCTTTGTCTGAGTCAGTTAATGATGCTACAGTTTTTTCGAAATCACCTTGTGCAAGATCTATCTTTTTAATTTTTGGTTTTTGTTTTTGCTTCAGATAATCACTCAATGAAACAACCCCACCTTTGTCGAGCTCAATCCTTTTGATGGCTATTCCTTTTTCTTTGTAGAAATCCATCTCATCTTTGTCAGGGTTTTGTTTTTTCCAATCTTTTAATTCTTCAAGAATAGATCCAAGATCTAATTCAAATTCTTCTCTAGGACTTTCAGATGCAAGTAGTTTTAGATCTTCTTTTGTTAATCTATTTTTTCTAGTTTCTACACTGCCACCTTTACTGTAGATGTTGTATGTAGGATCTTTAATTATTCGTTTCATTAGGCTACGACTCCTTTAGTTTTTAGGACCTCTTCAATAGCTTCCTTGTCGTAAAGAATAATTCCGCCTTTTCTTTTTTTAGGCTTCCTTCCAATAATTACATAAGGCAATCCAAAACCTTGGTTTCTCTGTTTAGCAAGAGTACCAACTTTAATTCCGTAGATCTCTTCTACTTCGTTTGGTCTTAGAAATTTTCTATGTTCTAGGTTCATAGAAAAATCTATAAATTATATAATTCCTATAACATAACTGATACGGGCTACTGAGAGTCTTGGGTATCTAATTTAAAAATTCTGCAAGAGCTGCAGGGTTCCGCTGTAGTTTCATTCTTTGTAGCTTAGAAAGTTTTGAAAGTTTATTCCTTAGAGCTTTATTATCATTCCATACCTTCTTGCAGGCATTGTAGTGTTGTTGCTCTGTCTTATCTGAATATTTATTTGTGTGAAAACTATTATATGCAAATCTATAAATTTTATTTTTCTTATCAACTAATCCATAGATCTTAGCATCTGTGGATTTATCTGTTCTGTTCATTATAGATACAATTACATTCAGCTTCCATGCAACACGAGTAGGGGACACTCTACCTTTTTTACCATAAGCAGCTTTAACCATCTTCAACACTGCTGCTGGTTTTGCATCTACAGAATTTAGATATTTAATTAGTTCACCCCATTTACTCATGCATCAAGCATAATGCATCAAGGACCTATGAACAAACTAAATAATTTCTTTTAGCTTTGCAGGTGCAGCATCTTTTTTAAATGCTTTGTTCTTACCTTCAATCACATCAGANTGCATTGTCTTAGCATACTTNCTAGCCTGTTTAATTGTAATNCCAAGAGTATCAGCTACNAGNTTCANGTTTCCTGTAGATCTTAAAAGCTGAGTAGCATGTGTNTGTCTNAGAGCATAATGTTTTANNTGTCTTTTNATNCCNGCAAGACCTAAAACTTTTTTCCANGTCTTATCTACATCAACAAGATANGGAGTCTTTCTGTTCTTGCCATCGTANGCTGCTGAAGGAAANACATAATCAAATCTTTTATCTTCAGGTGGATANTAAAATTTACTCTTAGGATTATTAGTTCTATCTCTTTGAATAGTTCTAATTACGTCTAACTCTTCATCACCCATAGCAAACTCAAGTATATTATTTCGCTTAGATGTTTTTGTTTTTTCTAATNTAATAATAGGCTCTTCACCAAATATAACTTGGTCCCATTTTAATTTAGATGCTTCTGATCTTGTTCTACGGGAGCTNTANANTTGATANGCAATCAAGGCACATGCAACAAGGCTCANNTTATNNTTANNGTAATGNGATTGTAAGAACCTTCCTGTCTTTTGATCTTTTTGAAAAATAANATTTTCAACTCTTCTNATNTCATCAGGTCTAAGAAAATCTAAATATTCTTTCTCTTCAAATTTATCTCTTTTTTTGATCTTACATGGTTGATTGTTAGTGATGCCTCTTTCAATCCAAATGTTAAAAAGCATTCTCAAATATTCTACAAATGAATTNGCCTGTCTTGGTGTTCTNGAACCAATAATTTGATGNAATTTNATTATTTGATTNTTNNNNATAGNTGACANTNTTTGNTGTTGNATATTGTCNAGCTGATTGAATANAGCTCTNATTTCAGGATTGTTTGTTTTTCTTAAAACATAAGTTCCTAAAATAGATTTAATACCCTGNANTGTAGANGCTGAATATCTAGTTGTAGTAAGAATAGATTTATAAGANTCNTTCAGCTGTTCACCNAGTGTTGCTTCACCTANAAACTTCTGTCTAGTTTGATNAGGATCTTTACCTTCAAATATATCATTAGATATTTTCTGAGCTCTTTTAATAGCTCTTTGAATACCAAGCTCTTCATAGGAACCAATTTTTATTCTTACAGAGTTCTTACCTTTAGGCCTGTATTGGTAGAAAAAAGTTTTAGATGTTGATGGGTATTTATAAACTCCTAATACTAATCCTGTAACACCATCATGTGAGATCCATTGATCCTTGTCCAAGTGTTTTAGTTTTTTAATGTATGAGTCAGTAAGTTTCATTTTATCCTTTCTGTTATTNNTCACCTTAGTTGTTANTTTTAGAAAGTAANTAACAGAACAGATACCGAACGATTTAAGTATCTAAAAACAGATCGACTACAAATCGACTACAAAGATTTCCATATTCGTACAATGTATGTTCTTTGTTTTGTTCTTGTTCTTACTTTCTTGAAAGGATAATTTGTTGAATTCGTTTAGGTTTTAGTGGTGCCCCCGCACGGATTCGAACCGCGGACCTATTGATTACAAATTTATAGATCCAAAAAATTTTTCCTTTCGTTGCTAGACATTACAACACTTTTAGCATGATGTGAATCTACTAAATATTTTTCTACTACATATCGACTACACCCCGATATTGTTAGCTCTGATTAATCAATGTTTATTGAGTTTTTACTTTAAGAAAAAAATAAGTTTTAGTTTTAAATAATTGAGTCTTTATGCGGTTTTTATATTTAAAAAATTAGCATCAGATGACTCGTTGCAGTTGTATTTCTATGATGCAGGAGCTCCTAAGATCCTCGCTGTTGCTCGGATCGGTTCACCATGGTTCACATGTCGAGATGGATCCTAAATGAGTCTTAAAATAGCTCTGAGTCCGTTTAACGACCTTTCCTGTAGTAGTTTGGAGTCCCTATATAGATCTGTAAAGTCAATGATGGATAGATCTAGTCATGTTCAAAACTTTCTTAAAAATATTGTGATGGCCAAAAAAATATTATAAAAATTTTTTTCAAATGGCATCNTGGCAAAATTCACAAGGNAGAGAAAATCATAAATCNTTATGGGAGGAGCCTGTAAAGGACAGATGNTTATTTTGTGGATCTGTTGAAGAGATCAAATGTCAGATGACAATACAATTCAGTGAGTTCGAATATAACACAGGTCCATGTTGCAAGAGGTGTTATTCAGCTAACGCGAAGCAGGCGCAAGCGATTTAAGCAGCATTAATCAAGGACCATGAATCAGGGTTTAACTGAGCTGATAATAGCTCGGGGTGAACCACTCACCAGCTCAGCACAAATTACAAAAACTGTAATAGCATCACCTATAACATATATATTTTTCTTATGAATCAATTTGAGGGTGCTGAGTAAAATTATTTTTTGAACCTTCTAAACACCGCCTCTTGGTCAGGTAATTATCCGATTTATTTCAGCCTCCGCCTGCATAAGTTCACATTGTGGTGCAATTTTTAAGGTTAAAAAAATTATATTTTTATTTTTCTAGTGATGAGTAATTTGAGTAGAAAAAAAATTAGGAAAATTAGGAGGATCTCAGGCTACTCAGGTAACTCAGCATAAAAGAAAAAGATATAAGATGGCAACCCTCAAGGGTGGGGCACTGTCAACTTTTCAAACTTTTTTAAATTCGTTGAGCTTCTGAGTTCCGCCAAACTTAACATTGATCCTCTTCTCATACCGCTGGATCTGCATCTTCAATATGCAGCCATCACCTTGATTAGGTGATGTTTTGCCAGGAACCATGAAATGAAATTGGAAGATGGTGATTTAACCAAATTTTACATATTGGTCCTTTTGTTACTGTGTTAGAATCAAACACAGCAAAGAAAGATTTTCCAGACACTCCATCTAAACATTGAGTCAACAACCACCCCTCATCTGTTTTGTTAGTTGAATTACTCGCAAAAATCGGTTCGCCAACTACTGTTTTTGATCCAAAATCATAAGTCTCATTATTACCAGTTTTGAAATCAAATCGTTTTATACCAGAATTAAGTCCATTAAGTGCACCTAAAGCACCAGTCGTAAAATATCCGACCTGGTGTTGACTCATTAGCGATCGATCATCGATCATTGGAAATTCATGGCTTCCGTTATCAATAATTTCTTCAGTCATCCGACTTTGATTGAGATTAATACTATACCGACGAATTTTACCTGGTGATGAAGCGTTCCCGAGTTGACCACGCATGAGAGTTTCAAATAATGGGTTCTCTCCAATGAAATGATCAGGTTTATCGTAACCAACAAAATCAATAATTATTTTGTCTTCAATTTCGTAGCCGTTGAGGGAGTGCCACATAAATGAACCTGGTGCTTCATAAAATTTAGGAACACCTCCTTCACGCGGACAAACGGCTACTATGTTCCCAGCGTCACCGTCCCAACTTAAACTATCGGTAAAACTCTTCATACCAAGTAAAAATGGAAAAGGGGAAAAATTACATGGATGAAGAACTACTACTATATGTGACTTTGTTGCGATGAAATCATGTATGTAAACAGACCGTGGAGATTCAAACGAGAAGTTAGTTTTAAGTTTGAATGTTGGTTCGTAAATTGCCACATGTACACGCATTTTTCTCCCAAACTCGGTCCCAAGGGTGATCCACTCATTATTCTCTGGGTCAATTTTACTATGGGCTTTAACACTAGNCCCTTGCAGTTTTTCAGGTAATGGGATCGTTTCAATAGTTTCAAGCGTTTTATCATCAACGACATAACTTGGTCCTACTTCATCTCGCGCTATTATTTTTCCATGTACGGGATTAATGGTTACGCCTGCCTGAGATTTCGTAATCCCACCACCAAAGTTATCGAACATATTTTCTGACTTTCGTGTAGACCAAGTCGAATGTAACCGTTTCCCAACTGCTTCTTCAGACATAATTTTGGCTGTACGAACAAACTGATTTTTGTAGCTGACCCCATCTTTAGAAAAATTTAACCGCTGAACCAATCCGTCTCCATCAAGCATATGCTTAAGCTTTACACCACCACGTTCGAATAAACCTGGACCATTGCGATAAAGTGTACCTCTTAAACCAGATGGCAATTTTCCTTCAACTCGCGGTACATAATTTCGTCCACCTTTTTCTGAAGTCCCAAGCAGTTGCAACCATTTGGGGGAAGGTTGGTTACTTGACAAATTAGCTTTGGACGTTGATTCTACACATCCTACACCTCCAAGAAACACGGATGCTCCTATAACTTTAATTGTTTGTCGGCGTGTCATATTCAATTTTGAAGTTTTGGTCTTCTCTTTTTTTTCTCTTTTAATGCTATTTTTCTTCATTATATCTAAAATCCTGTTATTATGTTTACTAAGATAACATGATTACTATAGAAAAATGTTTACTTTGTAAACATTAATTTGATATGAGCTATCACAAAAAAAATTTGAAAGAAAAACTCGTTGAAGTTGCATGGAATATTTGTGTCGCTGAGTCTTGGGAAAAAGTTAATATGCGAGAAGTGGCTAAGAAAGCTAAAGTTTCAAATACTGCTTTTTATAGACATTTAAAAAACAAAACTGACCTTAAAGCAGAGTTGATGAGGAAAGGTTTTAAAATTCTTAATGAAGGTATGAAAAATATTAATAATAATTTTTCAAGTTACGGAGCCCATTACATAAGATTTGGATTAAAGTATCCACATATTTACGATTTAATGTTTGGGAACATTGATTTTGATATATCTCTTTATCACGATTTAGAAGCTCTATTCGATGAAGCTTTTGATGGGGTAATTCAAGGAGTTAAAACTTTTATACCCGATGCATCTGATAAAGATGTCATGATAAAAGCAGTCAATATTTGGGCATCTGTTCATGGATTGGTTGGAATATTGAGGCGTTCGGATTTGCAGGCAAATAAAGATAAACGTCTTAAATGGATTAAGAATAACTTAGAAGAATATTTAAAGATGACTACATTTAAATAAAAGAAACAATGTAACCATTTTTAACGTTACTAAATTAGTAGGGCTGTATATTCTATCATTTTCATCAACATATTTATCAGAGCTTTTTGTTTCATCACATCTTCTCTTTGTACGAACCTTTCATATCAAAGATCGTACCAAGGTCCGTTGGTCCTTTAGACCTCAGCTCCGTCAACCAATAATCCTTAGCTGTGTCAGGCTCCAATGGTGGTAGTAGGTAGGCTCTAGGTCTTGTGCCATCGTTACAAACAATCTGCTTAGTAGATACAAGTTGAGTTGGACTCCATGATGTAGATCTCTTCTTACACCAATCAATCACCACCTCTAATGCACCTTCCTGTTTGAATGCATGACAGACTCTATGCAGGTCAGTAGCTACAACCATATAATTAAATACTCTGTAATCACTAGATCCATTTCTTTTGAATGGTCCTGTTTCAGCAGCTCTATGTTCGTCAAGCCATTTGAATATTGGGTGTTCACTCATTCTAGCAAGCTCCATCATGTCATCAGTTATTGGAGCTCTTTCCTTGTATAGATCAGCATCATCTATTTTTAATTCTTGTAGATGCTTCATCAGGAATCTTGCACCATCGCCCTCAGACCACTCCCACCTAGGTTTCCAATAATCTCTTTTTCTAACTTTGTTAGTTAATTTTTTTACATAATATCTTCGTTCATCATCAGCTACGTTCATGCAATCTTCATGGTTAGAAATTAAAATAAAATTGCAGGTGTTGGGATAATCAAATCCTCTTCTAAATTTTTCTTCTATGTGTATGTATGGTTCAGTAATTAAATCTTTTATCTCTTCTGATAGTTCCTGCTTCTTATTAAAATTTTTAGATAAAAATACTTCATTGATAACTGCAAATTGTGCTCCAATAATCCAAGAGTTAAATTTTCCTATCACATGTTTATATTTTAAATTTGGTCTAAAGTTTTTGAGTCCGTATAATTTACCTAATAGATTAGTAATCCAATTTTTTCCTATACCTTTTTTTGGTGAGATCCATAGCGGAGCCCACATAGTTTTTTCACCTTGGTTTTGGAAGCAGTAAGCAAAATATTGTTCAGCAGCATGTGCAGCCTTTGCATCATCAAATAGATCTGTCAGTGTATCTGTCCACATAGTAACATCACCTGATTTAGCAATTATAGATGGGCCTCTATACCTATTGGCTACAGGGACTCCATTAACATCAACTAAACCTCTAGGTCTTTTAGGGTTGTACTCAAATGAATTAGCTCTCTTGAAGATCTCAGGCTCCTGTTCTAGCAACCATGTAGATGGTTTCTTTTTATCTACCTTCAGGTAAGCATAATTATTATCAAATGATTTAAGCGGAGTTAAAATATCTTTCTGCAGGTCCAGCATCTCATCTAGTTCAGAAATATAAACTATGTCTTGTGATAGCTCTAAGAGTCGATCAGCTTTGTTTTTATCTTTTTCTGAAACATCGGGCTCTTTAAACTTTTCCCATACATCTTCAAAATTTGCTATGACCTCAGTATAGGGTAGAGCTCCAAATGCTAATCTGTGTCCATCTGTGTCGGTATTTTTTGGGACAGGATCAGCTAAATCCCACTTTTCAGGAAATTCTTCAGGATATGTAACTAGCTTTATATTTTCTTTAGCAGCTCCTAATTTAGTAATAAGATGATGCGCCAGCTTATGCATAGCAGTAAAACCTTCCTCATCATTATCAGGAAATAAAACTATTGTTTGGAATGCAAGTACAGGCTTCCAATCATTCTTTAAAACAGATTGAGCTCCGCTGGACCAAGTTGTGCATGGTAGTAATCTTTGTTTGATATATGCATCAGCTGCTTTTTCACCTTCTACAATTACAACTGTTGACTCTCTTGCTTTAGATAATCCTTCCAAGTTATAGATGGTTCTATCTTTTGATCCCATGTGTTTGGATATCCATCTCGAAGAATTATCAATCTTATTCTGCCATTTGCTGTAAGGTATAAATTTTTTTTCTTGCTTCGTTTCATCAGTGTACTGTCTTTCAACAACAAACGTAGTATTGCCTTCCTCGTCAGTGTAGATGTAGTGTTGGTCGTAACCTTTTTTAAGTTTATATTCTTTTCTCTTCTCTCCAGCTGTTCCAGTAAAGTCGAAGCTCCAAGGTACCTCATGTTTTTTTCCTTTCGTGTAAGTGTAGTTATTTTCATTTATTTTTTTCTTCCTAACTTTTATTTGGTCAGGGTAATTTCCAAGGTCGTGTTTGGAATGCCATTTTTGACAACTGAAGCAGTAGCCATGTCCATCTGCATACACAGCCATATTGTCTTTACTACCACATTCCTCACAAGGAACATGATCTACAAATTGTTTATTTAATTCACCCCGATTGTTCATATTATTTTTTTGGTGGCCTCAATGATCTTTTGCTTTCATGTCGAATAAACTGAAATTCTTTTGGAAAATATTTAAGCATCATATGCACAGGCCCCTCAATCACCCCATACATTTTTGCATTGTAAGTATTTCCTGATTTGAAATGTTTTGTTTTTGTATAAACTTTGATTGCTTTATTTCCGTAAGTAACACCCATGATTAATTGTCCACACTTTCCCCAACAAACTCTTTGAATCTCTTTTCAAAATCTGCCTCTTCTAGTTTGTTGTTATGATCCTTCTTCATACACTCGTATAATTTTTCTTTTAATCTTCTGATCTCGTATCGTTGATTTGAAATAGCTGATTGCTTCTCACCAATCTCTGTCCATAGTTCTGATATGTGATGGCTCGATTTACCTAAAGCATCTGTCAACCTATCTACAGAAGATGTCATAGTTTCTAGGAGGTATTTAATCTCGTATTTATTCATATAGCTTACTTCCACCTCCTAATAGGCCTGCAAGACCACTGTTTTGATTTCTAATTTTTTCTTTCCTATCTTGCTCCATTATCTGATTAAATCTTTGTTCCATGGCTCTATCTTCAGGACTCATGGTACTTGCAACAGCTGCAGGAGCAGGGATAGGAGTAAAATCTATTTTTGGTAATGGTATATTTACAGCCGCGGGTTTTGGTTTTTTAATAAAAGGTTTATTGTTGTCCTTCATCTTATCAAAATTATTTTTTAAATATTTAACCTGAGCATCAGTTGCACCTACTTTTGGTCTAGGTTTAGTTTGGATCATGTACCTAAGCTCATCTTGATCTAGATCTCTAGATTTCATCTCTTCAATAAGAAGGTTTCTAAGGATATCACCTGAAGGTTTTTTATCTGCTTCAGTTATCATACTTTCAGATAATTTTTTTAATTGTGCAGGGGTTCTCTGCTTTTTCTTGTAGGACCATTGACCTGAGTCTGTTAAATAATCCTCTAATTCTTTTTCTGTTTTAAATCCCATCTTCTTTTGGCTCCTCTTTGATAATTCCTAGTTTGACTTTCAACTCGTAGATCTCTTGATCTTTTTCTAATAACTTCTTGGCATGATCTATAATTGTGAATTTATGGTTTAGAATAATTTTACAAATCTGTTTAGCCTCATCATCAGATAGTTTAGGTATTCGTTTTATTAGTTGGTGAGGTGTCATTTTTTCTTGTAGTCCTTCTCAAATTCATCAGCTAATTTTTTATCTATTGGAGTAGGCCTTCCATAGTGTTCGTGATATTGGTCCTGCAATTTTGTATTTGCTGTAAAAGTTCTATGCACATTCTCAGCTCTAGTTTCAGAATAATTCTTTTTTCTACCATCGGGCCACCAGCCATTATTTTTAAGTGATTGGATCACTGCATGCATTCGCTGGTTCAAGGTCCATATTGCAGTTTTCTTATTAGCCTCAAACCATTTTTCAAATTTCTCTTTGTTGTATAAAACTATGTGGCTGTTAGGTGCAGTAAAACAAACGTCTGTTCCAAACTCCTGCTGCTTACGACACTTTCTCAATGTCTTTAGTGGAATAGAATACATAGCTGCTATTTCTTTTTCTTTAAAATTTATTTTTTCAATACTCATAGATTAGTCCCCAACCAGCACACCTGATTTACGAAGCAGCGCTTTAATCAGATCTTTGTCTGAGTCAGTTAATGATGCTACAGTTTTTTCGAAATCACCTTGTGCAAGATCTATCTTTTTAATTTTTGGTTTTTGTTTTTGCTTCAGATAATCACTCAATGAAACAACCCCACCTTTGTCGAGCTCAATCCTTTTGATGGCTATTCCTTTTTCTTTGTAGAAATCCATCTCATCTTTGTCAGGGTTTTGTTTTTTCCAATCTTTTAATTCTTCAAGAATAGATCCAAGATCTAATTCAAATTCTTCTCTAGGACTTTCAGATGCAAGTAGTTTTAGATCTTCTTTTGTTAATCTATTTTTTCTAGTTTCTACACTGCCACCTTTACTGTAGATGTTGTATGTAGGATCTTTAATTATTCGTTTCATTAGGCTACGACTCCTTTAGTTTTTAGGACCTCTTCAATAGCTTCCTTGTCGTAAAGAATAATTCCGCCTTTTCTTTTTTTAGGCTTCCTTCCAATAATTACATAAGGCAATCCAAAACCTTGGTTTCTCTGTTTAGCAAGAGTACCAACTTTAATTCCGTAGATCTCTTCTACTTCGTTTGGTCTTAGAAATTTTCTATGTTCTAGGTTCATAGAAAAATCTATAAATTATATAATTCCTATAACATAACTGATACGGGCTACTGAGAGTCTTGGGTATCTAATTTAAAAATTCTGCAAGAGCTGCAGGGTTCCGCTGTAGTTTCATTCTTTGTAGCTTAGAAAGTTTTGAAAGTTTATTCCTTAGAGCTTTATTATCATTCCATACCTTCTTGCAGGCATTGTAGTGTTGTTGCTCTGTCTTATCTGAATATTTATTTGTGTGAAAACTATTATATGCAAATCTATAAATTTTATTTTTCTTATCAACTAATCCATAGATCTTAGCATCTGTGGATTTATCTGTTCTGTTCATTATAGATACAATTACATTCAGCTTCCATGCAACACGAGTAGGGGACACTCNACCTTTTTTACCATAAGCAGCTTTAACCATCTTNAANACNGCTGCTGGTTTTGCATCTACAGAATTNAGATATTTAATTAGTTCACCCCATTTACTCATGCATCAANNNTAATGCATCAAGNACCNANGAACAAACTAAATAATNTCTTTTAGCTTTGNAGGTNCNGNNTCTTTTNTAAATGCTTTNTTCTTACCTTCAATCACATCAGANTGCATTGTCTTAGCATACTTNCTAGCCTGTTTAATTGTAATNCCAAGAGTATCAGCTACNAGNTTCANGTTTCCTGTAGATCTTAAAAGCTGAGTAGCATGTGTNTGTCTNAGAGCATAATGTTTTANNTGTCTTTTNATNCCNGCAAGACCTAAAACTTTTTTCCANGTCTTATCTACATCAACAAGATANGGAGTCTTTCTNTTCTTGCCATCGTANGCTGCTGAAGGAAANACATAATCAAATCTTTTATCTTCAGGTGGATANTAAAATTTACTCTTAGGATTATTAGTTCTATCTCTTTGAATAGTTCTAATTACNTCTAACTCTTCATCACCCATAGCAAACTCAAGTATATTATTTCGCTTAGATGTTTTTGTTTTTTCTAATNTAATAATAGGCTCTTCACCAAATATAACTTGGTCCCATTTTAATTTAGATGCTTCTGATCTTGTTCTACGGGAGCTGTATAATTGATAAGCAATCAAGGCACATGCAACAAGGCTCAATTTATTCTTAGTGTAATGAGATTGTAAGAACCTTCCTGTCTTTTGATCTTTTTGAAAAATAACATTTTCAACTCTTCTGATTTCATCAGGTCTAAGAAAATCTAAATATTCTTTCTCTTCAAATTTATCTCTTTTTTTGATCTTACATGGTTGGTTGTTAGTGATGCCTCTTTCAATCCAAATGTTAAAAAGCATTCTCAAATATTCAACAAATGAATTGGCCTGTCTTGGTGTTCTAGAACCAATAATTTGATGAAATTTTATTATTTGATTATTAGAAATAGATGACAATCTTTGATGTTGGATATTGTCTAGCTGATTNAATAAAGCTCTGATTTCAGGATTGTTTGTTTTTCTTAAAACATAAGTTCCTAAAATAGATTTAATCCCCTGTATTGTAGATGCTGAATATCTAGTTGTAGTAAGAATAGATTTATAAGACTCCTTCAGCTGTTCACCTAGTGTTGCTTCACCTAAAAACTTCTGTCTAGTTTGATGAGGATCTTTACCTTCAAATATATCATTAGATATTTTCTGAGCTCTTTTAATAGCTCTTTGAATACCAAGCTCTTCATANGAACCAATTTTTATTCTTACAGNGTNCTTACCTTTNGGCCTGTATTGGTAGAAAAAAGTTTTAGATGTTGATGGGTATTTATAAACNNCTAANACTAATCCTGTAACACCATCATGTGAGATCCATTGATCCTTNTCCAAGTGTTTTAGTTTTTTAATGTATGAGTCAGTAAGTTTCATTTTATCCTTTCTGTTATTNNTCACCTTAGTTGTTANTTTTAGAAAGTAANTAACAGAACAGATACCGAACGATTTAAGTATCTAAAAACAGATCGACTACAAATCGACTACAAAGATTTCCATATTCGTACAATGTATGTTCTTTGTTTTGTTCTTGTTCTTACTTTCTTGAAAGGATAATTTGTTGAATTCGTTTAGGTTTTAGTGGTGCCCCCGCACGGATTCGAACCGCGGACCTATTGATTACAAATTTATAGATCCAAAAAATTTTTCCTTTCGTTGCTAGACATTACAACACTTTTAGCATGATGTGAATCTACTAAATATTTTTCTACTACATATCGACTACACATAGAATTTACTTAGCTCTGATTTATCAATGTTTATTGAGTTTTTACTTTAAGAAAAAAATAAGTTTTAGTTTTAAATAATTGAGTCTTTATGCGGTTTTTATATTTAAAAAATTAGCATCAGATGACTCGTTGCAGTTGTATTTCTATGNTGNANGAGCTCCTAAGATCCTCGCTGTTGCTCGGATCGGTTCACCATGGTTCACATGTCGAGATGGATCCTAAATGAGTCTTAAAATAGCTCTGAGTCCGTTTAACGACCTTTCCTGTAGTAGTTTGGAGTCCCTATATAGATCTGTAAAGTCAATGATGGATAGATCTAGTCATGTTCAAAACTTTCTTAAAAATATTGTGATGGCCAAAAAAATATTATAAAAATTTTTTTCAAATGGCATCTTGGCAAAATTCACAAGGAAGAGAAAATCATAAATCGTTATGGGAGGAGCCTGTAAAGGACAGATGTTTATTTTGTGGATCTGTTGAAGAGATCAAATGTCAGATGACAATACAATTCAGTGAGTTCGAATATAACACAGGTCCATGTTGCAAGAGGTGTTATTCAGCTAACGCGAAGCAGGCGCAAGCGATTTAAGCAGCATTAATCAAGGACCATGAATCAGGGTTTAACTGAGCTGATAATAGCTCGGGGTGAACCACTCACCAGCTCAGCACAAATTACAAAAACTGTAATAGCATCACCTATAACATATATATTTTTCTTATGAATCAATTTGAGGGTGCTGAGTAAAATTATTTTTTGAACCTTCTAAACACCGCCTCTTGGTCAGGTAATTATCCGATTTATTTCAGCCTCCGCCTGCATAAGTTCACATTGTGGTGCAATTTTTAAGGTTAAAAAAATTATATTTTTATTTTTCTAGTGATGAGTAATTTGAGTAGAAAAAAAATTAGGAAAATTAGGAGGATCTCAGGCTACTCAGGTAACTCAGCATAAAAGAAAAAGATATAAGATGGCAACCCTCAAGGGTGGGGCACTGTCAACTTTTCAAACTTTTTTAAATTCGTTGAGCTTCTGAGTTCCGCCAAACTTAACATTGATCCTCTTCTCATACCGCTGGATCTGCATCTTCAATATGCAGCCATCACCTTGATTAGGTGATGTTTTGCCAGGAACCATGAAATGAAATTGGAAGATGGTGATTTAACCAAATTTTACATATTGGTCCTTTTGTTACTGTGTTAGAATCAAACACAGCAAAGAAAGATTTTCCAGACACTCCATCTAAACATTGAGTCAACAACCACCCCTCATCTGTTTTGTTAGTTGAATTACTCGCAAAAATCGGTTCGCCAACTACTGTTTTTGATCCAAAATCATAAGTCTCATTATTACCAGTTTTGAAATCAAATCGTTTTATACCAGAATTAAGTCCATTAAGTGCACCTAAAGCACCAGTCGTAAAATATCCGACCTGGTGTTGACTCATTAGCGATCGATCATCGATCATTGGAAATTCATGGCTTCCGTTATCAATAATTTCTTCAGTCATCCGACTTTGATTGAGATTAATACTATACCGACGAATTTTACCTGGTGATGAAGCGTTCCCGAGTTGACCACGCATGAGAGTTTCAAATAATGGGTTCTCTCCAATGAAATGATCAGGTTTATCGTAACCAACAAAATCAATAATTATTTTGTCTTCAATTTCGTAGCCGTTGAGGGAGTGCCACATAAATGAACCTGGTGCTTCATAAAATTTAGGAACACCTCCTTCACGCGGACAAACGGCTACTATGTTCCCAGCGTCACCGTCCCAACTTAAACTATCGGTAAAACTCTTCATACCAAGTAAAAATGGAAAAGGGGAAAAATTACATGGATGAAGAACTACTACTATATGTGACTTTGTTGCGATGAAATCATGTATGTAAACAGACCGTGGAGATTCAAACGAGAAGTTAGTTTTAAGTTTGAATGTTGGTTCGTAAATTGCCACATGTACACGCATTTTTCTCCCAAACTCGGTCCCAAGGGTGATCCACTCATTATTCTCTGGGTCAATTTTACTATGGGCTTTAACACTAGTCCCTTGCAGTTTTTCAGGTAATGGGATCGTTTCAATAGTTTCAAGCGTTTTATCATCAACGACATAACTTGGTCCTACTTCATCTCGCGCTATTATTTTTCCATGTACGGGATTAATGGTTACGCCTGCCTGAGATTTCGTAATCCCACCACCAAAGTTATCGAACATATTTTCTGACTTTCGTGTAGACCAAGTCGAATGTAACCGTTTCCCAACTGCTTCTTCAGACATAATTTTGGCTGTACGAACAAACTGATTTTTGTAGCTGACCCCATCTTTAGAAAAATTTAACCGCTGAACCAATCCGTCTCCATCAAGCATATGCTTAAGCTTTACACCACCACGTTCGAATAAACCTGGACCATTGCGATAAAGTGTACCTCTTAAACCAGATGGCAATTTTCCTTCAACTCGCGGTACATAATTTCGTCCACCTTTTTCTGAAGTCCCAAGCAGTTGCAACCATTTGGGGGAAGGTTGGTTACTTGACAAATTAGCTTTGGACGTTGATTCTACACATCCTACACCTCCAAGAAACACGGATGCTCCTATAACTTTAATTGTTTGTCGGCGTGTCATATTCAATTTTGAAGTTTTGGTCTTCTCTTTTTTTTCTCTTTTAATGCTATTTTTCTTCATTATATCTAAAATCCTGTTATTATGTTTACTAAGATAACATGATTACTATAGAAAAATGTTTACTTTGTAAACATTAATTTGATATGAGCTATCACAAAAAAAATTTGAAAGAAAAACTCGTTGAAGTTGCATGGAATATTTGTGTCGCTGAGTCTTGGGAAAAAGTTAATATGCGAGAAGTGGCTAAGAAAGCTAAAGTTTCAAATACTGCTTTTTATAGACATTTAAAAAACAAAACTGACCTTAAAGCAGAGTTGATGAGGAAAGGTTTTAAAATTCTTAATGAAGGTATGAAAAATATTAATAATAATTTTTCAAGTTACGGAGCCCATTACATAAGATTTGGATTAAAGTATCCACATATTTACGATTTAATGTTTGGGAACATTGATTTTGATATATCTCTTTATCACGATTTAGAAGCTCTATTCGATGAAGCTTTTGATGGGGTAATTCAAGGAGTTAAAACTTTTATACCCGATGCATCTGATAAAGATGTCATGATAAAAGCAGTCAATATTTGGGCATCTGTTCATGGATTGGTTGGAATATTGAGGCGTTCGGATTTGCAGGCAAATAAAGATAAACGTCTTAAATGGATTAAGAATAACTTAGAAGAATATTTAAAGATGACTACATTTAAATAAAAGAAACAATGTAACCATTTTTAACGTTACTAAATTAGTAGGACTGTATATTCTATCATTTTCATCAACATATTTATCAGAGCTTTTTGTTTCATCACATCTTCTCTTTGTACGAACCTTTCATATCAAAGATCGTACCAAGGTCCGTTGGTCCTTTAGACCTCAGCTCCGTCAACCAATAATCCTTAGCTGTGTCAGGCTCCAATGGTGGTAGTAGGTAGGCTCTAGGTCTTGTGCCATCGTTACAAACAATCTGCTTAGTAGATACAAGTTGAGTTGGACTCCATGATGTAGATCTCTTCTTACACCAATCAATCACCACCTCTAATGCACCTTCCTGTTTGAATGCATGACAGACTCTATGCAGGTCAGTAGCTACAACCATATAATTAAATACTCTGTAATCACTAGATCCATTTCTTTTGAATGGTCCTGTTTCAGCAGCTCTATGTTCGTCAAGCCATTTGAATATTGGGTGTTCACTCATTCTAGCAAGCTCCATCATGTCATCAGTTATTGGAGCTCTTTCCTTGTATAGATCAGCATCATCTATTTTTAATTCTTGTAGATGCTTCATCAGGAATCTTGCACCATCGCCCTCAGACCACTCCCACCTAGGTTTCCAATAATCTCTTTTTCTAACTTTGTTAGTTAATTTTTTTACATAATATCTTCGTTCATCATCAGCTACGTTCATGCAATCTTCATGGTTAGAAATTAAAATAAAATTGCAGGTGTTGGGATAATCAAATCCTCTTCTAAATTTTTCTTCTATGTGTATGTATGGTTCAGTAATTAAATCTTTTATCTCTTCTGATAGTTCCTGCTTCTTATTAAAATTTTTAGATAAAAATACTTCATTGATAACTGCAAATTGTGCTCCAATAATCCAAGAGTTAAATTTTCCTATCACATGTTTATATTTTAAATTTGGTCTAAAGTTTTTGAGTCCGTATAATTTACCTAATAGATTAGTAATCCAATTTTTTCCTATACCTTTTTTTGGTGAGATCCATAGCGGAGCCCACATAGTTTTTTCACCTTGGTTTTGGAAGCAGTAAGCAAAATATTGTTCAGCAGCATGTGCAGCCTTTGCATCATCAAATAGATCTGTCAGTGTATCTGTCCACATAGTAACATCACCTGATTTAGCAATTATAGATGGGCCTCTATACCTATTGGCTACAGGGACTCCATTAACATCAACTAAACCTCTAGGTCTTTTAGGGTTGTACTCAAATGAATTAGCTCTCTTGAAGATCTCAGGCTCCTGTTCTAGCAACCATGTAGATGGTTTCTTTTTATCTACCTTCAGGTAAGCATAATTATTATCAAATGATTTAAGCGGAGTTAAAATATCTTTCTGCAGGTCCAGCATCTCATCTAGTTCAGAAATATAAACTATGTCTTGTGATAGCTCTAAGAGTCGATCAGCTTTGTTTTTATCTTTTTCTGAAACATCGGGCTCTTTAAACTTTTCCCATACATCTTCAAAATTTGCTATGACCTCAGTATAGGGTAGAGCTCCAAATGCTAATCTGTGTCCATCTGTGTCGGTATTTTTTGGGACAGGATCAGCTAAATCCCACTTTTCAGGAAATTCTTCAGGATATGTAACTAGCTTTATATTTTCTTTAGCAGCTCCTAATTTAGTAATAAGATGATGCGCCAGCTTATGCATAGCAGTAAAACCTTCCTCATCATTATCAGGAAATAAAACTATTGTTTGGAATGCAAGTACAGGCTTCCAATCATTCTTTAAAACAGATTGAGCTCCGCTGGACCAAGTTGTGCATGGTAGTAATCTTTGTTTGATATATGCATCAGCTGCTTTTTCACCTTCTACAATTACAACTGTTGACTCTCTTGCTTTAGATAATCCTTCCAAGTTATAGATGGTTCTATCTTTTGATCCCATGTGTTTGGATATCCATCTCGAAGAATTATCAATCTTATTCTGCCATTTGCTGTAAGGTATAAATTTTTTTTCTTGCTTCGTTTCATCAGTGTACTGTCTTTCAACAACAAACGTAGTATTGCCTTCCTCGTCAGTGTAGATGTAGTGTTGGTCGTAACCTTTTTTAAGTTTATATTCTTTTCTCTTCTCTCCAGCTGTTCCAGTAAAGTCGAAGCTCCAAGGTACCTCATGTTTTTTTCCTTTCGTGTAAGTGTAGTTATTTTCATTTATTTTTTTCTTCCTAACTTTTATTTGGTCAGGGTAATTTCCAAGGTCGTGTTTGGAATGCCATTTTTGACAACTGAAGCAGTAGCCATGTCCATCTGCATACACAGCCATATTGTCTTTACTACCACATTCCTCACAAGGAACATGATCTACAAATTGTTTATTTAATTCACCCCGATTGTTCATATTATTTTTTTGGTGGCCTCAATGATCTTTTGCTTTCATGTCGAATAAACTGAAATTCTTTTGGAAAATATTTAAGCATCATATGCACAGGCCCCTCAATCACCCCATACATTTTTGCATTGTAAGTATTTCCTGATTTGAAATGTTTTGTTTTTGTATAAACTTTGATTGCTTTATTTCCGTAAGTAACACCCATGATTAATTGTCCACACTTTCCCCAACAAACTCTTTGAATCTCTTTTCAAAATCTGCCTCTTCTAGTTTGTTGTTATGATCCTTCTTCATACACTCGTATAATTTTTCTTTTAATCTTCTGATCTCGTATCGTTGATTTGAAATAGCTGATTGCTTCTCACCAATCTCTGTCCATAGTTCTGATATGTGATGGCTCGATTTACCTAAAGCATCTGTCAACCTATCTACAGAAGATGTCATAGTTTCTAGGAGGTATTTAATCTCGTATTTATTCATATAGCTTACTTCCACCTCCTAATAGGCCTGCAAGACCACTGTTTTGATTTCTAATTTTTTCTTTCCTATCTTGCTCCATTATCTGATTAAATCTTTGTTCCATGGCTCTATCTTCAGGACTCATGGTACTTGCAACAGCTGCAGGAGCAGGGATAGGAGTAAAATCTATTTTTGGTAATGGTATATTTACAGCCGCGGGTTTTGGTTTTTTAATAAAAGGTTTATTGTTGTCCTTCATCTTATCAAAATTATTTTTTAAATATTTAACCTGAGCATCAGTTGCACCTACTTTTGGTCTAGGTTTAGTTTGGATCATGTACCTAAGCTCATCTTGATCTAGATCTCTAGATTTCATCTCTTCAATAAGAAGGTTTCTAAGGATATCACCTGAAGGTTTTTTATCTGCTTCAGTTATCATACTTTCAGATAATTTTTTTAATTGTGCAGGGGTTCTCTGCTTTTTCTTGTAGGACCATTGACCTGAGTCTGTTAAATAATCCTCTAATTCTTTTTCTGTTTTAAATCCCATCTTCTTTTGGCTCCTCTTTGATAATTCCTAGTTTGACTTTCAACTCGTAGATCTCTTGATCTTTTTCTAATAACTTCTTGGCATGATCTATAATTGTGAATTTATGGTTTAGAATAATTTTACAAATCTGTTTAGCCTCATCATCAGATAGTTTAGGTATTCGTTTTATTAGTTGGTGAGGTGTCATTTTTTCTTGTAGTCCTTCTCAAATTCATCAGCTAATTTTTTATCTATTGGAGTAGGCCTTCCATAGTGTTCGTGATATTGGTCCTGCAATTTTGTATTTGCTGTAAAAGTTCTATGCACATTCTCAGCTCTAGTTTCAGAATAATTCTTTTTTCTACCATCGGGCCACCAGCCATTATTTTTAAGTGATTGGATCACTGCATGCATTCGCTGGTTCAAGGTCCATATTGCAGTTTTCTTATTAGCCTCAAACCATTTTTCAAATTTCTCTTTGTTGTATAAAACTATGTGGCTGTTAGGTGCAGTAAAACAAACGTCTGTTCCAAACTCCTGCTGCTTACGACACTTTCTCAATGTCTTTAGTGGAATAGAATACATAGCTGCTATTTCTTTTTCTTTAAAATTTATTTTTTCAATACTCATAGATTAGTCCCCAACCAGCACACCTGATTTACGAAGCAGCGCTTTAATCAGATCTTTGTCTGAGTCAGTTAATGATGCTACAGTTTTTTCGAAATCACCTTGTGCAAGATCTATCTTTTTAATTTTTGGTTTTTGTTTTTGCTTCAGATAATCACTCAATGAAACAACCCCACCTTTGTCGAGCTCAATCCTTTTGATGGCTATTCCTTTTTCTTTGTAGAAATCCATCTCATCTTTGTCAGGGTTTTGTTTTTTCCAATCTTTTAATTCTTCAAGAATAGATCCAAGATCTAATTCAAATTCTTCTCTAGGACTTTCAGATGCAAGTAGTTTTAGATCTTCTTTTGTTAATCTATTTTTTCTAGTTTCTACACTGCCACCTTTACTGTAGATGTTGTATGTAGGATCTTTAATTATTCGTTTCATTAGGCTACGACTCCTTTAGTTTTTAGGACCTCTTCAATAGCTTCCTTGTCGTAAAGAATAATTCCGCCTTTTCTTTTTTTAGGCTTCCTTCCAATAATTACATAAGGCAATCCAAAACCTTGGTTTCTCTGTTTAGCAAGAGTACCAACTTTAATTCCGTAGATCTCTTCTACTTCGTTTGGTCTTAGAAATTTTCTATGTTCTAGGTTCATAGAAAAATCTATAAATTATATAATTCCTATAACATAACTGATACGGGCTACTGAGAGTCTTGGGTATCTAATTTAAAAATTCTGCAAGAGCTGCAGGGTTCCGCTGTAGTTTCATTCTTTGTAGCTTAGAAAGTTTTGAAAGTTTATTCCTTAGAGCTTTATTATCATTCCATACCTTCTTGCAGGCATTGTAGTGTTGTTGCTCTGTCTTATCTGAATATTTATTTGTGTGAAAACTATTATATGCAAATCTATAAATTTTATTTTTCTTATCAACTAATCCATAGATCTTAGCATCTGTGGATTTATCTGTTCTGTTCATTATAGATACAATTACATTCAGCTTCCATGCAACACGAGTAGGGGACACTCTACCTTTTTTACCATAAGCAGCTTTAACCATCTTCAACACTGCTGCTGGTTTTGCATCTACAGAATTTAGATATTTAATTAGTTCACCCCATTTACTCATGCATCAAGCATAATGCATCAAGGACCTATGAACAAACTAAATAATTTCTTTTAGCTTTGCAGGTGCAGCATCTTTTTTAAATGCTTTGTTCTTACCTTCAATCACATCAGAATGCATTGTCTTAGCATACTTGCTAGCCTGTTTAATTGTAATACCAAGAGTATCAGCTACCAGCTTCAGGTTTCCTGTAGATCTTAAAAGCTGAGTAGCATGTGTATGTCTAAGAGCATAATGTTTTAGATGTCTTTTTATTCCTGCAAGACCTAAAACTTTTTTCCATGTCTTATCTACATCAACAAGATACGGAGTCTTTCTGTTCTTGCCATCGTAGGCTGCTGAAGGAAACACATAATCAAATCTTTTATCTTCAGGTGGATAGTAAAATTTACTCTTAGGATTATTAGTTCTATCTCTTTGAATAGTTCTAATTACGTCTAACTCTTCATCACCCATAGCAAACTCAAGTATATTATTTCGCTTAGATGTTTTTGTTTTTTCTAATTTAATAATAGGCTCTTCACCAAATATAACTTGGTCCCATTTTAATTTAGATGCTTCTGATCTTGTTCTACGGGAGCTATAAAGTTGATATGCAATCAAGGCACATGCAACAAGGCTCAGCTTATGTTTAAGGTAATGTGATTGTAAGAACCTTCCTGTCTTTTGATCTTTTTGAAAAATAATATTTTCAACTCTTCTAATCTCATCAGGTCTAAGAAAATCTAAATATTCTTTCTCTTCAAATTTATCTCTTTTTTTGATCTTACATGGTTGATTGTTAGTGATGCCTCTTTCAATCCAAATGTTAAAAAGCATTCTCAAATATTCTACAAATGAATTAGCCTGTCTTGGTGTTCTTGAACCAATAATTTGATGGAATTTAATTATTTGATTGTTGCTGATAGTTGACAGTTTTTGGTGTTGTATATTGTCAAGCTGATTGAATAGAGCTCTAATTTCAGGATTGTTTGTTTTTCTTAAAACATAAGTTCCTAAAATAGATTTAATACCCTGCACTGTAGAGGCTGAATATCTAGTTGTAGTAAGAATAGATTTATAAGATTCTTTCAGCTGTTCACCAAGTGTTGCTTCACCTATAAACTTCTGTCTAGTTTGATAAGGATCTTTACCTTCAAATATATCATTAGATATTTTCTGAGCTCTTTTAATAGCTCTTTGAATACCAAGCTCTTCATAGGAACCAATTTTTATTCTTACAGAGTTCTTACCTTTAGGCCTGTATTGGTAGAAAAAAGTTTTAGATGTTGATGGGTATTTATAAACTCCTAATACTAATCCTGTAACACCATCATGTGAGATCCATTGATCCTTGTCCAAGTGTTTTAGTTTTTTAATGTATGAGTCAGTAAGTTTCATTTTATCCTTTCTGTTATTCTTCACCTTAGTTGTTATTTTTAGAAAGTAATTAACAGAACAGATACCGAACGATTTAAGTATCTAAAAACAGATCGACTACAAATCGACTACAAAGATT
>FUFK010045211.1_pt1 | contig 30539 bp, 27 predicted proteins | sample 1021851 | NCBI WGS metagenome assembly FUFK01 (sample SAMEA51879418, study PRJEB19060) | metagenome | reverse complement strand
TTGAAGTAAGTCAAAAGGCAAAGCATTTGCCAAATAAAACGGGTACTTTACAGATTAGCGCTATCAAATAAAATTTCGCGACTATGAAAAATGTGGTACAGTTCGTTGCTCGACTTTGCAATCTTATTGTGATCGATGACCTTAAAATTCGACATGTTGTGACGCAGTTTTTTGGGTAGATGTGGTGTATAATCTTTTCTATGAGCGTTGGGTCTATTGCTGTGTTTGGAATTACCGAAGTCGCTCATGCTTTACTTATAGCCGGAGTTGTTGTCAGAATTGCCGGTTTAACGGCCGCGCAATATCGCCCCAATAGTTTTGTTCAGCNTGCAAGACGGCTTTGCGCTAACCATCTACAAGCAAAAATCCTAGGAAAATCTTGGTAGCGGAGGAGGGACTTGAACCCCCGACACGTGGATTATGATTCCACTGCTCTAACCACCTGAGCTACTCCGCCAAAAAGAAATCAGACGTTCGATATATTCAAGCTAAAGCCAACTGTCAACTAACGGCCTATTAATTAATTTAGCTATTATTAAATATCAGTTAGCTAATCCCTAATGCAACGAGGTTTCGGTCATCCATCCCCCACCAAGAACTCTNGCACTGTCATCACGTGAGTAGAACACAGCCGCTTGTCCGATAGCTACTCCGAATTCCAATTCATCTAGGACAACTTTACCGTTATCGCTTCCGTCAGAAAAAAGAGTCCCTGAGATTGGTTCCTGCGTTGATCGTAACTTAATCATTAACTTCTCACCACTGCTAGAAATAGGGTTATCTCCAAGCCAATTTATTTCTGAAACTTTTAACAGATTCCGCCCTAGCGCAGAGTGCGGACCTACGACAACCTTTCTCTCCACCGGATTAACGGCAACAACATATAATGGCTCGGTTGCGCCTGGCTCGACCAAGCTGGACCGCCCACCTATACCTAAACCTTTTCTTTGTCCTACAGTAAAATTTACGATACCATCGTGTTTTCCGATAACAGCACCGTCCATATCCACTATTTCGCCTGGCTCTATAGCATCCGGTCTTAAACGACTAACGACATCCGCATATTTTCCATTGGGAACGAAGCATATGTCCTGACTATCTGGTTTATCAGCAACATTAAGTCCTATTCTATTTGCATGCCGTCTTGTCTCATCTTTCGTGAGCCCGCCGAGCGGAAACCGAAGATATTCCAACTGATCTGACGTTGTAGCAAAAAGGAAATAACTCTGATCCTTTTTCTGATCGATCCCCGTACGTAATTCGGGACCAGATTTTCCCATAGCGCGTTGGACATAATGTCCTGTGCAAAGTGCTTTTGCACCTAATTGTTTGGCTGTTTGGAGTAGATCTCGAAACTTAACAGTTTGATTGCAGCGTATACACGGTATAGGTGTTTCACCACGAGCATAACTATCAGCAAATTCCTCCATCACAGATTCTCTAAACTTACTTTCGTAGTCTAAAACGTAATGAGGGATGCCAATCTTTTCCGCTACCAATCGCGCGTCGTGAATATCTGCACCCGCACAGCATGCACCTTTCCGTTGTATCGCCGAACCATGATCATAAAGTTGCAGCGTAATTCCTACGACCTCATATCCGGCCTCTGCCACGAGAGCCGCGGTGACAGAAGAGTCCACGCCCCCCGACATTGCGACTACAACCCTATTTTCCCAATTTGCACCGGGGAGACCCAAATCTATTTTTTCTTCCATTATAAAGTGCTTCACATTTGATGTTGCGATTTCTGACGGTACTTACAACGTGACAGATTTATATTATAAATTCTTTTCAACTTACAAATCTTTAGGGTAAAGAAAGGATTAAACCATCCAACTCTTCGGTAACTTTTATCTGGCACCCAAGGCGAGAGGTTAGTGTTAACCCAGATGCAAGCTCTAGCATGTCACTTTCATCATCAGAAGGTTTCGGCAAAATATCATACCATTTTTTTCTAACAACTAAGTGACAAGTAGCACATGCCATATTCCCCCCGCAGGCACCTTCTATATTAACGTCGTTAGCACGCGCCACTTCAAGTATCGTTTCCCCAATCTCGGCTAGAGCCTTTTTTTCTATCCCGTTTTCTTCGATAAATATTATATGCGGCATTGAACACCCTTTTTAAAAGACTGTGTTTAGTTCGAATCTTGGTAAATTCTCAACCAAGCTTCGATGAGCCTATTAACGTCTTCTTCACTATTTTGCCAACCAAAGCTAATACGGATTGTATTATTTATTAGTTCATCCGGTAAATCCATTGCTTTGAGGACGTGGCTTTGTCTGACCTTGCCAGACGAACAGGCAGCCCCCGCACTCACAGCTATACCAGCTAAGTCAAAAGCCATGACCTGGGTTTCCGCAGTTAAGCCAGGCATAAAAACCGCACTAGTATTGCCCAATCTTTTTTCCTTGTGGGCGATAATTTTTGCTCTTGGGACTTTCGCTAAAATTGTTTTTTCAAAATAGTCCCGCAACTGAACAATTTTTTTATTTGCATCCTCCTGCTTGCTACATGCTTCCGCGGCTGCGCCAAAGCCGGCTATGCCCGCGAGATTNTCCGTACCCGACCGCCTACCTCTCTCCTGTCCACCTCCAACTATAATTGGCTTCAAATTTAGATCATCTCTAATAATTAAGGCGCCAACGCCAGTTGGACCACCGATTTTATGAGCTGAAATTGACAGCATATCTATTCCCGAGTTTAAGAAATTTATTGGCAATTTCCCAAGTGCTTGAACGGCGTCAACATGAACAAGTGCGTCAAAGTCTGATGCAAGATTGGTGACACCCTCAATCGGTTGTATGACGCCCGTTTCATTATTTGCCCACATTACCGAAATTAAAGTAGGTTTAGGCGCTTCTTTTAAGAGTACCTNAAGGTGTTCTAAGTCCAAAACGCCACTCTGTGATACCATAATTCGACTAGCTTCTGGCACTGCTTCTAATACCGCATCATGCTCAATACTGGAGATCAGTATACTTAAGCAACTGCTTCCTTTGAGTGCTAGAATGTCTGCCTCTGTTCCCCCACTCGTAAAGATAACATTTTCTTGTCTCGCACCGATAAACTCGGAGATTTGAGAACGAGCTCTTTCTATAACTTTTTTGGCCTGTCTACCCATTGAATGGACTGAAGATGGGTTTCCAGGATTTCCAAGAACGTCCATCATCGCACCCTTGGCTTCCGGGCGGATGGGAGCAGTAGCGTTATAGTCAACGTAAACTATTTTTTTATTTTTCTCCAAAAAGTTCATAGTTCTTCGGCCTTTAAGAGAACTTCAACCCGCTGTAAACACCTAACACAACAACCTACGCTTTCACAAATACCAGACAGCTTAATATACATGTTTATTCAGGCACGTTTGAGAATACCAATCAATTTGTACAATTTAAGTTACTTTATGCATTCGATCTGCTAATAAAGCTTAGACCAACCGCAAATTTGAATGTCTAGCTATTGAAAGGCTCGAACGGCATGCCCGAAGTGTTAATTAATGGACCTGAAGGCCGATTACAAGGTCGTTATATGCACGGAACAGCGGAAAACGCTCCCATGGCCCTAGTATTACATCCCCACCCACAAAAAGGTGGGACAATGAATAACAAAGTTGTTTACACAATATACCAAAGCTTCGTTTCAAGAGGGTTTTCAACGCTTAGATTCAATTTCCGTGGTGTTGGGAGATCTCAAGGAAAATATGATGCAGGAGAGGGCGAGCTTAGTGATGCTGCCTCCTGTTTGGACTGGCTGCAGCTTCACAATCCGAATGCTCCGTTCTGCTGGGTGTGCGGTTTTTCGTTTGGTGCCTGGATTAGTATGCAACTTCTGATGAGACGCCCTGAGATAGTAGGTTTTCTGTCCGTTGCTCCGCCGGCTAGTGAATATGATTTTAGCTTTTTAGCACCGTGTCCATCGTCCGGCCTCATGCTTCAAGGTGAAGATGATGAGACAATTCCTCCTGAGTCGGTCGCAAAGTTAGTTGAAAAACTGTCTGCTCAGCGAGGCATCCAAATAGATTACACTCTTTTACCAGGAGCAGATCATTTTTTTACAGGCAAATTAGATGAAATGATGGGGGTTGTTGATGCATATCTCGATAACAATCTGCCAGAAGATTTTAAACGCACCCCACACTAGAAGGTGATAGCCACTTTTCCCAACAAAGTGGCTATCTAATAACTATCCCCGGTGAGTTTTAACTACTGAAATATCTACAGACGGCCGCAGATCAGCACAGACTTTTAGGACTTGGTGGATATCACTATTAGCGAATTCGTCGAATAGCTTTTCGTCAATTTNTTCTCCGCTATCAAGCTTAGCATANGCCTGTTGTTTGAGGATGTAATCAAAACGTGAGGCCCATTTTCTTGCACCTAGTCTAGCAGTAGTCGAACAATTATCTACCATGTAGGAAACGCCCTTAAAATCCATGTAAGGGTTCAATGAATCTACTGCCTCTATAATGGATTCATTTGCTATTTCAGAGTATGGATGGCCTCTGTCACGGAGCAAATCTACCTGCGCCATCATNGTAGCCATGTAAACACCNGCTGTTTCTGCATTGATTGGGGCGTAATTGCGTTCCTCATCCTCCCGAACTTTTTCACCAACTTGCCACATATCAGTCGTGTCGATATTACCCATTGGGTATCGATCAAATCTGTCNGATGCTTGAATTACGCTGCGAACTTCGTTTCCCGATGCAACATCATCATAAATCTCCTCCAAAATCTCTCGAGCAGGATGATACGATGCGCAATAAGCTTTTCGAAAAGATGCTTTCTCACTATCCGAAAGTTCTTCATAAACCGCCATTAAACCAGACCGAGAGATTGTTTTACTTATAGGACCAGTGATGGACTCTGACGTGTTGATATATGCTTCGTCTTTTTGCATCCCCTGGCCAGTGAATCTGGCATAAAGACTTTCGGCGATCCCGTGGACCGCACCAAGAAGGATACCTCTCTCACCGAATATGTCTGATCTATACTCAGACTCTAGGGTAGTCTGAAAGGTGAAAGGAGACCCTAAACCAATGGCCCAAGCCAATGCGTAATCTGTAGCTTTGCCATTGATATCCTGATGAACGGCGAAAGAGCTATTTATCCCTGCGCCATTAACTTCTCGGCCCTGCTCATATAGCCTTCGCACTGAAGGCCCCATACCTTTAGGACAAACTGCAATAACATTCATATCCTTTGGAAATTCCTCCCCGACACTTTGCAGATGAGATAGAAGGAACCCGTGAGACAATCCAATTGTAGAACCCGGCTTCATTGCTGTAAAAATTGATTTGTAATTTTGAGCCAGAGCGGCGTCCGAGATAAGCAGGAGAACCATATCACTCTGACCGCAAACTTCATACATTTCGCCTAGTGTTCCATTAGCTTTTGTAAAGCCAACAGCTTCGGCTTCTTTCATAGAGCTAGAGCCCTCGCGCAGGCCAATCACGACCTTGATATCAGATCCCTCTAGCGACTCCCTTAGATTTTGAGCTTGGGCGGGTCCCTGAGAAGACCAACCAATTACTCCTATTTGATTTATCCCCTCAAATGCTTTTGGCAATAAAGGAAAAAGATCTCGCCCTCCCGCAACAATTCTTTCTTCCGTATTACCTAGAGTAATTTTTCTTGTTTCGAATACCTTTGATTCAAAATCCAACCCCATCTCAATAATCCTTCCACCAAAAAATATATACTTGTCGCCGTTTCCTACGGTCCGGCGGACATAATGTCAAGAAAACCGAGCTGACGGTAGTAAAAAAAGCCAACTGAGATTACAATATTGCTTGAATTCACTCATCAACTACGAAAAGCGGCTTTTCGCCTCTGGAAACGCGGGCGATATTTTCAAATGCAAAATCAAGTCGCCGCCACCAAGTATCTATTGTAGAGCCCGCTGTGTGGGGCGTGATGACAACATTTTCCATTTCTAATAACGGACTATTACCTAGGGGTTCGGCTTCGAAAACGTCTAAACCTGCTCCGGCAATTAACTTCTGCGATAGCGCTGCTATAAGATCTGCCTCTACAATTGCGCCGCCCCGTGCCGTATTAATTATAATGGCTGACTGCTTCATCGCTCTCAAAACTTTCGCATCGATTAACCCGCGAGAATCCTTTGTTAACGGGGTATGTATTGTAACGATATCTGAGGTACTTATAAGTTCATCGAAACTAACCTGTGTTGCGCAAAGTTCTTTTTCTACTCTAGCATCCGCCTTTACTGGGTCAGAGTAGACTACGTTAGCTAGAAAGCCCCTCGCCATCCTAGCCACCTCCTGGCCAATCTTTCCGAAACCTATAATGCCAACTCTTTTGCCACGTATTTCATTTAGAGCTAGAACCTCTTGATGACCAAGCCACTGACCGTTTTTTAATGATATGTGGTGTAGAGGTAATTTCCTGTATAAGGCTAGTATTAATAAAATAGTATGCTCAGCAACGGTTGGCGCATTAGCACCCCCATTTGTTGCCAGTGGAATCCCNGCAGATTTCAAACTATGAACGTCAAGCCGATCGTACCCGGCACTCAATATCTGCATAAGCTTTGCTTTTTTTGCGACGTCTACATCATCGAAACCTACCGTATAAAGCATGAAGTAATCTGCCTCAGAGACGATCTGTCGTCTTTCCTTTGAAGACATTTTTTCCTCACACAATATCAACTCAAAATCGGGCGGTGTCTTTTGTTCTGCTGCTTCTATTATCTCGTTGGGCACGCTAGCTTGCTTGTATAGAAAGACGATCTTCTCCATNTATCTTCANTCCCGGCATTTTAAGAGGAAGACTATTCATTGCACCTACATAGGTTCTTGTCAAAGACACTTCAAAAAGATTAGCNAAAGACAGNAGATGTTTNATTNNTCAACGACAAAAATNANNCACCAGCANTGGGAAATTAACCCTTTTTCTCAGTTTTTCAGATAAATTCAATTCTGGNNCAATTTATGCCACTTACTACTCGATTTTAGCATCGTTTCTGGGTTATAGTTTGCGCTCCATTTATTCCATAGCTGTTAGAGATACAAATGAGCGTGTATAGTGATTATTTAGATGAAATTGAAACAAGACGACAACAGGGTCTTAACCCTAAGCCCATTGAAGATGCGGCTCTTATCAAGGAAATAATATCCCACATCGAAGATGAAGGAAGCACCCAACATAAAGCATGCTTAGAGTTTTTTATCTACAACACCATACCTGGAACTACGAGTGCGGCAGGAGAAAAAGCTAGCTTTCTAAAAAAAATTATACTTGGTAACGCTAAAGTACGGGAACTCCCAGAAACCCTTGCATTTGAATTGTTGTCACACATGAAAGGTGGCCCATCTGTCGATGTACTTTTAGATTTGGCATTAGGAAATGATGAAACGATCGCACGTAAGGCATCGGAAGTTTTAAAAACCCAAGTCTTTTTATATGAAGCGGACTTAGATCGCCTGAAACAAAGTTACAATGCAGGCAATACTATCGCGAAAGANGTTCTAGAGAGTTACGCAGAGGCAGAATTTTTTACAAATTTACCTGACATTGACGATGAGATTCAAATCGTCACCTACGTAGCGGCTGAAGGAGATATTTCAACTGATTTACTATCTCCCGGGAACCAAGCCCATTCTAGATCGGACCGAGAATTGCATGGTAAGTCGATGATATCTGAAAAGGCTCAACAAGAGATAAGAGCCCTTCAGGCACAACATCCTGACAAACAAGTTATGCTAATTGCTGAAAAAGGAACGATGGGGGTAGGTTCATCCAGAATGTCTGGCGTAAACAATGTTGCTTTGTGGACCGGAAAGCAAGCTAGCCCATACATACCCTTCGTTAATATCGCACCAATCGTGGGCGGTACCAATGGAATTTCACCAATTTTCCAAACTGCTTTAGGTGTGACTGGCGGTATCGGCATTGATCTAAAAAATTGGGTTAAAAAATTAGATANTGATGGCAANCCAATNCTAAACAATGATGGCAACCCTATATTAGAACAAAGATTCTCTGTAGATACTGGTACGGTCTTTAAGATAAATACTAAAGACAAAAAAATGTATGACGCGTTAGGCAAAGAGGAACTTGTTGATGCCGCCTCTTCTTTTACACCGCAAAAATTGGAGTTTATTAAAGCTGGCGGCGCCTACGGCATTGTTTTTGGTAAGAAATTGCAAAGTTTTGCATGTGACACACTTGGCTTAAAAACGAAGTCAGTATTCGCTCCATCCCAAGAGATTTCGCACAAAAACCAGGGCTTAACCGCTGTTGAAAAAATATTCAATGCAAATGCATTAGGCATTGCTGATGGAAAAGTTCTGCACGCTGGATCCGACGTTAGAGTTAAAGTCAACATCGTAGGCTCACAGGACACCACAGGTTTAATGACAGTTCAAGAATTAGAATCGATGGCTGCAACCGTTATTTCACCAACCGTGGATGGAGCTTACCAATCAGGATGTCACACCGCTTCTGTTTGGGACTTAAAAGCCCAACAAAATACACCCAAATTAATGGAATTTATGCATAAATTTGGTCTAATNACAGCACGTGATCCAAAAGGAATTTATCATTCTATGACAGANGTGATTCACAAAGTACTGAATGANATAACTGTCGACGATTGGGCAATTATTATTGGTGGNGACTCGCACACCAGAATGTCTAAAGGTGTTGCTTTTGGAGCTGACTCTGGAACTGTTGCTTTGGCTCTTGCCACCGGTGAAGCCAGCATGCCGATTCCAGAATCTGTGAAAGTCACTTTCAAAGGGNAAATGGCAGATCATATGGACTTTAGAGACGTCGTACACGCCACCCAGGCGCAAATGCTGGATCAATTTGGAGATAATGTATTCCAGGGCCGCATCATAGAAGTGCATATAGGAACGTTACTGGCTGACCAAGCTTTCACATTTACGGACTGGACGGCAGAAATGAAAGCTAAGGCTTCCATTTGCATTTCTGAGGATGAAACACTTATAGGATCTCTCCAAATTGCAAAGGATCGTATACAGACGATGATTGACAAAGGCATGGAGAATGAGAAAGGCATGCTTCAAGGATTGATAGACATTGCCGATAAGAGGATCACTGAAATAAAATCAGGTTCCAAGCCAGCTCTCAAACCTGATTCGAATGCAACGTATTTTGCAGAAGTAATAGTTGATCTAGATGAGATCAACGAACCTATGATTGCTGACCCGGATGTNAATAACATCGATATATCAAAACGGTATACTCACGATACAATACGGCCCATTTCCTATTACGGTNCAGACAAAAAGGTAGATTTGGGNTTTGTTGGGTCCTGCATGGTGCACAAGGGCGATGTAAAGATTGTGGCACAAATGCTTAGGAATTTGGAAAGCCAAACGGGCGAGGTGAAGTTCAACGCTCCTCTCGTTTTGACAGCCCCAACCTATAATATTATCGATGAATTGAAGGAAGAAGGTGACTGGAGTATTCTGCAAAAATATTCTGGGTTTGAGTTTGATGACAACTCTCCCAAAAANTCAGCNCGAACGGAATATGAAAATATTCTGTACCTTGAGAGGCCTGGATGTAATCTATGCATGGGGAATCAAGANAAAGCAGCAAAAGGGGATACCGTNCTTGCNACGTCCACTCGACTATTTAAGGGNAGAGTAGTCGAGGATNCNCCAGAGAAAAAAGGAGAATCTTTGCTTGCCTCTACCCCNGTCGTCGTNTTGTCAGCGGTTCTNGGGAGAACACCNACTATCGAAGANTACAAAACTGCCGTTGAGGGAATAAATTTGACTAAATTTTCTCCNCCTTTGGATAAACTTTCNAGCNCAAATTCAGTCNATTTTTAGAAAGANATGTAACCNCCCTAAATNTTGTTNACGAGGAATAATAGTTTTCAGCATGGCAATCCTTAAATCCACTTTGCTCCCATTACCGCAGAGTAACTTTTATGGTTAATTCAGATANAAGCCACATTCACATTCACGATGATCAGGATTTCCTCGGAATGCGCAAGGCGGGCAANCTCGCAGCCGAAACCCTCGATTTTATAACCCCANACGTNCAACCAGGCATAACCACAGAAGAGTTAGATAGATTGTGCCATAGCTTCATNTTGGACAATAATGCTATCCCTGCTCCATTGAACTATAAAGGTTTTCCNAAATCCATNTGNACTTCGATTAATCATGTCGTTTGCCANGGNATTCCCGGAGGCCGAACATTAGATGAGGGAGANATTCTTAATATTGANGTAACNGTTATCNTNGATGGCTGGTANGGTGATACNAGCAGNATGTTTGGNGTTGGTAAAGTAGCAGTTAAGGCCGCCCGNTTAATGGATGTTACTTACGAGTGCCTTATGAGGGGCATAGAAGTTGTAAAACCAGGATCAACCCTAGGCGATATAGGTCATGCTATTCAAGAATATGCAGAAAANCAAAGGTTTTCAGTNGTAAGAGACTTTTGTGGACACGGNTTAGGTCGTGTATTCCATTCNGCCCCAAGTATTTTGCANTATGGAACTGCTGGCATGGGAGCAGTTCTACAAAAAGGAATGTTCTTCACAATAGANCCNATGATAAATGCNGGCAANTATGCNGTCAAAATACTNCCAGACGGATGGACNGCNGTGACTCGAGATAGATCTTTATCGGCACAATTCGAACACTCTCTTGGGGTCACAGAAGATGGGTGCGAACTATTCACAATATCGCCTTCAGGCTTACATAAGCCACCCTACGATATTTAGAATTAGACATAAAAATTAATTGTCGGAGCCATTCTGTAAAACATTCATTTTTTCATTCAATTTTAATTAGTTTATGATCTAAAAAAAGAAGTTAACAAAGGAGGGACACATTGGATGAAATAGTCGATCAAGCCAATGTTTCTGGCTTCAAAGATCCCCTGAAAAAACAGATAAATGGACTGTTTTTTAANCTCTGGGCATTTGGGAGCAATTCGTTAGTAGCCTGGATGCCAACCAGACTTGGTATTGATATACTAAGTGTGCCAAAAGTTAGGTTGTTCAATATAGAAAACCCGGAAAGCAGNGTGTTTCATGGGCAACGACAAATGGAAATTGACGAGTTTCGACAAACTAGTCAATTAGTAGACTCCGAGCCGATGGAAATACGTTTAGAGTTCACTATTGGAGATGATGAAGCTGGATTGACAGAAGCCGAAGTTGAAGAAATTTTTCGAAATTATGCAACTTTTAAAACTGATTATAGAGCAGTCTTATTACTAGACATTGTTGGGTTTTCCAAACACACTCCAGAGGCTCAAGCCAGCCAATTATCTACTTTAGAGTTTGCACTGAACATAGCTGAAGAAAGTTGTAAACAAAAAAACCTCCCCATCGAAATGAGGAGAAGTACAACAGGTGACGGCTTTTATATATGGAACCGTCTCACTGGGCCAGAAGCTGATATCGCTCTTTTTGTATTGATGCAACTTTTTCTCACCTACTATTCTGGGCTCAAANGAGCTATTACAGAAAAAAATGCCGCCCCCGATATTAGAACTGCCGCAGGTCTCGGAAGCCATTATTCTTTNTATGCACCTGGCAGAGATGTTTTGTATACAAGCGACGAGTATATAGTCGGCGATGTGACCATCGACGTTGCACGGCTCATAGGCAAAACTAATACGCATCAGATTGTGATTGGCGCATTTTCTCGCCCCGGCAAAGAAGGTGAAAGCCCTCTAACCCCAGAGCGAATGATGCAAGTAGCTTCTGAGAAGCTGAAAGAATTCGAGGGNATGCCTTTATTTGGAAATCCGGTAGAAAAATTCTCATCGTATATAACCGGNCCCAAAAGGGAGAACGGAACCTTCAAAAATCAAAANATGAGAGTAATTGATAAACATGGGTTCGAACACATTTGTTATAACGCAAAGGTCAACGTCTTTCTTGAGGGAGATGAGCCTTACTATATCGGCCTGCAGCATTCTGATTTATTTGGAAAAGCTAGTTAGAAATAAATATCTTTGTCAATTATCACGGATTGCATTTTCGAGAACACATCCGTCCAAATTACAACCCTGAGTGTTGGCCCGAACTAAATTTGCCTCATGAAAATTCGTTCTGTGAGACCTCCCAGTATCAGTACCATCCTTCGAAACTATATTAATTTCTCCCATTTCTGCATTCGCTAGATTACAGCGTTTTAAATTGGCGCCAGCAAGATTAGTACCGATTATAACAGCCTCGCACAAATTGGCGTCAAAGATATCTGTTCCCCCAAGNTCCGCTAAAATAAGGCTGCAAGCTTTTAATTGCGCCCCCCTAAGCTTACCACCTCGCATTTGTATACCAGAAAGGTCCAACCCGCTAAGATCATGATATGATAAGTCCATACCATCTAAAGTACCTCGCTCTCCCTCGGCACCATTTGTACTAATCCACTTCTTGTGACTTTCTAACTTATCCTTAACTTCTGGTGCCATCTCATCAAAAGCAATCACCTTTGGCGCATCACCTATATCGATCTCNGATGCGTCNAGCCCATCTAGAGAGTTCTCGCTGGTTTTAGTTCCCCGCATACTAACGTTCTCTACCTTGGCATTAGCAAATTTTGCTCCTCGAACATCCGCACCATTTAAATTCGTATTCGTAAGTCTTGTATCCGATAAATCTGCATCTTTTAAATTAGCATATGATAAGTCGACGTCTGAGAGGTCAGAACCAAACAATTGCGCCCCTTCCAGATTTGCTCCAACTAAACTGGCACCTTGAAAATCTACGTTGGCCATTTTGGCGCGCGTCCCTTGAGCATAATCCATGAGACATGCTGTTAAATCCGACCTTTCGTTTCCCATTGAGGCACTGCCGTCCGCACCCATCATAACGCCCCCTCGCAGATCCGCATCTTTGAGGTTTGCATTGGTTAAGTTCGCTCCTTTCAGAGAAACCCCTCGTAAAACAGCGCCTTCCAAATTTGCATTCTGGAGATCTACATCGCTTAAAGTAGCGCCAAACATATCCGCTTCGGTTAAGTCAGCACCTTTAAGAGTTGAGCCTGTTAAATTTGTTCCAGCCATAACAGTCTTTGCCAACTGCCAACCCTCTAGGTTTTGTCCTTCAAAAGCCTTTTTTGAGAAATCTGCTTGTTTTCCACCACTTTTTTTAGCCAACCATTTTTTGTGGCCAGACATTGCATTTTTTATNANGAGTAGTGTCTGTTTTTGTTCTTCNCTNAAGCCNGCTANAGGATCTTTAGNTTTTTCTTGATCTTTTGTCCCGCTCGAGATGCGATCCTGCCAAGACTCACCTTCAGAATTTGCAGATCCCGCAATACTACTTTTATCCGTTTTTTCAATATTTTGGCTTGAAATTCGGTCCTGCCAGTCTTCGCCTTCCGCCATTTTACATCCAGTCTTTTAAACCAGTAAAAGTATTCTACTTCTAATAGACGTTTGTTACTACCTATCTCTATCACATTAGCTTTTTTATACAAGTCTGCACGTAATGCGAACCCCGCAACGTCAAATTACCATGACTGACNTAGAGACGNATACCAGCCACGCTAAATTTTNGATTGATTACGGTTCTCGTATGTAATAAGCCGATGCAAAACTTATCAAGCAAACGAAAGGAAGAATCAGCATTGATACTTGGAAATCCACTAAATTAAAAACTCTAATCCCGTCAAACATTTCACCTGTCCATCGATAATCAAGTAAGACACCTACTAANGGTTGTAAGATTGCGCCGCTACCAACTACAAAAGTATTTATCAAGCCAAGAGCTACCCCACTCGACTCTGGTGGATTGTTATCTTTTGCTAAAGCAAAACCCAGTATCATAGAAGCTGAAAAAAAGCCTTGCAAAAACAAAACAACAATAACCAACGTTGTTGATAATGTTGGGATCAAAATTGTTGTTCCAGTGGTCAATGCGGCACCACACGTGCCCCATAGCAATAAAATACGACGCCTTCCAATTCTATCCGACAACCAACCAAAAAATGGCGCTCCAATAGCCCAANCGACNAAGATTATTGAGATAAAGCTAGCCGCATCCGGTTTATCTATTGCTCGNGCTTTCATAAGATAAGGAACGCCCCACAAACCACCAAATGCTAATAAAGCACCTGTTAAGCCGGCTGCTGCCAGAGTTGCGAGCCAGGTCTGTGTGTTCGCACATACATTTTTAAGACCAAGCCAAATGGAAAAATTATCTCCAGGTTTTTGATTTTCTTTAGGGTCCCTAACGGTGAATAACAGCAGGACTGCCAAGAATAACCCGGCTATTCCAAGACTTAAATTACAACTTCTCCAACCAAATATAGCCACGGCAAAACTGAGTGGGGCTTGACCGACAAACCCACCAGCAGATCCCATCATCTGCGCCCAGCCGCCAAGCACAGCAAACCGGGAAGGGAACCATCTGGCAGCCATGTTCAACGCTCCAACAAAACTGAACGCGGCCCCAGCACCCACGAGCCCTCTTCCCAAATAAGCGAGGTACACGCTGTCAGCCAAAGAAAAAATGATCGAGCCTATACCGCATAGCGCNCAAGCGCCTGCAACTACACCTCGCAACCCATATTTATCGACAACTAACCCAAGAGGAATTTGAAGTGCTGCNTAAATGTAGAGGTAGGTCGCAGATAAATAACCTAAAATTGCTGCACCAACACTGAACTCCTTCATCAANTCATCTACCATAACNGCTGGNGCGACGCGTAAAATGAATGCATAGAAGAAAAATAGGGCGCAAAAAAACCAACCAACCATTACAAGTGATCGGCTAGTTACCGAGACACGATACAGGGGCAAATTAAATCACCTCGTTTTTTAAAATTAAATGAGATGCCGATACAACAATCGATTTGCATCAACTATAGAAACACCTAACNTATTAAGAAATGTGGGCTTCCTCTTTGGACATANCAAAACCCTCATATCCATTTGCAACCACTCGCTCGCATTCTTTCGTGTAGGTATGCACGCCTCCAACATAGGGCATAAAAACCTNTGGCTTACCGGGTATATTCACACCCATGTACCAGGAATTAGCGAGCGGGTATAAAGTGGAGTCCGCAACTTCTTTAACATGCTTAACCCAATTTTCCTGCGCGTCTAATGTAGCTTCTATCCTATTAAACTGCTTGTCTTTCATGTATTGTAGACAATTTGCAATCCAATCTACATGCCACTCAATAGATAATATCATTTGGCTTTTTACACCGGGACTTTGAGGTCCTGTAATCATGAATAAATTGGGAAGGCCAGCTACCATCAGCCCCAGGTAAGTTCTAGGCCCTGCCTCCCATTGCTGATCAAGGGATGGACCATCTTTGACCGCGATGTCGATCTCCCTCATTGCCCCGGTCATTGCATCAAAGCCCGTTGCAAAAGCTATAGCATCCAATTCATAATGTTGATCTGTAGTCCGTATGCCAGTTTCAGTTATTTCTGTTATTGGCGCACTTCTTACATCTACAAGCTCAACATGATCTTCATTAAAAATTTCATAGTATTGACTGTCNAAGATAAGTCTTTTTGTTCCAATGGGATGATTATCGGGGCAAAGCAATTCGGCAGTCTTGGGGTCTTTAACTGTTTCTCTAATTTTGTTTCTAACAAACTCAGATGCTGTGTCGTTAGACTCCTTATTAAGTAACAAGTCAGTATAAGCATATAGATAACTTATACTGCCCCCCTCTTGCCATTTTGCTTCATAACTTTTCAATCGTTCTTCTTCGGTCGCTTCTAATGCCGATTTAGTTGGAGGAGGAAACCCTGCTATGCCAAATGGCGTATCATAAGCAGCTTTGCGGCGCTCAGAATATTCCGCTTTATGCTTTTGCTCTTTTTCAGGGTTTAGAGGAGCATTTCTCGCTGGCAGACTAAAGTTTGCGGTACGCTGGAAAACTGTTAAATGTTTCGCCTGCCGCGCAATATGAGGCATCATCTGAACCCCAGATGAGCCTGTACCAATTACGCCAACACGCTTTCCAGAGAAGTCGACCCCCTCTTTAGGCCAAAGACCAGTGTGATACCATTCTCCCTTGAATGTGTCTAAACCCGGAAATTCTGGCTTCCTTGGCGTCGATAGATTCCCCGTAGCCATGATACAAACTGGGGCTTTGAAAGTTTCATTTGTATCCGTGCCTATGGTCCAAATACCCGCGTCTCTATCAAATGTTGCACTTGTCACACGAGTGCTCAATTGGACATCTCTCATCAAGTCGAAACGTTCTGCAACGTGATTGATATATTCTAAAATAGCCGGCTGCGTACCATATCTCTCAGGCCATTTCCAATCTTGCTGAAGTTGTTCATCGAATGAGTAGGAATATTCCATACTTTCAACATCACAGCGACAGCCAGGATAACGGTTCCAGAACCAGGTCCCACCTACTCCATCCCCAGCCTCTAATACTTTTATCGAAAGGCCCATTTTCCTGAAACGGTATACGGAGTAGAGACCAGCCAGTCCCCCACCAACAACTAAAATATCAAAATCATAGTCATTTGATTTTGATTTAGAAGCACCCGCGTCCGGCATTATTGTTCCTTTCCTATGCGACTTTATTCATAATTTTTAGCTTAGGCCGCAGTGATATCATATTCAGATAAAAAAGCGGCCAAAAAATGTAATTCAAATAACGATATCACCAGCTTGTAGCAGGAAGATGAGGTTAACGAGACCTGTCAATTACTTCTCTATATTTTGCTCAAATGCCTTCTTCTGGGCGGAGGTAGCCTCTGCCTGATATTTTTCTTTCCATTTTGGATAGGGCATCCCATAGACTATTTCTCTTGCTTGTTCATAATCTAAAGTTTGACCGCGTTCCTCTGCCGCTGCTAGGTACCATTTGGACATGCAATTTCTGCAGAAACCCGCCAAATTCATGAGGTCAATGTTTTGTACGTCTTTGCGCTCATCTAAATGCGCTATTAANTGCCGGAACGCTGCCGCCTCTAACTCAAGTTTTGTTTGTTTATCAAAATGCTCGTCTGGACTTGCCATAAAATTCTTCCAATTCCTGATTATCTACTTATTTGTTTTTCGTGTTGTCAATCATCGATCATTATGTACCAGATTAAACGCAGCATCAAAGATTACAAGCATCGCATTTGCCAAAAACTTAAATGCAGTCCAAAGACGGAATGACTTTTTCAAGTGATGACGCAAATATTTCTGCCCATTTCTCTGCACCAGATGTGAACTCTATCAAATCTTGCCTAAACTCAACTGCTATAGAAATGAGGTTGTGTTCGGGCACGTGCTTAAGGAAAGTATAACCAGCAGGCTCACTTCCCGAATAAGGCTTATTGTCTCCAACTTTCAGCGAACCATTTTCACGCAAGCTGGATATTAATGGATATGCTAAACGCTCATCGTCTTTCCATAAAACACCGATCTGCCAGGGTCGAAAAACTCCATCCATAACAGGTGTAAAACTATGGAGAGCAATCAAAATCTGATTTTTTCTTCCCGTGCATTGTCGGGCTCCAACGCCTCAAATGTTGATCAATAGCGTTATGGTACGGATAGAATATTTCCTCTTCCCTNAGTTTCTGCGAGTGCGGATCAAGGTCCTTATTACAGGGTATCTCCGTTTTATCCGACACAGCAGGTATCGATCCCGAACTGCCTGGACGTCTGTTACAGTCTATGACAAGTCTGGAATAATTTGCCACTATTAGTGGCGCATCAAATCTCTTTGATAAATAATGCGCAACAGCGTTTATTCCAATATCATACGCCACATGGCGTCTTAGTTCGTGTTTTGGAACTCCAAGACAATCAAGCTCTTGTGGTATCGCATCTCCATTATGGTCTGAAGTGAACAAGAGGCCAGAATTTTTTTCAAGTCTATATTGAGAAAAAGCCGCAGGGTCGTTTGGATTTAAAAGTGACAATAAAAGCCCCAATCTATCTTCAAAATAAACAAAAAATATCACTCCCGTTAATCAACAAATAATACAAAAACTTAACTTGTCCAAAATTATTTTTTCTATCGACCTCATGGTAAAAAATAAGCAAGTTAGGTAGATTAAAGTTTCAAAAAATCTCTATAAAGGAAACTTTCTATGCATTTTGGAGACCGGCTTATTAAAAGCACTCACAAAATCGGAAATCCACTTTGTGTGGGACTTGACCCATACCTAGATAAAATTCCCCCTCTATTTCAAAATGGTACAATGAAGCCCAGTGACCCGCGAACAGCCCCCGCAGTTGAGACGTTTTTAAGGGCTGTGATCGATGTAATAGTTGGCAAGGTAGCGATAATCAAACCTCAGTCAGCGTTTTTTGAGCAGCTCGGATGGAGAGGCATTAAGGCTTTGGATGCTATTATACAATATGCTCGCGATAAAGATATTTTAGTTCTTATGGATGCTAAACGAGGAGACATTGGTACTACAGCAAAGGCATACGCAGAGACCTATCTTAGCAAGGAGGCTTTACTACTTTCCGATGCTTTGACAGTTAATCCATTTCTAGGCAAAGATACGCTAGAGCCATATCTAACCGAAGTTAAGGACAATAATCGAGGCCTTTTCATTTTAGTCAAAACAAGTAATCCAGGTTCTGGGGATTACCAAAATGTGCTTGTTAAGGATATACCTCTTTACGAATTTATAGGGAATTCATTACGTTCAATTGCCTCTGAATTTGTTGGATCAGCTACTGGCTGGTCTTCGATAGGGATTGTGGTTGGGGCAACCTATCCAGAACAAGCAGATCGACTCCGCGAAATACTCCCGAATGTACCGTTTCTTATCCCAGGTTACGGTGCACAAGGCGGTGCAGCCGATGATGCCGTTACAGCGTTTGTAAAAGGGAGTAACGGTTATGAAGGTGGGATAGTTAATTCATCACGGGGAATACTATTTTCTGATGGAAGTTACACCTCGAACCCAAAAATCTGGGAGTCAACTCTTTGCACGTCCGTTCAACACGCTGTTGATGGTTTAATCGACGCACTAGCGCGAAAGCCCTAGATTCTGCATTCTAGCAGAAAAATAATCGGAAAAATATCATGAAAATAAGCGCCATAGAAACTATTAGAATAGATGAATTTCCAAATTTACTATGGGTGCATGTTTGCACTGATGATGGCATTGTTGGATTGGGTGAGACCTTCTATGGCCCAGGTGCAGCGGAGGCTCATATACATGAAACTATTGCACCAATACTCTTGGACCAAGACCCATTACTTATTTCTAAACATCATTCTAAACTTATTGGTTATGTTGGTTTTAGTGGAGCGAGTGCAGAGCAACGTGGGCGCTCAGCTATAGACGTAGCCCTTTGGGATATCTGGGGACAAGCAACTAATCAACCCATCCATCAACTGCTAGGAGGTGCAGTCAGGGACGATGTAAGAGTGTATAATACATGTGCTGGCTACCAATATGTTCGGAAGAGTTCTGGCCAGGGCACTAACAATTTTGGACTTGATACAAGTGAAGGCCCTTACGAAGATCTTGATGCATTTCTAAATAATGCAGATGACCTTGCGAACTCTCTTCTTGAAATGGGTATAGATGGTATGAAAATTTGGCCGTTCGATTACGCCGCGGAGTTATCAAATGGCCATCACATATCAAGCGCTGATATGAAAATAGCTCTAAAGCCATTCGAAAAGATACGGAAATCTGTCGGTGACAAAATGGANGTTATGGCCGAGCTTCATGCCCTTTGGGATAGGCCAAATGCTGTAAAAATTGCTCGAGAACTGGAACAATTTTCACCTTACTGGGTCGAGGATCCCGTTTTCATGGATCATCTCAGCTCATTGGATAGTGTAGCACGATCTACATCATGCCCCATAGCGGTGGGAGAGACACGTGGAGGCATTGCCGATTATAGGTATCTCCTAGAGTTAGACTCACTTAGCTTGATTATAATGGATATTGCCTGGTGCGGTGGCCTTACCGAGGCCAAAAAGGTTGCTGCAATGGCTGAGGCGTGGCACGTTCCTGTTGCTTTCCACGACTGCACTGGTCCCGTAGCCTTAACAGCTTCCACTCATCTTGCTATGGCTTCAAAAAATTGTGAAATACAGGAAATAGTAAGAGCATTCTATTTTGGCTGGTATACTGAATTGATGACTAANCTTCCTCCGATCAATAATGGCAGAATTTCCGCACCCGCTGCTGCGGGATTAGGAACAGCACTCCAGCCAGAAACACTAAACAGAAAAGATTGCCATATCAGGCGAACTCTCCGAAGTTAAACCAAATTATATTTTCCAAATATTTACAGACGATATAGTAATAAATTCACGACAAGATTATCTCTTAATATTAAAAATTTTCTCAATTACGATTGTTAATTTTGTAAATTGCAATTGGCGGCTAATCACTACCCCAAGGTTAATCATTAATGGAATTATGGATACCAATAACAATACTCGCTGCGTTTTCGCAGAATTTAAGGTCTGCACTTCAAAAACATTTGAAGTCTAAACTTAGCACTGCCGGCGCCACGTATGTTCGTTTTTTCTATGCGATCCCATTCGCTGTCGCTTACCTTGTAATACTCAACCAAGTCTTTGATCTAAAAATGCCCAATCCGAATGCCGAATTTATATTTTTTGGCATAATGGGGGGCTTAACACAAATCATTGCAACCGGCCTTTTAGTGTATCTTTTTTCCTTTCGAAATTTCGCCGTTGGAACAGCATATTCAAAAACTGAGACCGCTCAGACCGCGATTTTCGGCCTCGTGATTTTAGGGGACACTCTCACACCAGGTGCCATACTCGGTATAGCAATCAGTCTAATAGCAGTGATGGCCATTTCCACAGCTCGTCAAGAAACAGGCCTAAAAAGCATATTTTCTTCGCTTTTGCAAAAAACTGCACTTATCGGGATTGCCTCAGGTACTATGTTTGGGATCTCAGCGATTTCCTATCGAGCAGCTTCTCTTTCACTAGGTGGCGAAGGAGTCGCTATTCAAGCAGCATTTACCCTCGCTTGTGTCACAGTATTGCAAACGGTTCTTATGTCAGCTTATTTGATTGCAAAGGAACCCGGTGANATAACAAACGTTATTAAGAATTGGAGCGTGGCAGGGCTTGTAGGTTTGAGCGGTATGGTCGGTTCTGCATGCTGGTTCACTGCTATGACCTTACAAAACGCTGCATATGTGAGGGCGTTAGGCCAAATTGAACTAGTATTTACTTTTGTCGCTTCCTACCTATTTTTTAAAGAAAAGAGCAATCTAAGCGAGATTATTGGAATAATAGCACTAGTAATCGGGATCTTAGTCTTGCTGATTGGAACCTGATACAATTTAAGATAAGGCATAGTCTGATGTGGCAACGGGTATTGATACTTTCTTTTAGTCTGTTGATCCAATCTTGGACATTAGCCGTCGCGGAGACTGCTCACATGTTTACATTTAAGTCCATTGATGGAGAGCCTATTGCTCTTTCCGAATACACCGGTAAAGCAATATTAGTCGTAAACACGGCGTCTCGGTGCGGTTTTACACAACAATATAACGGCCTTCAAAGTTTGTGGGAAAAATACAGGGATAATGGGTTGGTGGTGATAGGTGTGCCATCAAACGATTTTGGAGGACAGGAGCCTGGCACCGAAAAAGAAATTAAAGAATTTTGCCAAGTGAATTTCAACATCAGCTTTCCTATGACGGAAAAAACAAAAGTCAAAGGGGAACAGGCGCACCCATTTTTCTCGTGGGCAACCGAAGAACTTGGCAGTTTGTCTAAACCACGTTGGAATTTCTATAAGTTTTTGATAAATAAACAAGGGAAAGCGGTAGACTGGTTTGCCTCAAGTACCAGCCCATCATCCCCAAAACTAATCTCAGCTATTGAGAAGGTTCTATTGGAAGATGATTAAGTACCTTATCAAAAACTAGAACTTCCCTGCTTTTGCTAATAAGCTAAGCGCCTAACTTGAGGCAAAATCTTAAAATGGACATTTCAGATAGAACTTTTTATAGCGCGACCAGCACGAAAAAGGATTGGCGAGATGTCGTTAGTGAACTTTCTTGTAAATTAGAGAAAGGCTCGGGGAACCTCGGCATCATATACCTTTCTGAAGACCTTCTGGTGTCTTTAAAAAACATTATCAAAGAATTGAAAATCGAAACCAGCTGCCATAATTGGTTGGGTGCTGGTGGATACGGCGTTTTAAGCAANTTTGGCGAGTTTTACGGTGAGACTTCAGCAACAGTGCTTCTTTTAGATTTACCAGAGGAGAGCTTCAAAATATTTTCTGGAAATGAGAATATAGGGTTAGCAATCAAAGAAGGCGAGACAGATTGGCTAGAACGGGCGCACATGCCCCTTGCAATAACACATGCAGATCCGAGCCAACCGACAACCATGGAGGCAATTAAGAACCTCGCGCGAGAAACAAATAGTTATTTAATTGGTGGCCTAACAGCGGCTTCTGACGAAAGTCCACACATTTCAGATCAGTCTGGTAAGGCAATTAGTGGAGCGCTATTGTCACCAGAGACATGTGAGATACTGACAGGGCTAAGTCAGGGATGTAGCCCAATAAGTGAAACACTTACTATCACTAAATCACAACGAAACATCATTCTGGAGCTCGATGGGAGACCCGCCTTTGATGTTTTGTTAGACGTTACAGGGAAAGAATTTCTGGACAACTTACAAAAAATGGGTGGAACAATCTTTGTTGCCTTTCCAATACCAGGATCTGACAAGGCAGATTACACTGTAAGGAACTTGGTTGGTCTGGATCCCCAAAATAAAGTCATAGCTATTTCAGAGAATATTTCTGACGGAGATAAATTGCTCTTTTGCCGCCGTGATAAAGAAAGCGCCGTGAAGGACATGTATAGAATGTCTGAAGATTTGAAACGTAGGATCGGCGAAAAACAGATTAGAGGTGGTATTTACATTTCATGCGCTGCAAGGGGACCTAACCAATTTCCAGATTCCGCTAGGGAATTAGATATTATCACGGAAACTTTAGGGGATTTCCCACTCGCAGGTTTCTATGCAAATGGCGAAATCAGCAGAGATGAAATCTATGCTTACACAGGCGTTTTAGCAGTATTTTTATAAAAATAAGCCGCTAATATGAAATATGAGGCGTATTCCCGCCATTAATAACCTTTGGGTCCAACCTGACGACTAGTACGATTCAAAAAACCGCAACCGCGCTGTTTAGGAAGTTAGAGCGATGACTGATACTCCGACATACGAAGTTTACGCCATAAGATATGCAGAACAATTAGAACGCGCTGACGGGGCGACTTATTTAGGTGGCGACCCTACAAAGATGATAAGAGGTTTAGACTTCTTTACCTATGTTATAACCGGAAATGGTCAAACATTTGTTGTTGATACTGGGTTTAATCCTGATTTGTCAGGCGAAGGGGGACGCAACTTTTTAGAGTCACCAGCCGAGAGCCTATCTAAGATAGGGATAAAGGCTAGTTCTGTTGAACACGTTTTATTAACTCATGCTCATTTTGACCATGTTGGAAATCTAGATGATTATCCAAATGCAACATTTTCAATACACGCTGAAGAAATGAAATCAATCACCGGCCCAGATATGACATTTGCGCCCTTTCGACTTGCATACCATGCGCGCGATACAAAAAAATTAATCGAGTTGCTTTATGATGAAAGATTGAAGTTTTATGAGGACACGGTAACTACTGTTGCACCAGGCATCGAGTTCCACTTAATAGGCGGTCATTCCCGAGGACAACTAGCGTTGCGAGTGCATACTAGCAGAGGATGGATACTTCTAGCATCAGATGCAGTCCATCTTTATGATGAAGTTGAATTTGAAAGGCCGTTCGCAATATTTCACGACCTCCAAAAGATGATTGATGGGTACCGCAAGTGCATCAACATTGCAGGAGGATATGAGTTTTTAATCTCTGGCCATGACCCTAAAGTGACGGACTGGTATCCACCTTTAGCGCCAGAATTTGAAAAACGTATTTTAGATCTCGGTCAGTCACCTAAAAAGTAATCAAACACCTATAGCCACCCCGTCTCTCCGAGGGTCGGCGGCGCCGGCGAGCGAACCTGAGAAGGGATCTCGTGAAACCGCTTGCATCCCGCCACACTGCATCGTAAACGGACCTGGATTTTTGATATCATGGCCTCGCCGTTTTAATTCCTCGGTCACTTTATTAGCCACTCGGCTCTCCAGCACAACTTCTTTTCCATCAAATAGTCTTGCACGAGGTGCTTCTATAGCTTGTCTCAAATTTAAACCAAAATCAGCATAGTGCACGAATGCCTGCGCCTGAGTCTGCATGATGCCGTAGCTTCCTGGGGTCCCTAATGCTAAGACAGCTTGATCATCTTTTAGCGAGATCGATGGACTTAAACACATTGCCCATCGTTGTCCACCCACCAAATGATTTGGTGATGCAGGATTCAAATCTCCCCAATACATGAAGTTATTCATGCAAACCCCTGTACCAGGAATTACAACTGTCGACCCCCATGGCGAACCTAAACTTTGAGTAAGACAAATCATGTTACCTTCACGGTCAGCAATTGAGATGGAAGTCGTATGAGATTTATTTTCTGCTATCTGAGGCGTTACTTGTTCGCCAAATTGTTCTGTTAATCCTTCGATAACTTGGTTGTCAGCAACACGCTTCCGAAGGGGCTGTATATTTCTATCAGTTAAAAGCTCTACGATTTCTTCAATTGATTTGTTATTGTTATCAATCCGTACACCCGCGGCAACACGAATAGCGCGGAATACTGTATCCAGATGTTCGGTGCCTAGATGATCAAATTTATCTAAATCAAAGCCTTCTAAAATTCGCATCGTTAATAAAAACTGAAAAGCTTCGGCCGGCGGAGGCGGTACATGTATAGCAAATCCCCTGTAAATAGCGCTAACAGGTTCTTGCCATTCCGGTCTGACTGACCGCAAATCTTTAATTGACATACAGCCACCTAGCTCTTGCAAATGATCAATAATTTTTTTACCCAGCGCACCGTCATATAGATATGAACTTCCTTGTGATGCGATACCTTCGAAGGTTTCGGCTAATTCGGGTTGTTTCAAAACCCATCCCTCGCAAACCTTTCCTGAGGGGTTAGTATATATTCTGCTCCATTCGGGCGTACATGCCCTGCTGGCGGTAGTATGAGCCATGTGAGCGTAGAGGGCTGATACAGGAAAACCATCACGCGCATGCCTGATGGCGGGGGATAAAACGTCCGGTAATTTTCTTCTGCCATAAGTATCTAGTAGTTCGCTCCAACCAGCTAAGTTTCCAGGTATTCCACTGGCAGAAGGCCCTGTCATGGTGTCTTCTCTAGTCAGGACATTTGACTTAAAATCAAATGGAACATTAGGCGTAAAATCAAGACATCTGACACGCTTTTCTGAACTAATCCAGCATGTTGCAACCCCCAACCCAGCTAAACTAGACATAAATGGTTCTACAACGTTTAATGTAGAAACCGTAGCAACCATGGCATCAAAAGCGTTGCCACCACCTTTCAAGATTTCCGCCCCGGCTGCCGACGCTAGAGGGTGCGCAGAGGCAACCATTCCTCCTAAAGCTCTAGAAGGTGAATGAGTTAAGTTCATTTTCTTACCTCCAAAGTTCTTTTCTAAATACCTATCGAAATCTTCATTGAGAATGAAATGTCTAAGTCAGATTTCAATACCTTTTGAATGCGTGGATGGTACAAGGTTCTGCACCTGCTTCGAGCGTTTTTCAAGCCAGTATTCATAAGGGCTCGGCATGAGGCTATACGAACTCGAGACTCCAAGCTTTTGGGCCGCATCAATTGGCCAATTTGGATTATGCATCGCCTCTCGCGCTATAGCAATGAGATCAGCCTTCTGTTTTTGGAGGATTTCTTCTGCTTGGTCAGCGTGCACGATCAAGCCTACAGCCATGGTATTTATTTTAGCCTCTTTTTTTAGTTTATCTGCATAGGGTACCTGATACCCATACCCAACCGGCCCGGCACTTACTACCGGCGCCCCTCGTATACCTCCCGACGAACAGTCTATCACATCAACACCTTTTTGCTTGAGTAGAACGGAAAGCCTAACATTTTCATCTGGTCCCCAACCTGCATCATCTTCAACCGACAATCTAACAAATAATGGCTTACCGTCGGGCCATTGTGAACGTACTGCCTCCACGATTTCTAAGGCAAACCTCATTCTATTTTCTTCAGACCCACCGTATCTATCATTCCGACGATTAACATGAGGTGAAAGAAATTGGTGTATTAGATAACCGTGGGCTGCGTGGATCTCTAAGACGTCGAAACCGGCCTTGTTTGCGCGTTCGGCGGCATCTCCCCATTTTTGGACAATATCTTGGACCTCGTCGACGGATAGTGAACGCGGGGGTGGATCTCCAGGGTCACCTTCGCCTGTTGAGGAAACTAATTCCCAGCTGTCCCAGTCTTCAATTTCTGGCAGAGGATCGAGAGGTTTTCCTCCCTCCCACGGCCGATACCTTCGAGCCTTCCTTCCACTATGACCCAACTGAATGCCAGGGCAAGAGCCATACATTCTAATAAAGTCAGATAATTTTTTGAAGTAAGGGATAAATTCGTCGTTCCACAAACCGAGATCACCAACTGTTCCACAACCTCTTCGTTCTACTTTTGTTGACTCAACGAAAACAAGACCGGCTCCGCCTGCAGCGTAACGTCCAACACTCATCACATGCCAATCAGTAGGAAAACCTTTAACGCCCGAATACTGATGCATTGGAGCAATCACCACTCGGTTTTTAAGTTCTATATCTCTGAGAGTAAAAGGTGAAAATAAAAGAGGTGAATTCATAACTTTACCAAACTTTGCTTATAAATTTTTAGGACATCTCAAAAAGCAGCCCCCTACCCTTGATTTGGTCAGGAAGCTTTGCTGCTTTCATTGTTCGCCAAAATAATGATTGCGTGCTCGATGTAACCGGTTTACCTAGCGCGCTCTCGATCTTGGGTATTGCTGCTAAAGTAGGCATATCGCAGCAACTTAAAACCACTGCTTCAACATTTTCATGACTGCCCAAGTTGACGGCTCTTTCCACAATTAGATCACTTGGAACTCGGTTCATGTTTTTAAATTTTTGCTGGGATTCGTCCACGATAATGCTCTCGTCCTGTATAACCTCAATCCCATTCTCTTTGAAGAATCCGCATTCTTTATCATTGGTTTCCTGTGGATATGGTGTGATCATAATTATGTTCTTAGCTTTAAAAACTCTCATTGCCTCTACGAGTGCTGCTGCTGCAGTTACTGTTGGCTTTCCTGTCTTTTTTGAAAGCTCAGTTTCATACACTATTGGGTTACCTTTGGCTGAACTAGCTGTGCAAGCATAAGCGATAACATCTGGTTCTGCAGAATTTACTTCGTCTATTACGCGGGGTAAATGGCTTTCCATTTCATCGAAAGGCTTTTCAAAGCGCTCAGCAAAAAAGGGCATCCGTGAAGTATGTATAGTTATTCCATCCGGTGCCATTTCCCAGAATTCAGTTTCCGCTACCGTATTAGTTGATGGTACCATAAGTGCCATACGAGCTTTGGCACCATAAACACGTTGAACAGAATGTTCCATTTCAGATCCTCTCAGCTGCAATGAATTATTTTCAGTTTGTAAAATCTTAACAAGTCGCTTACTGAATTAACAACTAAGAAACGAAAGATTTGATAAAAATATGAATTCCACCCAGACAATAAAACTGGCAGCCGTTTCACGAAATTATTTTAACATGCCTATATGGGTTGCCACCCATTGCGATCTTTTCAAAGAAGAGAACCTGCAAGTTGATATCGAATTGCACGAGCCTATTGACGAAGTAACTGAGCGACTTGAAAAAGGTAGGGTGCAGCTTGCACTTGGTGTTACGGAACATGTTATTCTTAATCATGAGGCAGGTGGCACCCTAACAATAATAGGTGGAAATGTTAATAAATTGCCATTTTCGCTTATTGCTAAACCATCGATAAAAGAATTCAGTGATCTCAAGAACAAGGTAATTGGTGTGTCCTCAAAATTAGCGGGAAGCTCGTCATTGATAATGAAGATACTCGAGACACAAGGACTGAATTATCCAAAAGATTATGATTTGGCTGAAGTTGGTCCAATCCTAGCGCGGTGGGAAAAACTTCAATCAGGAGAAATAGATGCTGGCCTCCAAGGCACACCATTGAATCAAATCGCATCAGAACAGGGGTTTAATTCCATAGTAGAACCCAAAAGTTATTTTCCTCACTTTCAATTCACTTCCTTAAATGTCGACGNACGCTGGGCCNAAAACAATTTAAAATTGCTTGCGGGTTTTATGAGAGCTTTCATCAAAGCTCATCGACTTTTTTTTAGTGATCAAAAACTTATGCGAGACATAGCTATCAAAGAAACTGGCATTTCGGGAAAGCACGCAGATAGTGCATGGAAAGAATATACTNAAGAANATATGTTTTCGATAAATGGTGAATTTAGTATAGAAGGCATACAATGTTTGATAGATGAGAGTGCGCTGATACGTTCAATTGCCAAGAGGCGAGGAAGGAACGCGGCAGACTACGTAAATAGTCAATTTATTACTGACGCGTTAGGATTGATCTGAATGGTTACCGTAATGACAACTTCTTTAGTTTGTAGGATAATCTTCACGTACACTAACCATTTCTAGGATTATTCCGTATGGACTCTGTAACGGTAGCCGTACTTGATTGCTTTTCACCAATTATCGCGGGCAAGCTTCTCTCAAAGTTACCTCGAGGTTGGACCCTCGTTCCGATAGGTCGGACTACGTTTAAAGAAAGAAAGACTGCCATAAAGAATGCAACTGCGGCATTAGTCATGGGTGCTCCTTTAAACGAAAGGCTCCTTCTTGAGGCTGACAATTTATTATATATACAAAAACTAGGCGCTGGTGTAGATAATATAGACTTAAACTACTGTAGAGAGCATAAAATAGGTGTTGGTAGATTGAATGCAGGTAATGCTATTCCTGTAGCTGAGCATACCCTGATGATGATGCTTGCTGCCAGCCGTCAACTTGTAAATTTTGACAAAAGCACCCGAGCCGGGTCATGGCAAAAAGAGCTTGCACGGGGTTCCAATCAAAGTGTACATGGAAAGACAGTTGGTATTGTTGGGCTAGGAGCTATCGGTCGTCAAGTTGCTAAGCTTTTGTGTCCCTTTGGGGTACGGCTTCTATATTGTGATCCTGTGCCAGCACCACAAAAATTGCATAGAACACTGAACCTGAAACAGGTTGATCTAAATCAAATTCTAAAACTTTCAGACTATTATCACACTTCACTGCCCGCTAAATGCCGATACGAGGAATCTAATAGACAAAAAAGCAATAAAACATATAAAAAAAGGTGCGATAATCATAAATTGCGCCAGGGGTGGNCTTATCGANGAGACTGCACTGGTGGAGGCNCTAGAGGCAGGGCAATTATTTTCAGTAGGTCTCGATACTTTTTCAAAAGAACCACCCGATAATGTGTCCCTTCTAGAGTCAGAAAATACCGTGATTTCCCCGCATTGCGCTGGAGCTACNCTGGATAATTTTGATGATATCGCNGAGCGAGCGATANCCAATATAAAATCGTTTTTGAGGGACGAGACCATACCTCGAGAGGACATAGTATACGACCCTAGATGAGCGACCTCTGATCTAAAGAAAGTTGTGACGTTAAAGGTATCAAATATAAACACNACTTATATACGGAATATTTTTAAACCTTATTGTTGAGATAAAAAAATGTTAATTGAAATACTGTGTACTGGTGATGAAATTTTAACCGGTAAAACTGTCAACACAAACTACAGTCACATGGCTAGTCGCCTTAACGAAGTAAGCTTAAAAATGCACTGGGGTACAATTGTTGGAGACAGCCGTGAAGACCTGCGAGAAGCGTTTGAACAAGCCTCCAAACGAGCAGATATTGTTATCGTAAACGGTGGATTAGGACCTACGGTTGACGATTTATCACAAGAAATTGCGGCAGAAGCTGCAGGTGTAAAACTCAAATTAAACCAGGCATGGTTAGATAGGATGCTAACTTTTTATCAGAGACGAGGTAGGACCATGCCTCCAAACAATAAAAAACAAGCGTTACTCCCGGAAGGCGCGGAATTTATTGATAATCCAATAGGCACAGCGTGCGGTTTTGCAATTGATATTGGCAATGCAAGATTCTTTTTCACGCCCGGGGTGCCGAGGGAAATGAAGCGTATGTTGGACGAACAAATAATACCACGCTTACTGCAAATGAGTGGCGTTAAAAAACTGACTACGCTTAAACGCTTTCATTCATTTGGAATTGGAGAGTCTCGCGCGGATCAGATGTTAAATGATATTGAAACAGATATAAATAAAGAATTCGTTAAACTTGGTTTTCAAGCTCATTATCCACAACTTGAAACAAAGATTGTTATTCAGGCAGAAAATGAGTCTGAAACAGAAGAAATCCTGCAACCTATAATAAAGACGGTAAGAGAGAGGTTTGGAAATTTTATAATTGCTGAAGACAATGCAACTTTGGAAGGATCAATTTTAGCAGAGTTGGCCAGAACAAATTCAACTCTTGCTACAGCTGAAATGTATACAAGC
>FUFK010039071.1_pt1 | contig 30557 bp, 27 predicted proteins | sample 1021851 | NCBI WGS metagenome assembly FUFK01 (sample SAMEA51879418, study PRJEB19060) | metagenome | reverse complement strand
AAATCAAAAAAATGAAAAAACTACTAGCACTACTATTACTGTTTAGTCCTTCTGTAGCACTAGCAGACATTACGCAAAAATTTACGACATCTGCCCAGATCTCGGTAGATATGCCGTATTCTGTTACAAATAAATTAGGCACGACATATTCAATATCAGGTAATAACATAACTCCGTCCGTTACTTCTGGAGGATCTACAACATCTAATGCTATTGGTGGATTAAACGTAGCAAGTTTGACCGCAGGTGTTCCGGCACTAGTGCAAACTGACAAGGCAGTTACTACCGCAGGGTCAGCTTTTTCTCTTACTGAGTCAGTAACCATGGGTGATGCAACGCCATCAGCAATCACTCCATCATCAGGCATAGCAGCACTACCTCATCTTGGTGGACAAACAACTATAGGATCTGGAGGTACTCTTGGGTCAGGTGCTATGACTTCTTTATCATCAGGTGTTCATACTTGTAGTGGTGCATTTGGATCAGGCTCTAGTTGCATAGGATCGACAACAGTAACCATAACCATTGACTAAATTTTGGCTGCTATTAATAATATTATTTCCTGTCAAAACCCTTGCAAATCCAGTAGTACCAACCTTCCGTACAGGCAGTTCAAGCACAAATTCCCAGACCCAAAGTGTAATAACAGAATCGGTGGTATCTCATCAGTTCCGTACAGGATATTCTCTGAGCGTATCAGGCACGAACATAGAGAGTGCAGATGTTAATGGCTATATTAATTCAATACCTACAGCAGAAGCTGAACAGACAGTTAATGGCATTAACTTTTCATATACAAGTCCTACGTTGGAAGGTGTGCCTAGATGGAAAATAGTAAACGCAGGTCAACCTTTCAGTTTAGTCGAATCTATAATTTCTCCCGGACTAGATACAATAACTACAATAAATCGCACAATAAACACAACAACTACAACCACCGTAGAAACCACGTTTGGGCAGTAGTTTTACTTTGCCTATGTCCAACAAAGGTTTTAGCTAATACAACCGTAGCAAGCCCATCTAGCAACGCACAGGGAACGGTAAATAACAATGCCACTATGATAGCTCCGCAATCTAATCCGCAATTTAGAATGTCGCAAGGTATTGTTTGTTCTTCTCCTAGTCTTACCATTACTCCATTTCTTACAGACTCATGGTCATTTAATCGACCTATGGAAACTGTTACCAGACAAAATATTTATGACGAAGATACAGGTGCTATAAAATATGTTCAAGAAACACCAAGGTTTGAAAAGGATAACTACAATTTAAACTACGGTATATCAGCACAGTTTAGTATTCCGTTAGGCAAAGCACCTGCACTATGTCATAAGGCAACAGAGATAAATATAAAAAANCAAGAATTATTGTATAAGAAAACTGAANTAGANGTCGCTTTGTTTCGGCTAAAAGTATGTGGTGAACAAGCTAAACTTGGTGTTCAATTCACAGGAAAGTTTGCAACGATATGCGAAGGCATTGCAGTTACTGTTCCTCCCGGTCAGGTNATCCCTCACTCTCATTCTTTGAANCCTTAGATTTACTTAGACGTTTACCTAATTGTTTTATAGCTGACTTNGCTGCCCCTTGTATNAAGGGTACAAGAGCNGCAGANCCACCGGCAACCAAGCCAATAACAGTAGTGNNAATAAGTANNTCNGGAGTNCCNATAANACTTTCTCTGAATGGTACNTCTNNCCAGANCGGGTCACAAGAGCCATCTATACNTCTTTCNNATTTTACCAATCTTTCAATTTTTTTATCATTTTTGTAATCACCTTCTCTGTATTGTGCATTTTTGGGTGGACATGGTTTATATTCTTCTTCTTTTTTTTCATTGTTTGTTGTCTCAGTTTTAGGTGGTTCACTTGTTGGCATTTCACTATCGTTAGCAAGATTAGGCATCTCTTCTGTAATTGTTAATTGATCTGGTACATAGTTCAATGGATTAAAACTAGGATACGGACAATTACTAATCACACCATTAGGATCTTCTATTATTAAATTTCTATTGCCTGTATTTTTAGTATCTCTGTGGTAGTAAGTGCAACCTATAATTTGTACATTTGAATGCCCATAGTCAGGCACATAGGTATATGGGATATGAACATCAGGTATATGTATCTCAGGTATTTCCAATTATTGTTTTGGAGGTGTTGGCAAAGCAAAAGATGGACCAGTTGTTTTTGGTAATGTATTGTCCATTACATTAGGCAATAAACCTTTTACTTCACCAAGTACCTTGTTCATCATCTTTGCTTTAAATTGCTCAGATGAAACATACTTGTATGTAAAAAAACCACCGCCTAGTATTCCCAAAACTAAGACCGTGGTTAAAATTGTTAAAGCATCAAGAATTTTTCTCATGATTAAAGAGTCAATAATACGAGCTTGCTCATTAATGAGTTTAGTCGTTCTGCTTTTAATAGTAGCAATCAGCCCTCTTTACGTCACTATGTCAATAATGACACGACAAATTCAAGAAACAAAAGTTAAGTAGCTTGCTCTGGTGCAGGTGCTGTATCTGGTATCACAACTTCTGCTGCTTTTCTATCATCTAGAATTGCTTGGATTTGCGTAAACCTATGCTTCATTTGGTCTACTATTTTTTGTGCTTCATTATGCTTTTGAATTACCTGTGCTAATTCTTCTTGTAGTTGTAGGTCTGTTGGTCTGGTCATAAAAAAATAATATGTTATCTAATATTACTAAGCAGTTTCTAATGCTGCAACTTTAGTTTCTAAAATTTCTATTCTAGCCATAGCTTCTTGTAAAGCTTTAAATGCTTTCATATGTAATATTGAATATTTAGCTGCTTTTGTTATAGTACCTGTTTCTTTTATTTCTCCTGTCTCTTTATCAGTTTCTTTGTCAGCTAAATTATGTATTAAATTTGGACAAACTGTTTCTAGTTCTTGTGCAACAACACCTAAAAGTTTTTGACTTGGATTATCTTTAAAATTAAAGTTTCTTACTTTTACTGCTTTTACATCATTCCATTGAGATTGTGCATCAACAATATTTTCTTTTAACTTAACGTCAGAGTAACCAGCATAGTCATCAACACGACTTATGAAACCACCATTCATCAATATTGCAGCTTTTGATTGACTAGCACTTGTTGAATAAATATGTAGACCTTCTCTTGAGCTAGAGCCATCATTCACTTTAATTTCTATACCATAACCAGCANTATGATTACGAAAAACAGAGTTCCAAGAATATGTTTGAGNATTACTAAATTGGTTATGNGGTTGTTCTANAGCGTTATTGGACATAGTGCTTAAATTAGGTCCACTTGACGCTGCTTGAGAATTTATTGTTCCATTAGCATTAATAAGAAATCTTCTTCCACCAGTAGTTTCAAATTGGATACTACTAGCAGATTGGTTGGCAGCTATATATGCTTGACCAGCAGCAGAAACACCAAAATCTAATCTTTTAGAACCACCAGTACTTGTCTCTTCTAATCTTATGTGTGGAGAAGCAGTCTCAATGTCTATTTCATAGTCAGGACTTGTATCGCCTATACCAAGATTTCCTACAATATTTACACCAGCAGCAACAGTCTCTAATCTCTTACCACCATTTTGATATAGCTCTACGGCTCCGTCTTTTATAAACTCTGCATATACTTCACCACCTTCACCACTTTTATCTCTAAGAGTTATCCGATCAGATTGCACAAATAAACTATTCTGCTGATTATCAATAACCATGTTGAAGTTATTATTGATAAATTGCTGTCCTATAAATGATTGGAAAGTACCATTACCTGTATTGTGGTAAAATCTTATTCGATTTGTACCCCTCATATTTATTTCGCCATGAAAACTAGCAAGACCAGATTCTGAAACATCAAAATTAAGGATGTTTTGGTTAACTCCTCCATCGTTTGCTTGGATTAAAATATCTCCATCTTGTACTTCGTTTTTTATAATTATACTGCCAGTTCCTGTATTAGTTAATCTTGAGTTGTTACCATCATGAAAGATTTGCATATCTCCATGTGTTCCAAAAATAGCTTTATCACCATCAACAAAATTAATATCGTTACCATTACTTTGTAAGTCACCGCCTAGCTGTGGACTNGTATCTTCAACAAGATTATTTATACTTGCAGGTACAGTTATAGTTTCAAATGTAGGATCTGCTCCGTTGTTTGCTCTAAGAAACTTGCCGTCATTATTGCTATCGCCATGTACTAATTTAGCTAATGATATTGAATTATCTGCAAGTTTAGAACCTGCTATATCTGCACTAGCATTAACGTCTTCATTAAGAAGAGTTGCGTTTTTAATTCCTTTTGATGATACTTGTGTGAGTGCCATAGTTAATTACTCCTCAGAAGTTAAAAGGCCAGCATGACTTTCTGCACCTTTAATAAGAGTTTTATCATCAGTATCTAAAGTCCAAAGGTACTTTATATCTACTGTTGATGGATCTTCTACCCATACAGCAATATGCGTGTCTGTATTTATCATCGTAGAATCATCACAAGTAAAGTGCCAAACTCTTGTATCTTTTTTAAAAACGTAATACATAATTATGAAATTGTAACAGGGCCTAAANTNCCANNATATTCNATGTGTAAAAGATATGACGNNCCGTATGCTGGNGNACCNTCTGCGTCATACTGAATTAACATTCTTTGACCATGNNNANTTCCTCCACCAGAACCATTTATTGATATATCTAAATGCCCATTATTCCAGTTTCCACTACCAGTTCCAGCCACTTCTCGTAAACCGTACCTTTGATAAGTGGTATTTGTTCCACGCATATAGTAATATCCCTCATTTATTTTGTACCAGCTACCGTTATCCCAATGGTTCATCTGCCATCGAATTACCATAAGAACTCCATTACCACCATTAAAATTACCGTCATAGGGTACTGTCCATAATAAATCTTGAGAAGGATTCATAGTTCCAGCAAGAATAAGAGTATGAGCATTACCTTTATGTACCATTCTACCTGAATCTGAATTTAACATTACGATACCTCCGTTAAAGCAAACTTATATTTTTTNCCANNTCGTTTGTTGATCAAGAATAGATCCTCTGCTCCTTCTTGTATTGTAAAACTTCCCCAAGTTCCGTCAACGTCATTAGCACCACCTTCGTTAGATAAGTTAAGGTCATTGGTGTAGATGTTTCTCCAACGATATGACGTAGTACCTAAATCGTAAGTGTTAGTAGCTGCTGGATACAAAGCAGTACCATTATGTACCATTTTGTCACCACCATCAACACCAAAATACATATCGTCTGCACTATGGTTGTATTTTATATAGGCTTTTTGATCTTCGTCATTGTCAGCAAAAATAAATCCTCCCCATGAAGCATTACCAGAAAGTAAAACAACACCAGATCCACCACCAGCACCACTAGCAGTACCACAATTATTAATAACAATGTCACTATAATAACCACCACCAAAAGCACCAGACGGATGAGAACCTCGACTTAATCCTAGTTCTACTCCATTAACAGTTGTATTAAGTTTTGCTGTTGGGTTAGAATTGTCTAACTCGTCATAATATAACTGCACTCCAGCTTGTGGAAGAACTTGAATATATCTATGCCAACCACTTACATATTGTCCTTGTAAAGTCCAACGATTATTAGTAGCATCTACTGCCATTAAAAACTGATCATCTGTATTATCACCTTCATCTGCAAACATCTGTATAACAGCATTTTGATCTTGTGATCCCTGCACTTTTAAATGAAAATGTGCTAAAAGTCCATTAGAATATGTTTCTGCTTTTATAAGGTCATTATAATATAGCTCTACAGCATCATCTGGTTTAATTCTAATAGCTTTTTTTCTACTAGTTCCAGCCCTAAAATAAGTATCATAACCTGTAGGAAAATCAAAATAGCTATTGTTAGATACATGAAAAATTTCAATATCATTACCACTACCTATTTTTAATCTATTACTATTTACACCTCCAGAATCTGGAAAACTTATTACATTACCATTCGTATCAAGCGTACCGCCTAGTTGTGGTGTTGTGTCATTTACCAAATCAGTTACAACAGTTGTCCATGCACCGTCACCTCTTAAAAAGTTTGTATTATTTGGTGTTCCAGATGTAGCAAGTTTTGTTAAAGCTATTGCTGCACTTGCATTAATATCAGCATTGACTATATCTAGGTTTGCAAGTTTAGATTTTGCAATAGCTGCACTTGCATTTATTTCTGCATTAGTTATAGACAAGGCTAATTTGCTCATAGCTATAGCTGCACTTGCGTTTATATCATCGTTAACAATAGTTCCGTTAACTATCTTTGCACTTGTTACAGTGTTGTCGCTTGGAGTACCAATACTTACAGAAGCACCAATAGTGACAATAAAATAGTCAGCACCACTAGGAGGGGGAGAACTAAATACTATGTTTGCACCATCTAAAGCAAAACCTTCACTTGGTTGACCAGTACCAGAATTAGGTTTTTGTACAACACCATTAATGCTGACCAACATTTGTTGAGCAAATTGACCTGCGTTGCTTAGTGTAAATTTATAGGCAGAATTATTAAATGTTGCACTATTACCACCAGTACCACTAAAGNTACCAATAGTATTNATAAAGAAATTACCAACAGATTGTGTTTCTTCCCATGCACTAGTTAAACCGTTGTAAACTAAAAGTTTTCCGCTTGCTTGGTTATAAAATAAATCACCTGCATTTAAACTAGTTGATGGGTTGTTACCACTATTATCTGTTCTATACCTTTCTGCAAAAGAGTTAACACCACTAAGGTTGCTTGCAACAGTATTTACGTTTGCAATACTATTACCCACGTTATTTACGTTAGTAATTGCACCTCCAACTGCATTTACATTAGATGCATTACTTGCAACAGCATTTACGTTTGATATAGAACCTGCAACAGTATTTACGTTTGCAATATTATTTCCAACATTATCAACATTAGTTATAGCATTGGCAACTGTATCTATTTCAGATGTTGTTTCGTTTAAATCATTAGCTGCTGTTTCAATTTCAGAAACTGTTTCGTTTAAATCATTAGCAACTGTTTGTATCTTTGTGATATCTGCTGCTATTGCATTAACGTTGCTGATGTTAGACGCAACTGTGTTTATATTTGTAGCGTTACTTGCTACCGCATTTATGTTTGATACTGCACCTGCAACTGCGTTTATATTTGTAGCGTTGCTATTTACGGCATTAATATTAGTAGCATTGTTTGCTACTGCGTTAACTCCAGTAATACTTCCGGCAACTGTATTAACGTTATTAATTGAACCTGCAACAGTATTGACATTTGTAAGATCTGATCCAAATATTGTTACTTCTAACCAAGTAGTATTGCCAAGGTCATAGACCCTCATCCTATTTACTGTTGTATTAAAATATAACGCTCCATCTATTAACGCATTNCCGTCATTATCNAGTGTAGGGTTAGATGACTTAGCACCAAGATATCTATCATCAAAAGAATCTAATGCAGTTTCTGCTGCGGTTTGGGCTGCCTGTGCTGCGGTCTTTGCAGTGTCAGCTTGTGTTGCTTTTGTAGATGCTGTAGAAGCTGAACTAGCTGCTGCCGTTGCCGAGCTTGCTGCTGCGGTTTGACTAGATGCTGCTGCCGTTTGTGACGCTGCTGCTGCTGTTGCAGAACTGGCTGCTGCCGAAGCTGATGACGATGCTGCATTTTGTGCAGCAGTAGATGTTGCTGCGTCTACAATAAGATCCCATTTTGCAGAGTCGGTATTAGTTGTTAATGGTTGTGCTCCTGATGAGGTATGTGCAGCATTACACATAAAAATATTATTTGTGCTTGTATCTTTTACTAAATCTCTTACAACATATGCACGACTAGCAGCCCAGTTACCTCTATATGTTCCTATTTCATTAAGCAAAGAAAATTCACCTGCATTGTCAAATGCCATAACTTTGTTGGCACGAGCAGTAGCTGATTCTGTAATTTCTAAACTACCAATAGTATTAGTAAGTGAAAATTTAATTGATCTATCTAATTCGTCTTGTTGTTGCTGATGTAATATTGCTGATTTATCTAGTGCATCATTAATAACTTCTGGATAAAATCCACCTTGGTTTGTAAGGTCTGTTCCTTGCAATGATTGGACAGCAGATGTAATAACAATTTGAAATCCACTAGGTAAATTAAAATTATTACCACCTTGTTTTAAGGTTATGCTTCCACCGGGATTACCATTTTGATCTTGGTTAAGAGTAACTATATAATCATTGTTAGCACCAAGAGTTAACGTGGTTTCTATACTTGTACTTACTTCTAATTTTTTTACAACTATTTCAGAATCTTGAAATACTTTAAACGCAAACGGATATGTATGAGTATTTCCATTCCCAACTAAGTTACTAGTCTTTCGTGTAGTCGAATTTATCGTCATTAACTAGACATTTTCACTATCTTATTAAGGTTACCAATAACTCTTTGCTTTACGGTCACACCTTTATTTGGCTACACCTTTACCTGTTACTACACCCCTAACAAAGTCTATTGGTCCTTTAGGTTTAATGTACCCACGTTGTACATCTCTTATATAACCAAGTGCCTTGCCTAATGGTGTTACTGGTATACCGCTACCTAAAGTAACTAAGGTAGTTACATCTCTTATTTGTCTTCCTTTAATTCCACTTGGACCATCTGTAAAAAGCGTTTCTACAATTTTTGGTACAGACCTTAATGAATCTTGCAAAGCTTCAATGCCCGGACTAGATACTATGTCATCATCCCAAGGCTTGTCATTAAATTGATTTATAGGAATTAAGGCAACTTGACCAACTATAGGTATTAAACCTGCTGTGTAATTGACAACATCACCAAAAGCTGCGGATGCCATATCGTCTAATATGTATCCATCTTCATCCTCANCTTCACCTAACCTGCCACCTAATCCACGCATAATAATACCTGCTAGTATTGCCGGCATAACTGAAGTGTAAAGGAACATATAAACTATCTGTTCTGTGTTTTTGCCTTTATTTTGAAAACCTAAATCGTCTTTAACTAATTTTTGATATTGAGTAAAACTAAGATTGGCAATCATATTAAAATAACCAGTAAACTGTGTTACTGATTGAACTATAGGATTCATGTTTTGAAACGCTGCTCTGTCTTCTGGCAATAAACTATCTTGTGTTAAACGCACATTTGCATCAGCTTGTTTAATTGCTTCAGCCATAACAGCTTCATCGCTCATATCTTTAGACATGGTTTCATGTACTTGGTTGTAAGTTCCCATCCAAACAATAGAATCTGTTATACCTTGAAAAGTTTGTTGTAAGAAATATCCATGATGCCTACTCCAATTTTGCATTTTTTCTAATTTATTAGGATTAACAATTAACTCGTTCAAACGATCTTGTATATCGAATATTAGATTTTTTTGTCTGTCTGCCATAAATTGTGACATTGTTGCAATTTGTTGATTAGTTCCTTCACGGTCTTTCATGTATGTAATTAATCCATCTTTCAAATATTTTGGTTTAACTTTTATAAGAGCAGGAAATAAACCTGTTAGCTGTTGCATAGCGTTGCCAACATTTGCAAACATAATGCCAAGACCTGTGTTTCGTTTAATAGTTGCCATTATTCTGTCAAAGCTTTGACCAAACCCAGAAGGTGAATATGTTTTTTGACTAGCTGCTGCTTTTAACCATGGCATTATCATTTCATCTAATATCGTGGGATCAATTACTTTTAATTTTTTTTCAAACTCTTTGTTTTTTAATATTTTTAAGGTATCTTGCAATACTGGTTGTACATAGGCATAGCGTAGTGTGTCATCAATATGTTTAGTCATATAACCTAAATGCAATGACAAAGGTTGATAAAATCTTTCATTACGTTCCTTAGTCATACCACTTTCAACTTTTGGTATTGAATTTTTAAAATCACTTTTTAATGTATTTATTTCTTCTTTAATATCAATTTCTGTCATTACAGGATCACCTTTAGCAGGTACATATCCTCCTCTAAATTCACCAAATCTATTAATTATTGGTTTCGCTTTAACTGTTTTAAAATAATATCCTTCAGTATCTCTATGTGCTTTTTGTAAAAGNGGTAGCATNTTTTCATTTAAATCCCATACTGCNTGTAAAAACTTATAATCTTGTTCAGTTAAAATACCTTCATCTTCCATACGTTTTACAAAAGTTTCCCAATGACTAGAATCTAAAGTTCCATCTTCATTAAGTTTGCCCCATTTCCTACCAAGTAATAATTTTTTTAAATTGCTTTCATTACCTGTATGCAACATAGCTCCAAGTAACTCTACCTTACCTCTACCATTACTTTCTGATCCAAACGTATATGGCTGTGATTCTTCACTTACAAACTCAAATTCATTAGCAGTTATTTTTGCATTACCAAAATCAACAGATGCAACTAAATTTGAATATTCCCTTGTAAATATAGTTTGTTGTCCACGATATTCATCTAATGCTTGTTTCATAGGAAACCATAAAGTGTTATAAAAATCTCCTAATTTTCCGTCTTTTAATTCTAATACTGCTGATCCTAGTCCTTGTTTAATTCCTGACGCACCATCCATTGAATCAACCCAACTTTCCATACGTCTAAGTTTTGCAGCAAAACCTAATATATTTTTATTAAATAAATATGTTCTAGGTACAGCTTGTGTAGTTCCAATTGGTATTGCTTCTAATGTTCTTAATCTGCTACTTCTTTGTATCATTGTGTTCATGCGATTTACTAATGTGTCAACTACAGGTTGTAAATCTAATAATTCACCTGCTAATCGCACTTGTTCTGCACGCCTTGATTGATGCCATAAAGACTTCATCAAATCATTTATATTTTCAAATTCTTCGTAAGTTAAATCTGTAAGATCTTTTTGTCCTTTACTTGCTTGTGAATCTAAGATCATTGGCTGCAATTCATCAAACAATGCTTTGTCATATTTTTCTAAATTTTCTGTAAATACATTTATGTCTTCAACCTTTGGTCCTACACCATATGAAGATAAAATTACTCTACCGGCATTAACAAGATCTATATTTCGTGGATTAGATTTATTAGTAATTTTGTTATCAGGACGGAAAAATTTATTAAATAATGCATCCTTGCCTTTTGTTACTTTGTTGTATTCTTTATGAATTTCTATAGCTTCTTTAGCTAATTGGTTATTTAACAATTGTGATCGTTTAGCTTTTATTGCTCTAGTCATAGACTCGTCATCGCCTTTTTTCATAGCTGCTTCAGCTTCTTTTAATGCTCTTGCTTCAGCACGAGTAAATTCTGACGGTCTAATTTCTGATAATTTTTTATCTGCCAATATATCTTTTGCAACTTGTCGTGCAGCAGCAACTTGATAACGTACTGGTCGCATAGCTTTTGACAATGCATTTAACTCGACAGCTACAAACCTAGCTCTAGCTTCGTTATGAATTGCTTCTTGTACTTGTAATTCTAATTCTCTTGGATCAACTAAATCACTATGTTCTTCTAACATACGTTGTTCTGTGCGTTCTGTTATTGCATTTTTTATAGGTTGCAGTTCTAGCAACATATCTATCATTACTGATGCATCTGTAAAGCCAAACATTTCCGCAACAAACGCTACGTCTAATCCTTCTTTAGCAACCATGCCATATTTACCAGTACCTAATTGTTTTATTTCTGCTTTTTGTGCAGCTTCATCGTAAAAAGGTATTAATTTTTTAACACTATCTATTGATATTTTATGTGTGCCTTCTACTTTAACTATTTCACCATTGTCGTTTAAGGTTGTACCATATTTTAAAAATGCTTCTAGTCTATACCGTTTATCTTTTCTAACTTCTGCTGCAACTTCTGCTTCTATTTGTTTATATAATTTGCGTGTTTTACTTTGTAATTTTTTTAAAGTTTTACTTCTAGCATTATTTAACCAACGTACTTGTCTCATACTTTGTTGTGTCATTATTTCTAATGATTCATCTTCTGCTTCTTGCAATGTTGCAGTATATTCAGCCCATTCTGCATCATTCATACCACTTTGTTCCTGTGTTTGGAACATAGCTTTTAAATCATATATTTGTTCTGCCTGTACAATTTGTTCGTCAGTAGCCAACATACGACCCATAACGCTTCTTATTTCATCTGTAAGAATTGGCAAATCTCTACCAGTTTCTCTTCTATATAATTCGTTTAATCTAGTACTTACATCTTTATAGACTCCTTTTATAAATCTTGTAAATTGTCTAAATAATTTAAGCATTCTGTTGTCTGGACTAGGTGATTTCCCTTCAAACAAATATTGTTCAAAATTATATGCAAACGCTTCGTGATATTCTCTTTTTTGATTTATGTCAAAACCTTTCCAAGTTTCAATATCTTTTACACCCCAAAACTTTAATAACGTATTAAAGTCAGCAGTTAATTCTTGTGGTGCATTATCTGTAGTTACTATATTTTCTAAAACGGTCAGCATATAATGGGCTGTCTCATGTGCAAACGTAGAAAAATCTGCTTCTTTTAAAAGTATTGTAGTTAATGTTGTCGGATCAAATTGTCCTCTTGGACCTTCAGATGATTGTTGCTCTAAATATTCTCCAACTTTTACTCGAATAGACCCTCTAGGAGTTCCAACTGAGAGTCTGTAATCTCTTCGTCCGTTAGGGAATTCATCATCGAGACTAAGTCTAGAAGGTTCGACTCTGATGGCAACTGCTGTATTGCCGTAGCCAGTATCTGCGATAGCTCTGGTGGTAACGTAGACATCAGGTTCTCCAGAACTTCTAAGTTCACCTGTGGCTTTAATTGACTCTGCTGCTTTTCTGTTGGTGTGGTGGTAGACGGTGACAGTTCCATCTGGGTTGATAGGGAGTCCTGTGGCTTCGTCAATGTTTCTTTGTTGTTGGAAAGTATTAGTCTCTCGTACTCCTCCTGTTCCTCCTTCTCCAGATTCACTTCTTCCTGTGCCGATAGTGGCCTGACGTTCGAGTTCATTGTCTACCTCCTGTAGTGTAGTTTGTATGTCAGCGTCTGATACGCCTTGCTGCCTAGCTAAAGATTCAGCAGCATTTGCATAATCAGGTGCTTCGTTGTCTTCGTAACCTGAGTTTGTTTCTTGTGAATCAAGTTTAGCAGCATCATACAAGCGTCTTTCTGGATACCAAAGCAATGCCTGTAGATCTGCCATTGTAAGATCTTTTTNNGTTTGTTGCAACTCTGTCAACACTTGGCNAAAATACTTTTCTNATATTTCTTCTTTCNGGNGCACCNNTTGGTGCTTCTTTTTGNCCGTCTAAATATTTNGCTAATGCATTACCACNTTTNCTTATTTCACNNCCAATACTTATNTGTGGATATCTTTTTTGTGGNTTGCCTANTAAATCAAATAAAAATTGTTTTCTTTCTGGTTTTTCTAATATTGTTGCTATTTCATTCATTTTTGATCTATTTGCTTTTTTTGTACTTGCTTTTTGTATTGCAACGCCTACTTCATCTAAATTAGATAACTTAACTTTTACTCCAATAATTTCTGATAATTGTTTTTTTTCTTGCAAAGACAATGCTTTAATTAATTCTTTAAGCTGCCCACGTTTTACTTTTGCTTGCTTTGTATAGTCAATAACTAACTCACCTCTCATTCTTCCCCATGTACGCATTAACCATCTATCCATAGTTAATTGCTCATAATTTCCATATAAATTTGCAAAAAATCCATTACCAATTTTTGGACCCATTACTGCCGCACCATATACAATTTCACCTTTAGTTTCTCCAGACACTTCGTCATTTGTATATGCTTCAACTTCTTTTACTGTGTGCGTTGTTTTCATAAATTCTTCAAAATTTTCAAATCCTTTTTCTTTGATTAATCTGTTGTACAATTTAAAATTACGGTTTATTGCATCACTTGCGTCACCTATTCCTATGTCTATAGGAAATTCATTATTTTCTGACCAATAACTATATGCTTGTTCTGCAAGTTCAAAGTTTTTATCTACTTTAATACCGTTAGATGTATTAGCTAATGCCCAAGTAAAAGCAAAGTTTGCTTCGGGGTTTGTTACTAATTCTGGATGTATTAAAGATAATAATGCTTTAGCCTTAGTAACTTTTTCGTTATACCAACCAACTGCGTTTGCGTTTTCTTCTAATGCAAATTTTGCATCTTCCAACACAGTTTGCACAAGATATTTTTCTACTTCTGCTGTAAATTCTTTTACGTCAACTTTAGCTTTTTTAGCTTCTTTTATAACACGTTCTTGTAACGCTAATTTAAAATCACGGTTAGTAGCATACGTTTTGCCTTTAGCAAAATCAAAACTTTCTCTTAAATTAGATATTTGATATAAAGCTTGTGGTACTGGCTTACCTTTTTTTTGTGTTGCTTTTTGTTCAAAAACTGTTGGTTGTTGTTGGTATATATTGTTTATTTCATTAGACCAATTGCCATTATTATCTACTGACTTAACACCATTAACATCAAAAATAACTACTTCTACCGTTTCGCCAGAATCATTTTTTAGTATTACTCCATCATGGCCTTCTGCAATTAATTTATCTCTAAAACCATCTGATGCGGTTCTACCGCCTTGTTTCATTTCTGGTTTTATTCTTATATTTTCAATTTTTGGATTTTCTAAACGTGCATATAGTTCCATTATTTTTGCTTCACCTTTTGTTCTATTACCTTTATTCCATGTATAAATTTTTGCTAATCCTTTATTTGGTGTCAAATAAACACCTGTACCTGCAAAACCTGAGTCATATCTATTAGGGTGATCCAGATCAAAATAGTCGAAGCTATCTGTAGTGCCGTGGTACATGACTTGAGGTGTACCGTCAGCGTTAACCAGTTTTGATTTTCTAAACCAATTTTTAAACAATTGTGTATTAGTTTTAATTGTGCCGTCTTGATTAAAAAATTGTTTACCAAAACTTCTTATATCTTGTTCTCCCTGTATATTGTATTGAAATCTATTTAAAAATTCTAAAGGTTTAATACCTAAAACTTTTGCATATGTTGCAGCAAAATTTTGTGGTAGTTGTGCCAATACATCTGCTTGATTTTTTTCATAACCAAGTTCAATTAATCGTGCTTTTATTTGTCTTTTTATTGACCTAGATTCTTTTAATGATTGTTCAAAATCTTGTTTTTTTTCATTAAATAAATCTTTATATGCTGCTACAAGTTCTGGTTGGTCTTTAAAAAATTGAGTCATTTCTGTTTGACTCATTTCATTTTCACCAATTTTTACATGGGGAAATAATGAATTACCTAATTCTGTATTAGCAACTTTTGCTAAATATGTGCCTGATGGAATTTTTACTAGTTTTCCTACAGTTCCTTCTTCTCTAGAATTTTTTAGTTCTTTAGCTAATTCTGGTGAAAATAATTCTAGTTGTTCATCTGTAATTGCATTGTCATCTAATGCTTGCTGAAAAACATCAGCATTAAAATAAAAATCGCTGACACCTGCTTTATTACCTGCTTGCTGTGCATATCCTTCATATTCATTTACGTTTCGTTTTTTTGTTAAATCATCTTTAGATACATTTATTAATTTTTCTAGTGTTGCAGTATTGTTTTTAGCTTTGTTTGCTTTTATTCTGTTGCTATTAAGACCGATTCCCGGTCCAACTAAACCAAACAAAATCATACCTTTGAAAGTTTCTGTCATAGTTGACCAGATTCTGTCACCTATTTGTTCTGGAGTATATGTTGTTACACCTTCGTCAGCGTATAAATTATTAGCTGTAATTGCTACTACTTCCTGTAATAGCTCTTGTCCTGTTTCTGTACCAAGAAGTATTCCATAATCTCTAGCAAATTGTCTTCCAATTGCATTCCATGTAAGTTGTTTTCCGTTTTTGCCTAAAGCATTTTTTACAAATTCTCTACCTATTCTTTTTTGTATTGACTTCATAAACGGAGTTTTTAACAAACCAGAACGTGCAACTATACTTTTTGCTCCAGACAACGATCTAAGATAANTAGGTCCTACAAAACTAAATCCTATTTTTTCTATAGCAGCATTAACTGTACCAACGGCATTAGATCTTATTCTTGCATCTTCCAAACTTGCTCCGTTTTCTCGTAGCTCTAACCATGAATGACCTCCTTCTATTTTAAAAGTGTCGTAAGTTAATTTATTAGCAAACGCATTCCAACCAGTAAATAAACCAACAAGGTTACCAATAAATGCACCACCTGCCGTTGTAAACGGATCAGGACTTATAGCACCAATAGCAGTACCTACAAAAGTTTTTGCTTTCCATGTTCCTAAACCTACTAGTGCTGCTTCTGGTATTGACGATCCATACTGACCTACAAAATATGAACCTGCTTCTATAAGACCTACACCGTCTGCATCGTAGTTAGCTAATATTTGGTTTATTTCTTTTATTCTTTCGTAATCTTGTAAATCTTGTTCTGTTGGCTTGTAGTCTAAATCAAAACCATCTTCAATACTTATAAAAGGAACTTGATTGCGTCTAAGTCTATTACCTATTAATCCTAACTCTCTGCTTAAAACTCCTTTGCGTATACCTTGAAATGCGTCTTCTGGAATAGATGTAAACATTTCCCATAAATTTTCAGTAGCAACTAAATTGGGAATATTGTCATAAGCTAAAGCAGCAAACGCAGGGTCAGTTAATTGTCTTTGTAAAATAGGATTACTTTTTGCTAACTGTAATTCTTCAATTCTTTTTAATTGTTTTTTTTCTTTTAAAAGTTTGACAGCTAAATCACTATCTAATGCAACATTTTTTTCTAAACCTAATTCATTTGCTAAATGTAATCCTTCTGCCACCATATTAGGATCTTTTTTTATTACTGCTTGCAATGACCTTTTTACTTGTAAATCTTGTGCTTGTTCTTGCTGATCAATAATTTGACTATAAATATTGTATTCAGATCCAGTTACGGTTGGTTGTAAATTAATCCCTGTATCCACCGTATTAGAAGGTTTTTCTAATTTATTATTGTTGTAATCATCAGCAATTTGATTGTAAATATTAGTCATTATTTTTGTAAAAGATCTAGTTTTTTGTCATCGTAATCATTATCTGTAGTTCTTTTACCACCAAGAACCCAGAACAAAGCTATGTTTTGAGAAGTTTTTGCCATACCTGCTGCATCTAAAGCTTCTATAATTTTTATTCTTTGATATGAATTTATGTCTGTTAACATAATAGTTTCGCCATTTATTTCAACAAATGCTTTATCTAATTGATCAAAATTAAGTGTGCTACGAGGTCTTTCTGTTTTTGTTTGCCAAAACAACATACCTGATTTAGTAAATACTTTGTCGTTTAATAACCCTTCAAGAATTTCTTTTTTTCTTTCACGAGTTAATTTTTTATCTGTACGAATTTGTTCTTCATCTATAAGTCTTTTCCATTCTTGTTGTAATTCAAGATAATTTGTTTTCTGTTCTTCGTTACCAGTTTTGTTAATTAAATCACTATAACCTTGTTTTTCTATAGTAAGGTTTAACATATCATTATCTATTGTTACTGCACGAACAGTAGCATCATTATCTAATGTTGATGCATATTCTTCTAACTTCATATAATCTAATTTATTTAACTTATAGCTATATTTACTAAGGTTATCTTTTAGCTCACCGGGATTATCATTTAGCATTATTACTGTGTCTAAATCTGAAGTTTCTGGTTGGCCTTTTACTAGCATTTTTTGATCTTCTTCATCAAATTTTGTAATATCAATACCATTTTCTAATAAGTCCTCATGTCCACCTTCTCTGGCAAACGCTATTGTTTTTGCTTTATCAAGATTTTGATTATAAAGTTCATTGCTTGNGTTAGTNATATCGTTATGTTTNATTCTTAAATCTTTTAANGCAAGGTCTAATTCTTCTGGATCTTTTATTGTTGCTCTTAATTTTTGCTCTAATACTGATANAGGTTGCAAACCTGATTTAGTATCTATTTNTAATTTTNNTGTAATNTGTGGATNATAATCATAATCAATCTCTGATTCTAAAATATCTAAATCAGATATAATTTTTTCAACAAATTTAGGATCTTCTACGTTTGCTAGTTCTAATTGATTTTTAAGTTGTTTTAATTTTTTCTTTTTCTTGTTATCTATTTCTTGGTTTTTATATGCTTTACTACCGGGCAATGGACCAAGACTACCTACATATGGCGATGAAACATCAGGTGTTGCTTCTAATTTTTTTATTTTATTTTCAAGCTCTACTATTTCTGGTCTGTACTTTTTATTAGCTTCTTCAATAATTAATTTTTTGTAATTAGTAATTATTTTTGCATTAATATTTTTTGCATATACAGGATTATTTTTAAATTGTTTGGGATCAATATCTACTTGTGATTTTGCTTTTGTATATAAAGAATCAGCTTTTTCTACACCCAAATGCAATGCAGCAAAAATATGTGTTGTTTTATGTTGATTAATTAAAGTACCGTTTAATGCAGAATCTGGTCTATAAAATTTTGATTGTGTATTTAAAATTTGTTCTGTCATTTCCATATTGTCATTTATAGTTTTCTCAGTAGTATCTACATCGTCACTATGCAAACCTTCGGTCACACCTGCACCTTTGCCATCGTCATATTGATTACTGCTAGATAAACAATACAATTTATTTGCTGAACTTATATAACTACCGTCATTGGTGTTGCCGTTGTCTCTTAAAGTTGCTTCTACACATTTATTAAGATTGTGTACTATTGCTTCTTTTTTATTTATTTCAAGAAGATTATCGGTAGTTTGTTCACCTAATTCTGGGCTGTATGTTTGTATGTAAGCTTTTATTATTTGATTATCTATTCCATTTTTTCTCATCATATCTACTACACCTGTACTTATTTCATATAAATATTTACTTCTTAAATCTATATATTGTGAACTAACACGGCCTTTACTTGGATCAATGTTCCAACCATTAACCATTGCTATTTCATCTATTAAAGCCATACCTACATATTTTCTTGTTTCATATACACTTCCCGGTACATTCCATTTTTCATAATCATTAACAACTTCTCTTTTTGTAATTTCAAGATGATTTGTTAATACTTCCGTAGCCCCTATCGCTTGTTGTTTGATAGAGTGTTGAATCATTTTATTTTGCGAATCAGCTATAGCCTGTGAAGCCTTAGTTTCAAACATATATTTAACGCTTCCATTNCTTGCTTTCTTTGTGTATTTTTCTAATAAATTTTTNAAATTATCATTTTTATACANATCAAGTTGATTGTTATATTCACCGCCTTCTTCTANCGGAGGAATACTTGATACAGCNTCAAGACCNTTTTTTTCTAAATAAGNATTATGATTATTTTCTAGCTCTGGATAAAATTCATTATATANNTNTGTTGCTTCTGCATCATTTAATTGATCTGCTAATGATTGTGCAGCCTTTTGCATCTGCAACATAGCAGTTGATTGTTTCTGTATCTGNCCGGGCATTTTGTTTTGCATTGGCTCTACNGAGCCNCCACTAAACTGTACTGCNGAACCTNCNTCTAAAGTTTCGCCTAATTGTGTTGTAAGTGGTACTTGTTTAACCATNATTTATGCTGTTANTGANGCAGGNAGATTAGATATNAAATTAGAACTACCTGTTAATAANCTGCTAGTCATATTCATAAATGGATCTATAGACCTTGCAGTAGCAAACATATTACTTGCACTAACACCTGCCATATCTGCTTGTATACCTATACCTACACCTTTTAATCGCTGATTAGTTATTTTTCGTACTTTATTTGAATTCATTGTTAGTTTTTCTACAGCGTTTAAAACTTCAGAACTAACAAAAACATCTTTTGTACTTCCTACCCCCATCTGTATACCTCTAGCAGCAAATGATGTTCTCGCTGTTGATTTGCGGTTACCCATTTGTAATGTTTTTATTTGATATTGCTTATTAAATACTTGGTTTAACCATTGTGCCTGACTTTCGTTTTGCTTTTCATTAAACAGCAGCATATCTTTTTTATGCTGTAGTTGTAACGCTAAACTTTTTGTTTTTAATTTTTCAGATCTAGCAGCAGCAAATGCACCATAAGCACCGCCTATTAAACCTGCTGCACCCATAGCTACGCCAAATTTTTCTAACCCACCTAATGCCTGATATTTTTGCCATGTAGACATAACTGCAACACTACCTTATTTTTTTAGTATATCTACATAATATCTGTTTACGGTCACACTATCCACCCATAGCTACTTCTAATGTTAAACCTACAATTGTTAGTGGTAATGGGTCAGATTGACGTACAAATAATTGTCCATTATCTTGCCATTCTGGTGTAAGCATAATTTTTATATCTTGTGTTTTTAAATCTGGTGGTGATCCATATGGTTCTGTTGTACGTTGTTTTGCTTCTACTAATTTATCTGCACTAGGACCTGCAAAAATACCAGATGATTCTAATACTCGTAACCATACATGGTTTAAATTTTTAACTCTACCTTGACCAAATGCTTCTACTTGTAATGCCATAGGTAAAGTTTCTAAATCAGCTTCAATAGGTAAACCAACGTGAACTACACTAGAAGCTTGGTCTAATGTAATAGAACCACTAGATACTGTACGTTGTGGATGTACTGCTCCATCTGCCAAAATATTTACAACTTTTCCTTCCAACCAACTAATTCCTGATATAACATTTCTAGCAACTTCAAAAGTATTAATGCCTGTGTTACGCAAAGATACAGGTAAATCTTTATCTAATTTTACTGTTGCTACAGTTGCACTTGTAGTAGAAACAATATTGCATCTGTAATATGTTGTGCCATCAATTAAAACAATTGCATCGCCTACATCATCAAGACTAGGTGGAGCATTAAATAAATTGTAATTAGCAGTAATAGTAACGCTTTCTCCCCTTGTATAATTTGTACCACCAGATATAGTTACTGTTCGCCCTGTGTTTGTATTTGTGCCGTTGTAAGTAGCACCTGCATCTACAAAAAAGTTATCACGTTGCGTTGCAAATAATCTTGTACCCATGCGTTCTATATATCGAACACTATTACCGTTAATAAGTCTTTTAATAATGCAATATGTAACATCATCATTTCCTTCAGACACGCAAGCTACGCTTTCAAAAGTACCATCTGTATCATGTTGATGCCATGCACCTATTTGTTGTTCTGGAACATATGTAAGACCTAATAATTTNCCACTACTACTTACTTGCCATACAATAGGTATTGGTGACTTTGATAAAGCCATATCTACAATTGTAAAATTATCAAACAAATGTGGAGCACGAAGAGATAAATCACCTGTAATAAAACCATTTGCTTGCCAGTTATAACCAAGTTCTCTTACATGACCGCCACGAGCAGCACCATATACCAAACTATTATTAACAATTACTGGTTGTGCATTGTTTGCACCAACGTATGATTGCGGTTTAACAGATATAGATGTAGGTGTTATTGCATCACTATTAACAGAAGTCACTCTCCATTCTGCTGATCCAGTAAGCATAAGTAAGTTTGTTAATGGAACTATGTGTCTTATAGTATTTGCTTCACGAGCAGCAACTCTAAATTCAATACGGTCATCATCTCGTATAGGNAAACCAAAAGACATATTACTTTCAGTACCNGANTTAGTCATCCATATATTTTGTGGTGCATTATTTGTACCTGCAAANACTCTNCGTTGTTCAAAATAAGATACAGCACCGGGATAATTACCAGTACCTACAAAATCATTCTCATGTATTGGTGGTGTTCTAGAAAAATCTGGAGAAATATTATCGTCTACAAGTGTTGTAGATGTAGTTTCTCCAAGAAATCCATATATACCTCCTTGTTGTTTATATACTCGATATCTACCAGCACCAGAAACTGCGTTCCATGTAATTGTGTTTTTTGCTCCAGTAACAAATATATTGTTGTTTACAGATGCAGCAGACGATTGATTACTTTCATCTACTAAATTAGCTTTTACTGCCGTAACAACATATTCGTGTGCAACATAAGTATCTGTGTTTGTAGTCGTTGACGCAGGTATATACATAGAAACGCTTACACCAGAGGGGGCTGCAAGAGGACTTCCAAAGTCAATAGATTGTATTATCCATTTTGTAGCTCCATATCTTCTTAATTCATTAGGTGCGTGATTAGGATGCACAGTTGTTAAAACGTCAGCAGATTGCACATAATTTACGTCAAATATTTCAGCTTCAGAATATGGCGAATATATTTCATATATATTTGGATTTGTTGGCAAAGGATACCAATGTGTAGAGTTAGGTGGCTGCTGATTTGAATGTGCTGNTTTGGCGTAATAATTTACATTATTATGTTTTGCTATATCACCAATGGCATAGTTGGTACTGTTACTCCATGCTGCACCATCGTTATAAAATAAAGTTTGTCCTTGTGTATGAAACCTAAAATAATAATCACCCATTTCGATGACCATAGTTTGAGTTGTATTAAATGTAAAAGATAATAATCTTGTAGCTTTTGTACTATCTTTTACTTCTCTTACAAATGCAAATCCCGGTCTGTTTTGAGCAGGTCCTTGCGGTTTTGCAACAAAATTACGCATTGTTGCAGCACCTTGTTGAAATTTATTGTCAGCAATACGGCCAAACATTTCTGGCGATATTTCACCTCCAGAAAATGCTTGTTTAAAATTGCGTGTTACTGGCATAAATTACCTCCCAGATGTCCAAGGAACTATGTGTTCTACCGTAATATCTCTATGTAAATTATCTGATTGTTTTGCACTAGTTAAATAATTTGCCATCATTTGCGTACACCGTTTCGCTTCTGCTGCTCCTTGATCTCCTTTAATTACAGGACCTGCAAGCATTGATGCTAAATGCCATGACAACGTAATAACAAATAAAGGTGAAAACAACGATGGATCAGTTATAAATGCTTGATATCTAAGCATTGCATTTTCTTGATTGGTATAAATTAAATCGCCTTCTATTGCAAATTGTTGTGGTGTATATTGCCCTGCCACTATTGTTGGTGCATAGTTACTTGTTATTCCTCCGGGAGTATCACCGGCAGACATTCTTGTAGCGTAATCGTTTTGTGCTGTAGGAGATATTATTGCGACAGGTGACATCATATCCGCAGGGGCTACATATGCATAATCCCATTGATCAAGACTATTAGTTGTTAATGCAATATTTCCACGCTTTGCTGCAAAATTCCATGTATGCATTTCAAGCAAAGTATTTCTTGCAATTGGATAAAACCGTGCAGCTTTTTCTGCTTGTGCTGATCCTTCTGGTGGATTAAGCGAAGCTATTGTTGCATCATCGCCTAAATGTGCCAAGGCAAGGTTGCAAATGTCTACTTCAGTTGCCATGTCATCTCCTAAAAAAAGAGGAGGTTAGCAGTATTACTACTAGCCCCCAGTAAGTAAATAAGAAAACTAATGCCTACTTATTAGCTGCTACTAGTTGACTAATTAAAGTGTCTTTAGTTTGTCTTCTATCTAGTTCAATACCAATAGAACGACCATACACTTCAAGTTCTGCTTTAGTCATTGATTCGTAATCAACGGATTGAGTAGTTGGCTGAACATCTTCTGACGGTACGGTTGTGTTTGACGCCACAGGTAGATCAGGTTCAGTTCCACCAACCAATTCAATATTACTATTGAACTCTCCATTGTATTCAAACTCTTCGTCAGCTTCTCTCATAGATTGACCAACAAAGCATTTAGTTTTAGCTCTATAAATAGGCATAGATTCTCCTTATTAAGCTACGGTAAAGCCAGAAGCATAGTACTTCTGTCCGTCACCGATTGTTTCTACAACGTCAGCAGTAACTTTACCTGCATTAAATGTACCTGCAACTGTGTATCTAGCACCTAAGTACCTTTTACCTTTACCTGCAATGTCTGGGTTAATGCGTACTACTACGTTTTTACCAACTGTAAGTGCTGCTGTAAGGATTGCATCGCTGCTTCCAACAACAACAGGACTAGACAAGTTAGCGTTGTCACTAATAACAACTTCAAACTTTACGCTTGTACCGTTTGCTAATGCAGTAGTAACAGCAAAGTTCATGTATAACGCAGTACCTTCACCTACATCTCTAGCTGTTCCTAGATCAATAGTGTCAGTAGAAAAAGCAGTTGTAGTAATTGCTTGATCTTCGCTCACTCGGAGCAGTTTGTCTGTAATCATTTTAGATCTCCTTTGTTAATAAAAAAGTTAACTTACCGCAGACTCAGTATTAAGCAACGCATCAACTCTTCTTAGAGGTACTCCAAGGAATGATAGGTAGCTTTGTGCTGAACCAAACTGTGATAAACCTTCTTGGATAGCTAATACAGATTGTGACTTGTCAAGTGCTGCAATAGATAATCCTGAGTGAACAGTTCTATTCATATAGAATGCTGCTCTTCCCATTGCCATATTTGGAATTCTATACAATGCTCTAGCCATAAGCTTAATAAGAGCAGTAGATGCACTTGCAGCTTGTGTACCAGAACCTGCTAAAAGGTCAGAAATGTCAATGTTACAAATACGAACAACGTATCTCCAATCTTTAACAACCAAACCGTTCTTCCATTGGTAACGAGTAGCAAAAGCTTGTAGTCTTGTACCGTCACTATTGTAAACAGTTTGCTCACCAAGATCTTCGTGAGTTAAACCTGCTTTAGATCCTTTAGGGAAAGGACAATAAACAGTATTATCACCCCAAACAACTAAATATACAGATGCGTTATCAGAACCTGATCCACCTGCATTAAGAATGTTTACTGCGTTGTCAGCAGATAAGTCACCATATCTTGGTGCTAATCCTAAAAATTTNTTAGGATCTGTTCCGGGATTACCGTAGAANATTGTTTCTGCTTGNGTCTGGTTCATTGCTTCNAAGAACGCAGTATCTTCAGATAAACGGAACTGTGCNGTGTTACCATTTAACATNGCTAAGTCTTTGTCTACTTCAGAACGAGCTTCNANGATTCCGCAAGCTTCGTCAATNTGTGCTGTTGTTGACTTGCTTGATGGAATACCTTGGTTAAGTGCTCTCCAGTANACACCGGGTAAACCAGTTCTAATAACAACACGTTCTCCAGTAGGTAAATTACCTTCTTTAAAAACGCAATCGTCTAGTATTTCGTTGCTTTGTGATAATAGTTCTGCAACAATTGGAACTCTACCGTCTGGGTCAGATCTTTTTGCCCAATCCGCTAGGGTTAAATTTGATGATGAGAGAGTAGCCATTTAATAACTCCTTACTTGTTTTGCTGATTAGAATACAGTGCGTTAGCTATGCCGTTAAAATCTTTTGGAATATTTGAACCACGAGGGTTAGCTCCTTGAGAATTACCAACATAACTGTCTTCACTTATTGCCTTACCTGCTCGGTACATAAACCGAATTACTTCGGGATGATTGCCCAAGCCAGATTCTTGCAGCAGCGACTTAAAAGCATCAGTACCAAAAGCATCGAGAGATTGTTTTGCAACTTCTAAATTTGCAGATAAACTTTCACCACCAAATTCTTGATCTGATTGTGATTGGTTTGCCCATTCAATTTTAGTATCTTCGATAAGTTTGGCTTGTCTTGCTTGCATAGCAGGGGCAACTTTATCTAATACTTTTTGTGCAGCGTCTTGTGGCAGATCAAGTTCTTTAGCGACTTCACCGAATGTAGTAACTATTTCGGGGTCGAGTTCTAGAGAATCGTCAGATAATTTAGTATTGAACTCGTATGTCTCAGGAGCACCTTGTGGTACTTCTGATTCGCTAGTTTCACTTTCAACAGGGGTTTCATCCGAAACTTGTTGTTCTTGTACACTTTCAGCTTGCTGCTGTGTGTCAGTAGTGGTTTGCTCTGTTGTAGCTCCTTCTACTGGCTGCTGCGTATTGCCTTCATTGGTTTGGTTGGCTTCCGTCATCAGCATTTCTGACATTTTTTTGCTCCTTGATCATGGTCGGATAAAGTTCTGGGCAAAGAGTATGAACTAAGTTAAGGAGTTGCAAACCATAATTCCTGTTACCTTCTGCAAAAGACATAGCCATTGCATTAGTGTTGAACGATGATCGAAATACACCTGCTTGTTCCAAAAGTCTCCAGACTAATCTGCGACCCCTCTTGCTGCTCATGAGCCACTTNATATCCGATTCCTCGTTCTGTCGGTCAATTCTTTCGGCAGACTTTTTGTTGTCTTTAGATTTCTGTTGACTTTTAAGATCGAGTGGATTGTATTCGCTCATGCTCTAATATATCGAGTTATAACTGTGTTACGGTCACACCTACGCCATTTTAGGGTATAACTTTTTAGCTTTATCCTTTTTGCTTGTTTGACTATTTGCAATTGCTTTATCAGTTGGTGCTCCCGGATCACCTTTACTACGCATACGTTCACCTGATCCTCTTGCAATCCTTCTACGTTTTGCGTGTATGTTAGCCCATAAACCTCTACTCATTATTTGTTACCCATATTTGATTTGTTATATAGTTTTTTNAATTTTTTTTCTTCATCTTCTTTCCTTTTTTTGTCTAACATACGCAAATAATTCATGCGTGCTGTAGCTGACATATCACCAAATTTAATGTTGTCTGGCGTTGTAATGTTTTTTTTGTTACTCATTTTTAGTTACCTCCCATGCTTGGATAAAGTTTTTCTAATTCGTATTTTCTTTGTAATTTTCTTTCTTTTGTANATTTATATTTTTCTCCTATTGTAGTTTTTTCACCATTCTGTATTTTGGTTTCGTACTCTTTTATAAACTGTTGATTATATGGCAGCTTGTTTCCGTCCAACTTATCAATAGTTGTTATTTTACTATCTTTTTGATCTTCTTTTGTATTTAGAAGATTGCGAAACATGATAACCTCCTACGCTAGGTATGTAGTTGTTTTAGTAGCAGGTTCTGCCTTGGGTGGTGCTGTTGCTGCTTTTTCACCATACAATCCATCTGCTTGATCTTTGCTTTTATCAAAAGGTTCTATACCCATTGCACATATTTGTAGCTCTACATTTTGTTCTACACCATCCTTTTCTTTACTTTCTCTAACAGTTTTGACATAGGTTATAGCTTTAATCATCATCTCGCTGCCAGCTTCTGGTAACTTTTCTATGCCTAACTTTTCTAACTCTTCTCTACCTAACGATATACACAAACCGTAGCTATACATTGGTTCTTCATACATCTCATTGCTGTCAATAGGCTGTGGGTCTTTCTTTAAATCAATTAAATCCATTTATACCTCCATTGGTGATGGTGAATTGTAACCACTAAATTGGTTGATAATGTCTTGCATATTGCCAGCATCATTCTTACCCATTTTAGCTATGTTGTCAGCAGCACGTTGTTGTGCTTCTGCCTGTGCCATTGCTTGTTGTTGTTCTGCTCTTGCCTGTCTTATCATGGCAACTTGTTTACCGGGAACAATTAACTCTGGATCAATGCCTAACATATCAGCATAATTGTCTGCCCATGCATCAGAATCAAACTTATCAAGTACGTCTGGCTTCATTTGTGCAATAGCACCCATTGTATTTGTATATCTATCTACACTATTTGTACCAATAGCACGTTGTGCTTGTGCCAACATTGACACAAATTCAACACTTAGTTCCATACCTTGCAATTCTTCTGGGGCTGGTGGTACTAATCCACCTTCTACCATGCGTGTAAATGTAATATCAATCAATGGATCTAATAATTCATTGTGCAATCTTTCCAATACAGGACCTAACATTAGCAGTTTTTCTTCGTGACGTTCTGCTACTTCTGTTGCTGTCATCCTTGTATCAGTAGCATTAGCCAACATAAGAAACAAATCAGCATAAAAACTACTGTTGATGCGTTGTCTTACGTCTTGTATGTCCATTAACAAGTGTTGTAGGTTAAGACTTACGTTAAATGCTGTTTCAATCTTGCCTTGTTGGCCATCAATAAACGTAACTCCACCCGGTAAACTATCTACATCTCTATTTTTTAAATAGCTAGGTACTTGTAATGGTGGCTTTGTTTGGTAATCAATGCCTTGTGCCTTGCGTAATTGCTCGTGTTGTAACTGTTTTATGTCACCTAACGATTCCATTCCCGGTGAATTGCCATAAATATCACCACCAGATATTCCCCATCTAGGAACAACGACAGGGAAATCATTAAATCCACTTTCTCGTAGTACATCTTCGCCATCACCGCCTTGTTCAAAGTAACANGATTTGTATCTCATATTTACATTATCTNTNTTGCTAAANTCTCTTTCTCTATCATCTCTTGGTTCTATTGCATGAATCAATGTAATCCANTGATCTAATGAACCTCTGTCGTACAAGTTTTTAACAGACGTTGAACATTTGCTATATCCAAACTCTCTAACCACTTCTCCTACTGTTTTTTGGAATTCTCTGTACAAAGTGTTAACTCTGCCTTGATAATCTTGTGCTATTGCGTATTCTCCACAAGTTANTGGGTAATGATGTATTGCTTTTTTTTCATCNGGTAAAATAATTGACCCTGCCGTTCCAAATGCTCCTAGTTCTTCATATATTCCATGCAATGTTCGGTATGTATTGGACTTAGTAAACACTAATTGCATACGTTCAGTAACACCAGCTAACCATAATTTGACAGGTGGAAACTTATTAAGATCTGGATCAGCCGTAGCTAGTCTGAACCAAGGTCTTGCAGGGGATGTCGCACCTGCCATCATGCCAGCACCAAGTGTTCTTAATGCTCTTGTACCAGTGTTGTCGTATATAGAATTATGTCTTCTATGTCCTTTGTTTCTGTCTTGCTCAAAATAACGTCCATTTCTAGGTAATAAATATGTTGTTATTTCTTGCCAATGCGACCACCACGTTGCCCTCTCAGATCTAAGGTGACCCCACCGAGTTAAGAGATCAGCACGCTTGGTTTTCATTGTTTAACCGCCTAATAATGTATTGCTACCTAGTTGTAGCTCTTCTGGATTTACACCTTGTTGTCCAGTAAGCAATGTACCTCCAGCACCTGCTCCTTGCCTTGCTGCTATACCGCCTTCGATACCGCCTACATCAGGTTTCTTTCTGTTTGCTTTGTTATATTCTTGTGATTCTAATTCCATTGCCTTTTCACGATCAGCAGCAGCTTTAGCATTTGCACGTTCCTGTGCTGCTAACTGTTTCTTTTGCTGCTTTTGTTGTTGTATACCTTGGTACACTTGGACACCAGTGCTAATAGCACCTATTGTGATGGCTGCAACTACCATAGTTAAATCTCCTTAGAATAAATAATTTCTTGTACACCGTATTTTAGTCTCGGCAACAATGAAACTAGTGCGGTGTTTTCTTTGGCGTGCCATAACATAAGTTTGCATCCAATAGATTTTGCGTGCTCTTCGGTAGCTTTTATTAAACGTAAACCTAATCTGCCACTTCTGAATTCTTTTTTGACAAACAAAACGTCATTCTGTGTGACTATTAGGTCAGCATAATGAAAATGATTGCTAACAAAGTTCATAGAATAACCAATACAAACATNATCTTGCATCGCTACATAAATAAACAATGAGTTTGATNNGGCAGTTGTTTCNTACAAAGGCCAATTAGGCTTTAGCTTCATTACTTGTTTGTTACGAGCAATTTCATCGTAATGCTCTTCAAACAAATGGTCTGCTACAACCTTAAATTCATCTAGCGTGCAGAGTCTAATCTCTGTTTTAGGTACTCTACTTTCGTTTACAGTAGCTTTACTATCATTAGTTACGGTCACACTGGTCATAAAAAATCTTTTGGTACACAATCAAATATTATATGCACTCTGTCTGTAGTGCCAACATTGTCCGCAGTATGTAGTTTTTTATGGTTAAACCACCAGACCTCGCCTACCTCAAACTTTTGTTTTTGATCACCACAAGTTTGACTACAATGTGGATTAGATTTTACAACTAAATGAAACCGAGCGTATTTATCTGCATATTTCCCTTGGTCATTATGTTTTATTATGTGGCCACTAGGTTTGAGATTAACTATAAGCACACGCCCCATGTCTTCGACCATAAGCTTTTTTAATACTGGTTGCATCAATGGCACTAATGCTGGTTTTAAGTACTCCATACACGGATAGTCGTATGATCCTGTATCCCACATAACGTAATAGTGAGTCATTGCATATGGTCCTCTAACGTAGATTGACTCTGTGTCTTTGTGTGGTGAGTTCATAAACGTTTGCCTTGCCGTTATTTCTTTCCATAACTCAGGTTTGGCATCAAGCAATTTAATCAATGGTTCTACATCTAGACCTTCTGCTATGCGTACAAAATTAGAGCACTTTGTATGGGTCATAATCCGTCTTCTGTGTGGATGCTTTACGTCTTTTGATGTATATGTCCTCTGGTACTTTCTTGGCTACTGGAAGGGCAAAGGTTAGTGCTAGTGCATCAGCTAAATCTGGTGACCCTGCCCCCTGCAATCTTTTCTTTATCTGATCCTTACTTTCCAATACACGCCTACCTACATTGTCGTACCAGTATATTGGTGTTGCTAACTCCTGTTTAAGGGCTATGTCGTTTGGTATTGCACCACCTTCTTCTATCCATTGTTTCATTAACCACCACATCTCACTTCTACGGTTGATGTA